>ENA-OQIR01000953-OQIR01000953.1-human-gut-metagenome-genome-assembly--contig:-NODE-953-length-11083-cov-5.746349_pt1 | contig 11083 bp, 12 predicted proteins | sample MGYA00242580_ERZ504745 | MGnify/ENA primary metagenome ERZ504745 (study PRJEB26092, sample SAMD00036214) | human gut metagenome | host: Homo sapiens | study: EMG produced TPA metagenomics assembly of... | reverse complement strand
ATATGAAAGACGGCAGCATCGGCAAGATTTCTGAAAACCGCTTCGCCCGTGCCGATTTGGAACACATTCTCCTGTGCGTGGATGATGATATGCGGATGGAAGCTCTGCGCCAGACCAACTATGTAAAATCCATCGTGACAGCACAAGGCAAGATGGATTTGGAACGTAAAGGCAAGCAGAGTTATCAGGCTGGATGTTCGCCCGATTGCTGGCATTCAGCAACGGTGATCTGCAAGCCTTGTATGACCGCAGCGACGGATTTTATCGCAGACAGCTTGTGCTGACCACCAAGGAAAAGCAGGTGGACAGAGCTGACGATCCTGATCTTGCAGAGAAGATGAAAGCTGAAGCCGAGGGTATCTTCCTGTGGGCATTTGAAGGCTTGCAGCGGCTTGTTGCCAACAACTTTAAGTTTACGGAGAGTGACCGCATCCGTGAAAATCGGGAAGCGGTCAAGCGTGACAACAACAATATCTTTGATTTCATGGAATCAGAGGGATATATCCGGCGCAAAGCGGATGCGTCCATCAGCTCCAAGGATTTCTATGAAATCTACCGGATGTGGTGCGAGGAAAACTCCCTTGCACCGCTGAAAGCCCGCAGCTTCAGCGACGCCATGATTGCCAATGCCAGAAAATTCAATCTGGAGCATTGCAACAACATCACCAACTCTGCCGGACGGCGGGTTTGGGGATTCATGGGAGTGGAAGCCATTGCACGACCTCATATAAATGGGTTTTACGGAGATTCGCCGTGTACGTACGTACCGGAGGACATTCCGGAGGAATGGCGGCAGGTCGAGTAAATCCCATTGCTGGTACGTATGTACGCAGCAAAAGAGCGTGAAACGCTTGTTATAGAAACAGCACACATCCTCTCGTTCGGGCTGCTTCTATGTCCACAGGCTTTTGAAAAAGTGTCTGTGGACACCGGCTGCAAGAGGAAGTTGACACAGAACAGCTTCATGCAGACGGGCTGACCATGGGAAAAGGCGCAGACATTTTCGCCTTGGTCAGCAGAGGTCACCGCAGTGACCGCATTCCCCCTCGGGAGAGCCCTCGGAGAGCCCACGGCACTTTGCAGCCAGTATGGATGAAAGTGTCATAGTGGGTTATTACACTTTGAAAAAGTGCCGTTCTCCAGCCTTCCGCTGTTGCAAATCTCAAAGAAAGGAAAAATCCAATGGCAAGAAATGATGGAATAGACCGTACCGTAGCCAGAAATCAGGACTTGGAAACACCGGCTGATGTGGCGAAGGTACAGGAACACAATGAGCGTGAAAAGGACAGCTACAGCAATCAGGACATCGTGCCGGAACGCACTTCTCTGAACGTCCATTTCAAAGCACCCACGGACGATTATGTAAAAATGTTTGAGCAGATGGAACAAGACGGCGTGATCTCCACCAGAGGTCTGAAACCGGATGCCGTCAAATACGGTGAGTTGGTATTTGATGTGAATTCCGCTTATTTCTACAATCATGGCGGCTATGAATTTGCGAAACAGTTTTATGCCGATGCCTACAAAGCTGCTGCGGAGATCGTAGGTGGTGAGCAGTATATCCTCTCCGCTGTGATGCACGCCGATGAGCGCAACCGAGCAATGTCCGAAGCTTTGGGCGAAGATGTGTACCACTACCACCTTCATGTGGTTTATATCCCGGTGGTGGAAAAGCAGATCCTTTGGTCGAAGCGATGCAAGGATGAAGCCCTCCGGGGAACCGTTAAGGAGGTCATCACACAGGTCAGCCGCAGTAAGAAATGGGAGTCCAAGCCGGTGCTTGGCGAGGACGGAAATCCCATGCTCAACGCAAAAGGGAAAAAGATTTTGAAGTCATCCTACAGTGTGTTGCAGGATGACTTTTTCAATTTCATGCGAAACGCCGGTTATACCGATGTGGAGCGTGGAGAACGTGGAAGCACCGAGGAACATCTGACTGTGACCCAGTTCAAGGTGCAGGCAGAACAGCAGCGGCTGGAAGCTGTGACCGGGCAGGTAGCACAGGCAGAACAGAATTTGGAGGATGCCAAAGCTGCCACAGCAAAACAGAAAAAGAAACTGGAATCTTTGCAAAAGGAAACCAAGGCGGCAAAGACCATTGCGCTGACAGTGCAGGACATTGAAGTAATGGCAAAAAGCCACATTCGGAAACAATATCACGCTGACACCGGATGAATGCGACACACTCAAACGCTATGCGGTCAATGGCATTATCGCCAATGCTGACAACAAGCGTCTGAAAGAAAAACTGGCTTCCGCAGAAAAGACGGTTTCCATCTGGAAGCAGCGGTATGAAGCGGTAAACGAAAAATATATGGAACTCAAACAGAAAGCCCAACCCTTTCTGGATGCACTGGAAATCGCATCCGAAAAGGTTCGGGCTTTTATCAATTCTATCCTCATCAGAGGAAAGCAAACACAGGAACACGAACACCCTGCCCGGAAGCGTGGACAGGATATGGAACTTTGATGGAGGAATCGCCTATTGAAGAAATATTATGAGGAAGCGAAATATAATGCGGCATTTGACCGCTGTGTGGATGTTATGAGCCAGATGCTCCAGAAATATGGACATCAGGTTTTGGATAAATTGGAACAGGACGCACCGCAGGGAGTGGAGCATTCCGAGGAAAGTAATCAAGCGCAGCTTCTGACGGATAAGGCTGCATAAAATTTGCAATTTACACGTTGCGTATTCGCTATGGCTATGCTATAATGATTACGCAACGTGTATTTTTTTGCTTTTGTGGAGAAAAGACGGATGGATTGTAAAAACAGAATTATAAAGTTGCGTGAAAGCACAGGACTGAATCGGAAAGATTTTTGCAAGCTCGTCCATATTCCTTACCGGACTATGACTGAATGGGAATTGGACAACCGCCATGCACCGGATTATGTGCTGTGGCTTTTGGAGTATTATATCCGCAACGAGGGACTTATGGTAAAAGGAAGGAATGAGGGAGGTGGAGATTCTGAAAAAGAAACAACTTAAATGCTATCTTTATACAAGAGTGTCCACCTCGATGCAGGTTGACGGATACAGCTTGGATGCCCAGCGTGACAAGCTGCGGAAGTATGCGGCATACGAGGATATGATCGTTGTCGGGGAGTATTCTGACGAGGGCTTTTCCGGAAAGAACATTCAAGGGCGGCAGGAGTTTCAACGGATGCTGAATGACATCCAGGACGGCAAAGATGATGTTTCTTATGTGTTGGTCTTTAAGCTGTCCCGATTTGGCAGAAATGCAGCGGACGTTCTGAATTCTTTGCAACTCATGCAGGATTTCGGTGTCAATCTGATCTGCGTGGAGGATGGCATTGACAGCTCCAAGGATGCAGGAAAGCTGATGATCTCTGTGCTGTCTGCGGTGGCAGAGATTGAGCGAGAAAATATCCGCACACAGACAATGGCAGGACGTGAGCAAAAGGCTCGTGAGGGCAAATGGAACGGCGGTTTCGCTCCATATGGATACAAACTGGAAAATGGAAACCTTGTCATTGCAGAGGATGAAGTGGAAGTAATTCGTGTCATTTATGACCGCTACATTCACACTAATGAGGGTGTTGCAGGAGTTGCAAAATATCTGAACCGCAATGGTTATACTAAGAAACTAAGACAGAATAATACCATTCCGGGATTTTCAAGAGATTTTGTGAAAAATGTATTGTACAATCCTGTTTATATGGGAAAGATTGCTTACGGCAGACGAAGAACAGAAAAGAAACAGGGTACAAGAAACGAGATGCACGTGGTTGAGCAGTCGGAGTTCCCGGTTTATGAAGGACAACACGAAGCTATCATTTCCGAAGAGGATTGGTATCTGGCACAGGAAAAGCGCAAGATCAATTCTTTTAAGCGGGAAAAGGTTAACAATCCAGACCACGCACACATCCTGTCCGGTATCTTGAAATGCCCATGCTGCGGAAAGAGTATGTACGGCAATATCGCCAAGGCGCACAGCAAGGACAAGAAAACACGGTATTATTACTACTGCAAAAATACGGTAACACCTACCGGGCATGAGTGCAGTTTCCGTCTGAATATCGAGCAGACGGAAATCAACAAATTTGTGGCGAAGGTTATCTCCGCTATGGTCAACAATCCACGGTTTGTAGAAGCGATTCAGGCGAAAATCGGAACAGCAGTTGATACAGAAGATATGGAACGGCAGATTGCTGTCCTACAAGGGCGGCTAAAGCAAGCCTTTGGAACGAAAAGCCGCTTGGAGCGTCAGATGGATACCTTGGACATCAACGATGTCCACTATGACAGAAAGATTTTAGACTTGCAGCGCCGCTATGATGAGCAGTATGATACCATAGAGGAAATCGAAGTTCAGATTGGCGAATTGCAAAGTCAGATCCGCAACATACAGCAGGAGAAGATTTCCGGTGACAATATCTATCGCTTGTTACTGGCATTTGATGAAGTCTACCATTCCGCAACGGAAGCGGAGCAGAAGGAGTTTATGAAGGCCTTTATCGAGCGAATTGAGATGTTCCCGGAGAAAAGGAAAGACGGAAGCTGGATAAAGAAGATCGTATTCAATTTTCCTGTGCCTGTTGATGGTGAGGAAGTGAAAGAACTTCCCTTGGAAACTGAAACAACCGTTGAGACGGTAGTTCTTTTGTCCCAACAAAAACCAGATGACACGATAGAGATCGACTTAGATCTGGATGAGCTGGATGCCACCAGTGCCGAGTTGAAAGCAACCTATCAGGAAATCAAAGATTATGTGCTGAAAGAATTTGGCTTGAAGGTTTCAAGTTTATATATTTCTCAAATCAAAAGGAAATGTGGAATCGAAGTAGGAGAGAACTATAATCTGCCAAAGACAGAAAATCCAAAAGTGCCACAGTGTCCGAAAGAGAAAGAAGATGCTATCAAGGCTGCCCTGAAATATTTTGCGATGATCTAAGGATATCGCTGATTTCAAGGAGGAATAACACATGAAAAGCACATTTGAAAAAAAGGGTGGAACCTACACACTGGGAGCAGACGGAATTTACTATCCGAATTTTGTCAGTACAGATGAAGAACCGCATTATGGGAAATATGGAATGATGCGGAAAACGTATCTGAAAGAGCATCGTCCGGCAATGTATTCACTGTATATGTTGGAAGACAGACTGGTGGAACATCTGAATCTTGTGGACGATGAAGCACAGGAGAGAATGGATATTCTGGTGCGTCAGATGATGGAGCGGCAGGGCATTACGGAAGAATTGAAAGCCTATGACCATATGGAATGGGTCAGGGCGGTGAATAACATCCGAAATGCAGCAGAAGAGATTGTGTTAAAAGAATTAGTGTATATTTAAAGCGTGGAAAGCTCCTTCGGGAGCTTTTTACCGTTTTTACAAACAATTTTTTCACGAGCCAGAAAGCAATTTATTTGCATCAAAAATAATTTGTGGAAACTGCAATAAGGTATTTTCATGGAACAGATGTAGAGCGAGAAACTATTGGAAGGTTACCGGACAGAGAAGGTGATAGAATACACGGATGGAGCAGAATTTTTGACGGAGATGGATACGAATTTGATGCTGAAAACATTGAACTCAATCTAGGTTTTTAAAGATGGAACGGAGATTGAATGTAAAAATGAAGGGGAGTAAGGAAAGATGTCGATTGGGAGGTGAGATTCCTGATCGGCTTTGCTGTTGTAGATTTATGTACTGGTTACTTGTCGTATTCTTTAATTAGTGATATAATTCAAACTAGCACTCGATAAAAAAGAGTGCTAATAACAAAAAGGGGGATAAAACAATATGAGTAAACAAGTATATATAAGTGCAGATTATGCAGAATATGATGGTGATCGTGATGTTGTTGAAGAGTTGAACAAATGGGGGAGTGATAATTTTCACAAGGTTGATTTTATCGATATGTCTAAAGTAGCATCAGGGAGCGTTTCAAAAGATCCTGATTGCCGCATATGCGATTTAAAACAAGAATTTAACAGACAAATTAATGCTTCATCTGCAGTTATCTTTGTTGTTGGAGATAAGACTGCATTGCGTACAGCAGGGAGTGCTTGTAGGCGTTCAGGTAATGATCAAAGTTCTTGTAATTGTACACCGTATAAACAAAATACAAATGGTACGAAATCGTGTAAGGTATTTTTTACTTCTACTCCTGGTGAAAACGATGATGTGGGATGTATTAATTCATATTCGTATTTGAAACATGAATTTAAACAGGCAGAGAAGAAAAATAAAACAATTATTGTGGTTTATAATTCTCTTCGGAGAGAATCAGATTGGCTTCCTTCTTATATGAAGAATTACGAAGATAGTGCAAGACCTTTTTGGACAACAAATTATCGAGGCGATAAAGTAGGAGATTATTCATACATAAAAGAGGTACTGGGATTTTGAGTGATTTATTAAAGAAAAGCGTGGCATATGCTTTTGCTATCATTTCAGCAGTTTTTACTTTTATTCCAGAAGTTATATTTGGAAAGGTTATATTGATATCAGAAGATGTTCTTAAACAATTCACTTTAGAGGGCTATACTTTAGAAATCAATATTATTGTGAATCGTGTACTTACTTTTGTAATTGTATGGTTTTTCACAGCGTTTGGATATAAAACGTATTTACTTTTGCGAAATAAAGTTAGTATAAAAGGGAACAATTATAAAATTACAGTGGAATATGGCGATTTGCTTAAAATGAAGAAATGTAAAAAAATAATTAATTTTGATGAATGTTTTTCAACTCATGTTGGTACTGCTCCTGCTGATATAAAACCAACTTCAATATGTGGACAATATTTAACTGCAAATCCTAATCTAAATATTCAATTACTGTTGTCAAACTCACATCTAAAGCCACTTAAGTCTAAATCGAAATATCAGGGTAAAGAACGGTATGAATCAGGGAGAATAGTACCGAATGGGGATGAACTGTTGCTGGCATTTGCTAAACTGGATAAAAATGGGTTGGGCAGATTTTTACGCGTGATGAATATTTGGAGTGCTTATCGGTATTATGGGAAGAAATAGATAAGCATTATGGACAGCAAGATGTATGTATACCAATTTTAGGAGCTGGGTTAACTCGCTTTGACGGAGGTTCAGGTGCATCTATTCCTCAGCAGGAGCTGCTTGATATGATAATTTGGTCTTATAAATTAAGCTCCCATAAAATAAAATCACCTTGTAAGTTGCGTATTATATGTAGAAGAGATCAAGAGTTTTCATTGGATAAAATCGATTCGTTAGTATAAAGGGATAAGTCATGGATGATGGAAGTTCTTTTATCTGATTTACTGGAAAATATAAAAAAGACACAGATGCCGATTGGAAGTTGTAATTTCTGATCGGCTTTTCTCTTACTCTTTTGTAGATGGCAAAATAGAAAGCGATATGATAAAATATATATATTCTGGTTAAGGAAGAAGGAACAAAAATGGACGATACAAATTTATCGATTGTAAAAGTAGATAATATAAAAAAATTTTGGTTGAGTTTTACTACATGGTTCGAAGATGAGTTACCAGGAACAGGGATTTTAAAGGCATATTATGAAGATTATGACAATTGGAATGGTGGAATTTATTATTTAGGGATAGATTTTGAAAAAGAATATAGATTACACTATGGGATAGATTATTCGGACATTTTGAAATTGGAAGTGCCTCAAATGGAAGATATAAAAATGTTTATAGAGCTTGCATTTCATGAGTGGGTAATTTTTGAGAAAAGATATGATTTTACAGTTATGGTAAACAAACGACTTAGTCGTTTTTCCATTCCGTATAGATTACAGAATGGACGATTAATACAAGAGGGATATAAAACATCATATTATTTAGATAAAATTTTAAATTACTCTATGTTCGAAAGAAAGATTCGTTATTCAGAAGAAATGATAACGAGCCGAGAATATCTAGATAAGAAAAGTGCATTGGATTACATAATAGATGCTTTGCAATTTATTTTGTCGGTACAAGATAGTGAAAAAGTAATACTAAAATATAAATTGGCCGCAAAAAGTGTCAACGAAGATGAAAATAGTAAAGTATATGCGGTTGTTAAGGCTGAAATTGAGGAGATTATGAAAATCTCCAATGAATATTTTGATATACGTCACAATGAATATCTGAATAAGGCGAAACAGGCAAGAGAGCCAATTCAGGACTTGGCTTTTATTGAATATCTGTATAATCGCGCATATGCCTTACTGTATTTACTTAGAATTAAAACAGATACAGATAAATTGATTAACTTTAAAAAGGATTGTGACAATCATACATCTGTTGATCAAGATGTATGATTATGTGAGGTAAAATATGTTATATGAACGAGATTATCTTTTAGGTTTGACAGAAGCTGAAAAGCAAGAATATGAAGAGGCAACTGGACGGAAGTTTGGTGAAAAAAGAGTAAGTGGATTTGGACGAGTTAATAATTTTTTGGCATATCCTAAAGCTGCAAGAATGTGTAAATCACTTTTTCCTAATAATTATTTGGATGTTGCGGAATTGCGAGATGTGGAACGTTTGGCTGCTGCAAATGAAGAATTTTTTTCTTTATTAAGTGATGAAGCATGTACAGAAAGAAGCATATTGAATTTCATAAAGGATAAAAAATATTATCATATAATAGGCTCCATCATTTGGGGATTATCGATTAACATTGGAAATCATGGAGTGTATTTATTTCCAGAATTTCAGTTGGGTAATTCATATAAAGCTGATTATCTTCTTGTTGGAAAAAGTTCCGGAGGTTATGAATTTATTTTTATTGAATTAGAAAGTCCATATGGAAATATAACATTAAAAGATGGACAGCTTGGTGCAGAATTTAGGGATGGAATATCACAGTTAGAAGATTGGAAAAGATGGCTTCCGGCAAATTATAGTTCTTTTGGAGAAATTATGAGGAAGCACAAGAATAGTGCACGTGATTTGCCAGAAGAATTTTATATTTTGGACATGTCTCGGTTTCATTATGTTGTTATTTCTGGAAGGAGATCGGATTTTCAAGATAAGACCTATATTATAAAACGAGAGCGGAAAAAAGCCGATGATATCGATATAATACATTATGATAATTTATACGATTTTTCGAATAATTTGATAGGAAAGTTAACATATTAAAAAGAGGGATATTTCTGAAAATGCAGAAAGATATAATAGAAAAAGAAATAGCGGAAATAATTAAGGATTTTAGACAATCTTCTGTTGGGATAGAGATAAATCAGGCACACGTGCATAAATGGGTTTCTCAGTTCAATCCTGATGTGCAGGATACAATTTTGGAGGAAACCCTGCATATTTTGAAGAAGTGGTATTTTGGTAGAGATAAAATCAGTTTATTTTTGAATGAGATAATGAATTATTTGAAGTTAGAAAATAAAAATGCAACAGATGCAGATCCATTTAAAGGCATATGTTTTTTAGATATACAAGAAAGTGGTAAAAGTCAAATTCAATTGATTGAAATTCTAAAAGATGAAGCAAACAAAAAATATGGATGCAGTATAAGAACCGGAAATCCGGGACAAGAGAATTACTATGTATATCTAGATGATGGTTTGTACACTGGAAGCAGATTGAGAAAAGATATTAAACGATGCTTGCAAACTATACCAGAGGGATCACATATAGATGTTATTTATTTGATTGCATGTCGGAGTGGCATGGATTTTTCAAAAAGCGTGTTAGAAAAGGTATGCAAGACCAAGAATATAAAATTAAATATTCATAGATGGCGAGAGATATGTAATAACAAAACAATTACGAGAATTAACAATGTTACTTCATACGAACCAGTTCAGGAATGTTTGTGGCCTTCATCAAGGTTGGCTAAACTACCAGAGGTTAGTTCGTATATTGAAAAGTTAGAAAGAGTTAATGGAAAAAAAGTATATTACGTTTTTCGTAATGCTAGATATCAATATACAGAGGGAATATTTTCAAATTTAGAAAATAGAGATATAGTTGAAGAAAAATTTCTGAAAAAAGGGATTGCAATTACAAAAAATATACAAGATCATAAAGGATTATATCCTTTGGGATATAATCTGACACCATCATTTGGTTTTGGATCATTTTGTGCTACTGATTTAAATATATCAAACACATGTCCAATAGTGCTATGGTGGGGAAATGTGATTGAAAAAGGAAATGAGTTGGATTGTTGGTATCCTTTGTTACCGAGAAGGATTAGTAATGCAGATATTAATCCATTCAATGCTGATTGGGAACCTGAAGAAATTGAAGATGATGGATACGATGACATTTTTGACACATGTCCAGAATGTGGTTGTGGTATAAGCTTAAGAAATGATGGTGGCAATGGTTTTTGCATTGATTGTGCTTGGAAACATTAGGAGGCATTTTGGATAGGTAAAAACTATTCCACCTAAATGGAGGATAAACCTTTCGAAAAAGGTTGTGGTTTTGCTATTTAGTCTATGTCAGTACAGATGAAGAACCGCATTATGGAATGATGCGGAAAACATATCTGAAAGAGCATCGTCCGGCGATATATTTACGGTATATGTTGGAAGATAGACTGATAGAACATCGGAATGTTTTGGATGAAGAAGCACAGGAGAAGTAAGGCATTGTGGAAGAAATAAAAGCCAACGACCCGATGGAATGGGTCAGGGCGGTAAATAATTTCCAGAATGTAGTGGAAGAGATAGTGTCGAAAGAATTAGTGTATATTTAAAATGTGGAAAGCTTCTTTGGGGTTTTTTTCTGATTATAAAGAAAGTATATAGAAAATGCATTGATCATATGGTATGATTTGAACAGAAGTTAATCGTGCCATATGGCTTGATTATAAAAGCAAAGATAAAAACGCAACGTACATCTTTGGTGTGCCAGAGCCGGTAGGTAGCCCGGCCGTCCTATATAAATAGGGTAAGTAACCTGCCCCTCCGGGTTGTCCATTCTTTGTTCAATCAATTTTAGGAGGGATTCTTATGGACAAAGTCAATGGAAAGCTGACAGTATTTTTTGAAGAGCCGTTTTGGGTGGGAATCTTTGAACGCATCGAAGATGGTAAACTATCTGTGGCAAAGGTAACATTTGGTGCAGAGCCAAAAGATTATGAAGTACAGG
>ENA-OQIR01000952-OQIR01000952.1-human-gut-metagenome-genome-assembly--contig:-NODE-952-length-11103-cov-1.475401_pt1 | contig 11103 bp, 12 predicted proteins | sample MGYA00242580_ERZ504745 | MGnify/ENA primary metagenome ERZ504745 (study PRJEB26092, sample SAMD00036214) | human gut metagenome | host: Homo sapiens | study: EMG produced TPA metagenomics assembly of... | reverse complement strand
CCGTTCAGAAATGCCTCGTTGCGATCTATCAGCGCGTTCACCGCCGCCACTGAAGCTGCGGAACGCAATCCGTCGGCAGGCGTGTGCAGACAGTAGTCCACCAAGCGATCCACCGTAGAGACCGCCACGTGCATCCGCGTGTCGCTGGAGGCATAATAGATGTATACCGTACCGTCGTCATCGGCTATCCATCCGTTCGAGAAAAGCACATTGGACACATCGCCCACCCTTTCCCCCGCCAGCGGAGCCAGCAGATAGCCGGCTGGTTCAGCTATGACGCGCCACGGTTCATCGCTGCGGTCATATACAGATAGAGCACATAGCGCAGTCCGGCGGCACATCCGCGTACTCCGTGCGCCAGGTGCAGCCACCCTTGGGAGGTGCGGATGGGGTGCGGTCCCTCTCCGTTCTTCACCTCTTTGATCGTGTGATAATAACGGTGGTTTATTATCATTTCCTCCTTCACCTCCGCCCGGGTGATGTCGTCTATCAACGCCCATCCTATTCCTCCCCCATTTCCGGCATTAATAAAATCATCCTGCGGACGGGTGTAGAGGGCATATTTTCCATTCACAAATTCGGGATGCAACACCACATTGCGCTGTTGGCTCGCCGCTTTCAAGTCGGGCAACCGTTCCCAGTCCACCAGATTGCGCGTGCGTACGATTCCCGCCTTTGCCACCGCCGCCGACAGATCTCCCGCCGGTGCCTTGTCATCATGGCGTTCGCTGCAAAAGATACCATAAATCCATCCATCCTGGTGAGCGGTAAGACGCATATCATACACATTGGTTTCCGCCGGATCCACATCGGGCAATACCAGCGGACGTTCCAAAAGTGGAAATTGTCCACCCCGTTAGGCTTTCGGCTATGGCAAAGAACGACTTCCGGTCTGCTCCCTCCACACGCACCACCATCAGATACTTCCGTTCCATTTCAGGGCACCACTGTTCATGGTAGCATTAAAGCCGATACGCTCCATACAACAAGGGTTGGTGGCAGGGTTGAAGTCATAGCGCCATTCCAGGGGAATATGCTGGCGTGTCAGTACCGGATAAACATAACGGCGGATGATACCGTTCGTTTCTTCCTGCATTTCATTAGGACGTTGCAACAACGCTTCATGGCGTTGGCGCAATGCTTCTATTTGTTTTTTGAAATATCCGTTCATATCTTATTTTCTTTTCATTGTTATCAATCCATCTTTTACAGTAAAAGAATGCTATCCAAGCATCTAGAATTATACTATTTTATCAAAAATCAATCATATTCTATACAGTGTTGTTATTGGTTCTCAGGATAAAGAGACATACGGTAAACCCGCTGGTAAATCGCATCTTCCAATTCCAACTCAAACACAACATCTTGTGTTTCAGGATCTACTTCTGTCACGCGTGCACCACGATTGCCATTGCTAAGCACATTGCTCATTCCCGGACAAATTAATCTGTTACCCGTTTGTTCCAAATATTGCACCCCGGAACGGGCCGGAGTAAAATACGCGGCACCACGCTCTTTTCCATACTGCCAAACTTGGCGAACCGTACGGTTCACTTCATCCACTTCATATTCTATGCCGCAAGTATAAATATTTTTCCTGTCTGTAAAATCCAGTTTGAAGTTACGCCCATAACCATTATTGAAATAAAGAATGTGTCCATTAGGTAATGGGACAGCTGTATGACATCCCCAAGGCCATTCAAAATCATCACAATTCTTCGTTCCGGCTATCACCTCAGGATCAGTAATAGGAGTCCCGTCGGCATGAAGAGGATTCAATAATAATTTCAAGTATTTATCTCTCCAATACCCATGAGGCGATATAATCCACTCAATACCTCCAGCTTTATTAAACTTAAAGATTCCTTGATAACGAGCTGTAGCCAGATAATCATCTCCCCACTCTACTATACCATTATTATGCGCCCAATTACTGGCACTTTGTGCAAAAGGGTCTGAGGTTAGATCATAATCGGTCATTCCATAGCGAGCCGAATCCAACATGTGCACCAAATCCCATTCTTGCAATATCTCCCTTTTCGATCCATCATAATAATAAAATCATTTATCCGTACATCTTTCCCATTGGCGATTTTAGCGGAAGTCTTGCTCACAGTCGCTAATATATTGCCTTGCTTATCTTGAGATATGGCATGATGCATAGTGTATCCCCTTTCCAGCATATCCCAATTATGAATTGTATTTCCCATCATATCCACCTCCACCATCCGATGATGGTTTCCGTCACCGGTCATATAATGTCCGTTCTGCATCCGGATCAATCCGCACCCGATTCCGATATATCGATGTTCATCCGACTTCTCCCAATCAAGAATCCAACGGATTTCTCCGTCAGCATCTATCATATAAGGAATAGATGTGTCTGTTTCATCCTGTCCGGGGGAGTTTACCAAATTCATGCCTGGCTCCATTCGGTCATATTGAGCCTTTACACTCTGATTTCCTTAGGCAGCCTTCTGCTTTCCAATGTTTTCGTCTGAAGCTTTAGATTGGACCGAGCACGTTCATTTCCTTGCAAATCCGTATAAATTAAAGTGATCTGGTTATTATAATTGGGATAAAGTCCCAATACCGGAATATTCTGTTTTAATCCCACATCTTTAAATGTATATTCCACGTCAGGCGTATGCTTTCCCGGTTTGCTGTGCACAATCAGTTTAATGCGTCCCAATACAGGTAATTTTACAACTACACTGGCCGATAATGGATTGCAACCGGAAGGATTGACTGTAGAACTCAATATCAAGTTGTCAATCGAAGTACCTAAGGTAGGTATAACATAAGTGCTTCCATTGGCAAATGTCAAAGTCGTTTCCAGTTTTCCGCATCCACATCTACACTTGGATTAACTCTTGCGGAAAATTATCTTATTGGACTCAAATAACAAAACACATTGTTCACGTTCTTGAGAAAACAGATTTCAATAAATCATTTTCCTTCAACTGGTTTTTGTATATCCTGCATAGCTTGGGTACAATCCTGTTCTTCATCACGACATGACAAAAATACAAATATCATAACCAACAAAGAGCATAAATAATATCCTTTCCTTTTCATTTGGCTTCATTGTTTTATGGGAGTGTGTCAAAACTAAACCGGGCCTATCCCATCGTCAGTTGTAGGGGAAGGGTTTGCCTGCCCGAAGACACAAAGCAAACTGTTTTCGGGCGAGCGGACCTCGCCCCTGCGAACTAAACGATGGCATTATCCACGTTTTGACACACCTCTCATACTTTTTAATTATCAGTTCAATACAATCATCTCCATTCCGGCTTTTGCTCCAAATTCAAATTAGCGTCCACCTCTGCCTGAGGTATCGGGAAGTACAAGAATTTAGCTTCAAAATGGTCAAATCCTTGTGTATCCGAAATGCGGTTCTGTCGGTTTATATCCTACCAATTCCTTTTCACCACTTTCATTTTCTTCGTAAAGCAATTCATAATGTTGAGAATCGGTCTTGCGTTCGTGCATGATAGCTTTCAACTTAGCAGGATCATTTCCGTACCAACGAACCATATCATCCCAACGTATATTCTCTCCGGCAAATTCCAGCAATTTCTGTTTCTGGAGTTCTGTCATTATAGCATCTTTTCCACTCAAGTTTTTCTCCGGCAGCCCGGCACGTACACGAATCCGGTTAATATCTTTCATTGCTCCGCTTTCATCATTGGTTTCCAGACAAGCCTCAGCGTGGAGCAACAAACTTCTGCAAAGCGCATAATACGTAAATTGTTGATACGTCCGGCATCGTTAGAATACATCGTACATCCTGTGGGAACCCACCAAGCTGCAAACTTCTTCATCATGAAACGCCCTTGAACACCCTCGATAACCGGATAAGCAGGAGCATATCCTTGCTTGGCAATACCATATTTGCCATCGCCTTCGGGCAGTACCGTCCATTTAAACATATCATCAAATTCCACTTTACCACCATAGAATTTTTCATCCGGCTTCACATCACCGAAATCAGAATATTTAAAGAAGCACGTAGTGTACAAACGCTTATCCCATTTGGAATCAGATCCTTCCGGACGCTGTTCGGAAATGAATTCTTTTATCAAATAGGGAGAAGGTTGCATCTTATACCAACCACCGCCAATATTCTCACCTTTCAGTGTCGGGCCAAAATAATGAGCAAGGTTGTTTCCCATAAACGAGTCGTCACTAGTGCCATTGCCCCAAGCGTCACCCGAATTACCTTTGGCATCATAATTGATTTCCCAAATAGATTCAGCATTAAATTCCGTATCGTCACGGAAGTTGTCCTCATACTTTTGAGTCAAATCGTAACCATAACCATTCATTATAATTTCAAACTCATCCTTAGCGGCCTGATAATCCCCTTTCCAGATATAAGCTTTACCCAACATAGCAATAGCCGCACCTTGAGTTACACGACCGTTCTCATCGCTTGAACGAAGCTTAGGCAAACGAGACTTGGCTTCCTTAAAGTCTGAAATAGCCTGTTCCAGCACCTCATCACCGCTAGACAGTCCATGAGTTTCCGGATCTGCATCCTGCGGGAGAGTACGGATAACCGCATCACGATAATCAGTACGCAAACGGAAGTACCAGAATCCACGTAAGAAATAAGCCTCACCTATCATTTGCTCACGTTTGGTTTCGTCCATATCAACCGTAGCCGCACGATATATGAATTCGTTTGCCATCTGAATGCCTTCATAGATGTTTCCCCAGCTCAAATCCTTTGTATTCGTTGTGTTGACAAACGACAAATATTCCCAAATATAAGGTTCTTCTCCACGAGTGGGGTAAAGGTCGTCACCGCGCATCTGAAGATGCATGATGCCTTCCAACCCACCATAATATCCACTGGTCATACGGCGGAAAGGATTATAAACTGCGGACAAGCCTTTCATCACATTATCCTCGGATGTCCAAAAAGTGGTCGGAGTCTGACGGTTAGGATCAATCTCATTCAGAAAGTCATCACTACAAGAAGACAACAACATTGGAGCTACAGCCAATGCAGCTATGTATTTTATAAAATTCTTTTTCATATTCTGCAAATATTACTTATTCCTAATTAGAAATTTACTTGTAAACCAAAGGTGATAGTACGTGCCATCGGATAACGACCGTCATCACAACCACGGGTCATTACACCCGAACACCTGATGTACCGGCACCATCGGCATCTACATACCCAAGTCAGGAGTATATCCTTTATAATCGGTTATAGTGAAAAGGGTTTCCATAGCCGTATAAACACGCACATTCTGCAAACCGGCTTTAGATACCCATACTTTGGGCAACGTATAACCTAATTCCAAAGTCTTCAAGCGCAAGAATGAACCATTTTCCAACCAACGGTCCGTATAGCCCCAGTTTGTACCATTAGGATCGCTAGTACCAAACAAACAGCGAGGAATGTCAGAATGATTGTTTTCAGTCCAGCTGTTCATGCGTTCTGCATATTGGTTTCCCGTTGATTCATTATAAACCGTACTATAATACTGGGCATTGTAAATCTTGTTGCCAAAGTTTCCGTCAAAGAACATATTCAAATCCAAACCTTTCCATTCAGCACCCAGACTTACACCAAGTTAACTTTCGGGAAAGCAGAGCCTACATCCTGACGGTCATTATTGTCAATCTTACCATCTCCGTTATAATCCACGAAACGCAAGTCACCCGGTTGTGCATTAGGCTGGATCTTATTACCGTTCTTATCCACATACGCATCAATTTCTTGTTGGCTTTGGAATACACCATCCGTCTTTATCAAATTGAAATAACCTATGGAATGACCGGTCTTGGCATAAGTAATCGTTCCTTTGGCATGAGGATTGAATCCCTGCCATTCATCACGACTTCCGTTTACTTCCGTCAGTTCATTCTTGATAAAGGTGGCATTGACACCTACATGATAATACAAATCGCCTACATTATTACGGTGATTCAATGAAATTTCAAATCCTTTGTTTTCTACTGTACCTGCATTTACTGTAGGATTCCCACTCAAGCCAAAACTCAAAGACTGCGGCATAGACAACAACATATCTTCTGTTTTCTGAATAAAATAATCAGCACTGACACTGAACTTATTGTTCAAGAAAGCAAAATCCAAACCCAAGTTCAAGGTCTTCGTCTTTTCCCAAGTCACATTCATGGGTGAAGTCCATTCCTTACCGGTAATGGCACCTTCCCAAAGTTCTGTGCCATCATGTTATTCATACCTTTATAAACAACAGACTGGGTAGCATAATTGCCAATGCCGCTCAAATTACCCAGTACACCATAACTGGCACGAATTTTCAATTCATTCATGGTTTCCTTGATATTTTCAAAGAAATCTTCATTCATCACATTCCAACCCAAAGATACAGACGGGAATGTGCCCCAGCGGTTTCCATCTGCAAATTTGGAAGAACCGTCCCGACGAACAGAAGCAGACAGCATATAACGATCGGCATACGAATACATCACACGCCCAAACATAGAAATCATTGTATTGGCCCAAGCGCTACCCGATGTATTTTGCGAAGAAGCCGAACCGGCGTCAATCACAGAGAAACCTTCCGGGAAACCCTTACGTCCTGCACCAAACCACGCGCATTGTTACGCTGGGCAGAATAACCCACCAAAGCAGAAACCGTATGATTGCCAAACGTATTATCATAATTGATTGTATTTTCAATCAACCAATCGTTCTCCCAGTCTGTACTTTCCGACAATTCCGCTTCATTCTTTTGTGAAGTAGAACTGAAATAATAAGGAGAACTATAGGCATAATTACGTCTTGTATATTTGTTTATACCTACATTGAATTTATATTTCAATCCTTTCAAGAACAAATCCACTTCGGCATAGCCATTCAATAAAATGTCTATCCCATGTCTTTGGTAATCATAGGCTTCTGTCCAACCTACAGGATTATCTCCTCTGGTCCATTCCGGAGCGACACCCCAAGTGCCATCTTCACCATATACATTCCACATAGGCACAGCTGTCAGAGCGGAGGTATATGAAACATCTTCGTACTTCTTTTTATAGAATTTCATCATCAACGTAGTCCCCATACGCAAATGATTATTGAAAAAAGAAAAAGTATTCTTAGCACGAATGTTCCATGCCTCATAACCGGTAGTATTCACAATACCATCCTGGTTAAGATAGCTTCCCGAAAGATTATAGGTCGAAGTCTTGTTTCCTCCAGATACATTCAAGCTAACCTTGCTCACCATAGCCGAGTTATAAAGTTCTTTCTGCCAGTCTGTTCCAGCACCTCCATTCCAATTCAGCAACCCTTCTGCCGAACTATAACCGGTAGCCTTTGCCAAATCGCGAAGCTGATTACCATCCATTACATCAATGTATTTGACAACCATCTGAACGCCTGTATAGGCATCCACTGTTACACGGGCAGGAGTTTCCAAACGACCGCCTTTAGTAGTGACCAATACAACACCATTAGCAGCACGAGAACCATAAATAGCAGCAGCCGAAGCATCTTTCAACACTTCAATAGACTGAATGTCAGCGGGATCAACCATATTGATATCACCATACACACCGTCAATCACATAAAGCGGACTGGTGGCACTCAATGAACTGATACCACGGACATTAATATTCAAGCCTTCCCCCGGCTGACCGTTGGCAGCCGACACAGTAACACCGGCAACTCTTCCTTGCAAAGCAGCTGAAGCACTACGTGCAACATTTGCCTGTAACTCTTTACCGGAAACAGAAGCGACCGCACCTGTCAAATGGCTTTTCTTCACTGTACCGTAACCGATAACCACCACCTCGTCCAACAATTCACCTTCCGACAATTTCACATTAATCACACTGCGGCCATCAACCTTAACAGTTTGCTCCTGATAACCTACATAAGAGAAATTCAAAGACTGACCGGAAGCGGCCTTAATGGTATATTTGCCATCAAAATCGGTAATCACGCCATCCGTAGTTCCTACTACAACAACAGCCGCACCAATCAACGGATTATTCTCCGCATCCGTCACTGTTCCGGTAACAGTAATTTGCTGAGCATAGGCACATATACTAAGTATGCACAGCAACCATGTAAATGCAATTTGTTTCATAAATAATGTATTAGAGTTTAATTAAAAAATATTGCTGTAAAATTAACTAAAAATAGATTTCCAACACGTTATTGCTTTCGCAAACAACGGTAATGCCCCATGGATGGAAGAATAGCAGCTGAAATTAAGAATGTCTTTGTTTTCATAGTTATTTGAATTAAAAATTAACATTGCAAAGATGGCAATTCAAGCAAGCAGGAACAAATACAATTCAAGCATTAAACAATGAAATCTTATCAATATCAAAAAAATTCTTCAAGACAATGGAAAACACATCTGAATTGAACGTGAAATATAAAATTTTTCCTACACAGTATTCTTCTAATTATCAACCAATTACTGTGAAAAAACATCCATAAAGGCTCTCAACCGGTAGGTAAGCGGCGGTATCGTTCATCAATGTACAACACAACAACCGCCACACACAAAATGACAAAACTTCAATAGATGTATTTTATCAACAGGATGCAACCGTGAAAACAGTCTTATGACTTTATTGCTTCACCTTGGTGAAGCAACCGTTTCACAGAGGTGGCAACGGCACTTCACTTGAGTGAAAAGCACGTTCAGCCGAGTGGTGCAACAAATGATGCAGTCTTCTTGCATGGAAACTCCCATCCCCTTGCACGGATACTGCCGTACATATATAAAGATTACGTACCCGACATGGAAACCGATATCCGACGAACCGGCTTCTGCAAGGAAAAACGAAAAAGTACTTCGTGGGGATACAGGAAATTCCGTCACCGCATATTACTGTTTATCAGCGCAATACAATGACGGAACAAAAAACTATTGCAGCGTAGAAATAAAAACAGAATCAACGTTACAAAGACGAACTACTCAACACAGTTCCGGTATAGGAAACCACGCTACGGGCCGGCAATGTCAAGGTATAGACACCATCGGCAGGTTGAACAGCTTCCACCAGCTCCCATTTACGGGTGTCATCGGTGACATAGCCTTGCAAAGCACCGGAAACCTGAGCGCTTTCAAGAGCCAACGAAATAACTACTTCATGATCCGCAGGGTTGATGCTACAACCGTGTAACCGTTGTCACCATATTTATAGCCAGACACCATATAGCCTTGTTCGAAATCATATTGCGCCGAGATGCGCTTGCTTCCTACAGGGATGTAACGGGAGAAGTTGCCGAACACCTCGCAACGCTTGGTCACTTCATAGTCCACGCGGTTCTTTTCAATGTTAATCAGCCCCTCGGTAGTTCCGCCATCCGGTATAGCACCTGCCCACCACACAATAGCGCCGGTATTGGCCTCACACAAGAAACGATGGAACTTCTTCGCCCATTTCAAGCCACTGGTCATGGTAGCATCATAACTTTCCGTAGGATCGCTGATTTCGGTCAGCCACACGGGAATTCCCTTCGATTCGGCTTTGCTGAACGGTTCAATGGCAGGATCTTTCCCGGTCACAGGATCCACATAGCCGTGTCCGGCGGCAATAACGGGAAAGTTGGTGATTTTAGGATTCAGGTTCAGAATGTCGCGCACATAGTTTTTACTGCCCATGATAAAGCCCAGAATGGCAGACCACTGGGCCATTCTCGCCAAAGATAATCCGGGTTTCGGGATGGGTCTGTCGCAACTTGGGACCTAAGTTATTCACAATGAACGGTCCCAGCGTAGTGGTACCGGGAAGCCAGAGGCATGAGTTCCAGCTTGCCGCATACTCGGGCTCGTTGGCAGGAGAGATGGCATAGACAGGCAGACCTGCCGCTGTGTAGGCATCACAGAAATTGGAAAGATAGTCGCAAAGGCCTGGTAGCTGCCGCGTTTCAAAAAACCTTGCGAGGTACTGCCGTTGCTTTTCATATAAGCCGGAGCAGACCAAACGGAAAAGATGAGTTTGTCCACACCGTATTCCTGCTTCGCTTTTTTCATGATCCACAACTGTCCGTTGCGCTGTGCGATCCTTCGGCAACACGATTCTCATCACGGTTGAAATCAATATCGAAAAAAGGATCGTCCAAAGACAGATTGATATCCTCGTCCATATTAAACGTGGTTTCATCGTAATGGGGGAATACCTCGCCCCTGAGGATACTGAGGCGAAGCCCGTCCTGTCCGAACATCACATCCATAATCTCCTGACGCTTGCGGTGGGCATAAAGATAGTCGGACCAGCCGGCCTGCGCCACACCAAACCATCGATGGTTTGTTCTTCGTTGTTCCACTGAAGAACTACGTCGGCCCCCAAGGTACTACGTGCATCGGCCGGGATTTGTTCTGCCGGAAGAGCATCGGTAACATCGGTACAGGCACAGAGGCAAGCGGCGGAAGCCGCCACGGCAAAAAGGTAAGATAGCTTTTTCATGACACTTGTCTTTTTTAAGGTTAGTATTCAAAGTTTTACCAGGTTGTAACCCAAAGGCAAAGATGGAAATTTACCGACAGACAAACCAATACTATCCGAACATATACTTATGATATTTTATCAAAATAGAGACCGTCAATATGAGAAGCCTTGTTCTGGCTATCCGAATAAAGAAGAAAAAACTTACAAGCCGTTCGTAGTACCGCAAAAAGACACGGAACATTATTTCCAGGCATTCAAATCCTACAACATCCCCGAACTTTCAGAAAATCCGCTTTCTTTTAGTGCTGTCAAAATCAGGCAAGTCCATGAGAAAGTTCCGGCCGAACCTTTTAAATGATAGTCTTGTTCTTACGATAATTATCACGGAACTCTTTAGGAGTCACTCCTTTTTTCTTTTTAAAGATACGGTTGAAATTGGATAGATTATTAAAGCCACAATCATATCCTATTTCAGCTATTGACAAGGAAGAATCAACCAAAGCACGTGAAGCGGCCCCCAAGCGGATATCAGTAAGGAAATCGATAAAACTTTTGGAAGTATGCTGTTTGATAAAACGACAGAATGAGGCCTCGCTCATATTTACCATTTTAGCCACATCTGCAAGACGGATCACTTCCGAAAAATGAAAATGAACATAATCCAGCACCTTGTTCAACTTCTCGTTA
>ENA-OQIR01000951-OQIR01000951.1-human-gut-metagenome-genome-assembly--contig:-NODE-951-length-11110-cov-1.777930_pt1 | contig 11110 bp, 15 predicted proteins | sample MGYA00242580_ERZ504745 | MGnify/ENA primary metagenome ERZ504745 (study PRJEB26092, sample SAMD00036214) | human gut metagenome | host: Homo sapiens | study: EMG produced TPA metagenomics assembly of... | reverse complement strand
GTGTGCTCAAGGAGCCCCGCAACAGCCTGGTCAAGCAGTACAAGGAACTGCTGAGCATGGACAGTGTAGAGCTGGAGTTTACCGACGAGGCCCTCCACGCGATCGCCCGCAAGACCATTGAGCGCAAGACCGGTGCCCGCGGTCTGCGCAGCGTCATGGAAGGCATCCTGCTGCCTGTCATGTATGATGTGCCCAATGACCCCACCATCATCCGTGTCACCATCGACAAGGACACCGTGGAGGGTGGCGAGGCCCATCTGGAATACGGCGCTGTGCGCAAACGGTATAAGAACCAGACCTCCCTGAGCTGATATCTGCACTCTGCAGACAGCAGGGAAGGGATGCCCTGCCAAATGCTTCGGCTTTGGCGGGGCTTTTTGCAATTTGCTTGTTTCGCGCCCGGAGTTGCGGTATAATAATAAGTCTGGATGACTGTGGTGGGAGAACTCTCTGGCAGGAACTCCTGAAACACCCGGCATCGGATACTGTGGGAAATTGGAAGTACGATAAAGGAGTGTGTTTTTCAATGGCAAACTATCTTGAGATGAATCGTGAGGAGCTCACTGCCGAAAAGGCAAAGCTGAATGAGCAGTACAAAAAGTTTCTGGCCATGAACCTGAAGCTGAACATGGCCCGTGGCAAGCCCGGCCCTCACCAGATGGATCTGGCAATGGGTCTGCTGCAGATGAACGATTACACCACTGACGCAGGCACCGATGCCCGCAACTATGGTGATCTTGAGGGCTTGCACGAGGCTCGCGTCCTGTTTGCGGATGTGTTCGGTGTCAAGCCCGAGGAAGTGTTCGTGGGCGGCAACTCCAGCCTGCAGCTGATGTACAACCTCATCAACATTGGCTATGTGTTCGGCTTCCCTGAGTCTCCCTGCCCCTGGTCTCAGGTGGAAAAGCGCAAGTTCCTCTGCCGGTGCCCGGCTATGACCGCCACTTTGCCATCACTGAGGAGTACGGCTTTGAGCTGATCAGTGTGCCCATGACCCCCAATGGCCCCGATATGGACATTGTGGAGAAGCTGGTGGCCGAGGATGACACCATCAAGGGCATCTGGTGCGTGCCCCAGTATTCCAACCCGGATGGTTATACTTACAGCGATGAGACCATTGACCGGATGGCCAAGATGAAGACCGCTGCTCCTGATTTCAAGATCTTCTGGGATGAAGCTTACATCGTCCACCACCTGACCGAGGAGATCATCGAGACTCCGGTTCTGTTGAACGAGAGCAAGAAGTACGGCACGGAGAACCGTGTGTTCATGTTCACCTCCACCAGCAAGATCACCTTCCTGGTGCAGGTGTTTCCGCCATTGCATGCAGCGTGGACTCCATGAAGTATATCTGCAAGCGCTTCTCCGTGATGATCATCAGCTATGATAAGATGAACCAGCTGCGCCATGTCCGCTTCCTGAAGAACAAAGAGGGTGTGCTGGCCCACATGGCAAAGCACCGCCGCCGCCTGATCCCCTGCTTTGATGCCGTCAAGACGGCCTTTTCCGAGGAGCTGACCCCCTGCGGCGACATCGCCCACTGGACGAACCCCAAGGGCGGTTACTTCATCAGCCTGTACGTTATGCCCGGCTGCGCCAAGCGTGTGGCCCAGCTGTGCAAGGAGTGCGGTCTGACCCTGACCGGTGCCGGTTCCGCCTATCCCTACCACAAGGACCCGCAGGATTCTCACCTGCGTATCGCGCCCACCTATCCCAGCCTGGACGAGGTGGAGACCGCATCTGATCTGCTCTGCGTCTGCGTAAAGCTGGCAGTCATCGAAAAGCTGCTGGACGAAAAGGCAGAGTAAGGGTTTTATTCTGTAAAAAATCTCCTCCGTGCAGAGGTTTTTCTGCGCGGCGGAGGTTTATTATATTTTGGAGGTTTCCTGTTTTTTATGAAGACGAAAGGCAAAGCATGGCAGCTTGTTGTCACAGTGCTCCTGATCGCCGCGTTTGTCTACACGGCATTCTTTGGTGTGGCAGTCAAGTACGGTGATGTGACCAAGACCTACATCAGGGGAGCGCAGGATATCCGCTTTGGCGTGGATATCAAGGGCGTGTCAACGTAACGTTTCGCCCCCTCGGACAACTACGATGCCACCGATGATCAGCTGGACGCTGCCCAGCTGGTCATTGAGAATCGTCTGGTCGGCCTGAACGTGACCGACTACGAGCTGTATGTGGATTATGACTCCGACCGCCTGATCCTGGAGTTTCCGTGGCAGTCCGGCGAGACCGATTTTGACCCCGAAGCCGCCATTGAAGAGATCGGCAGCACCGCCTACCTGACCTTCCGCAAGGGGAGCAGTGCAGACGGCGAACTGATCCTGGACGGCTCCATGGTCGAGAGCGCAGCTGCTCAGTACGGCCCGGTGAGCGGCAGTACATCCGAATATTATGTGGCCCTCAAGTTCAACGATGAGGGTGCCAAGGCCTTCGGGGATGCCACCACGGAGCTCTACCAGAGCAGTGGAACCATCAGCATCTGGCTGGATGATCAGAACGTGAGCACCGCAACAGTCAATGCGGCCATCACCGATGGTGCCGCCATCATCACCAGTTCCGCGTCCAATCCCTTCACGCAGGAGGACGTGGTCAAGATGGCCCGCCAGATCAATTCCGGTGCACTGCCTTTTGCCCTGACTGTGGACAGCTATTCCACCGTCAGCCCCAGCCTGGGCGAGAACAGCCTGAGCGCATGGTGCTGGCAGGTCTCATTGCCTATGCCTCATCGTGGTGCTGATGACTCTGCTGTATCGTCTGCCCGGCTTCCTGGCCTGCATTGCTCTGGCCGGTCAGGTGGCGGCAACGCTGGCCTTCGTCTCCGGCTACTTCCCGGTGTTCGAGAGCTTTACCCTGACTCTGCCCGGCATCGCAGGTATCATCCTGGCCATTGGTATGGGTGTGGATGCCAATGTCATCACCGCCGAGCGCATCAAGGAGGAGCTGAACAACGGCAAATCGCTGGATGGCGCGCTCAAGAGCGGCTTTGCCCGCGGCCTGACCCCCATCATTGATGGCAACGTGACCATTGTCATTGTGGCAATCGTGCTGATGGGTGCCTTCGGCCCCTCGGATGGCCTGTTCGCCAAGGCCCTGCACTTCGTGTTCTTCGCCTTTGGGCCCTCCACCGCAGGCACCATCTACGCCTTTGGCTACACACTGCTGACCGGCGTTCTGCTGAACTTTGTGTTCGGCGTGTTTGCCACCCGTGTGATGATCCGCGGTGCAGCTCCATCAAGGCCCTGCGGAATCCCTGGCTCTATGGTGCTGTCAAGCCCGGCAAGGAAGTCAAGGAAAAGAAGCCCATCGACTTTGTGGGTCTGCGCAAGCGCTTCCTGACCATCTCCACCTGCCTGATGGCGGCCATCATCTGTGTGCTGCAGTGTTCGGTGTCCGGCTGGATACAGAGTTTACGGGCGGTGCCATGATCACCCTGAGCTATCAGGGTGAGATCAGCACCTCCGAAGTTCAGAAGACCGCCTCCACCGCACTGGAAAACAACGGCCTGACCCTGCAGACCGGCGAGAATGTCGCCACCGGGGAGCAGACCCTGAAGATCTCCATGCCCGGCAACGAGACCGTGACCACCGATCAGGTGGAGAATCTGCTGACCTCCCTGAACGAACAGTACCCGGACAATGCCTTTGCCCAGCTGTCCCTGAGCAATGTCAGCGCTGCCATGGGCACCAAGTTCCTGCAGAAGAGTCTGGTGGCTGTGGTGTTCTCCCTGTTGCTCATCCTGCTGTATATCGGCTTCCGTTTCAAGAAGATCGGCGGTCTGACCGGCGGCCTGATGGCTGTGCTGGCTCTGTTGAACGACCTGATGGTGGTGTTTGGCACCTTTGTGCTGCTGCGCACCCCGCTGGACGGCAACTTTATTGCCGCTATGCTGACCATTCTGGGCTACTCGATCAACGATACGGTTGTGGTCTATGACCGCATCCGCGAGAACCGCGCCCTGATGGGGAAAAAGACCCCGTTCGAGGAGCTGGTCAACCACTCGGTCAACCAGTCTGCCCGCCGTACCATCATCACTACGGTGACCACTGTAATGGCACTGGGTGTGATGTGCGTGGTCTCCAAGCTGTACGGTCTGGACAGCATCTTTACCTTTGCCTTCCCGCTGATGATGGGTATGCTGAGCGGCGTGTATACCTCGCTCTGTGTTTCCACTTCCGCCTGGGTGCTGTGGAACGACCACAAGAGCAAAAACGCTGAAACCAAAAAAGCCTGACCGTGTTTTGCCCGACAGGCCAAGAACCAACATCAGGAGGAACGATTTATGAAATGTCCCTATTGCGGCGATGAGGAATCCAAGGTCATCGATTCCCGCCCGACCGAAGACGGTGAGCGGATCCGCCGCCGCCGCGAGTGTCTGCGCTGCCGCATGCGGTTTACGACCTATGAAGTGGTGGAGACCGTCCCGCTGATCGTCATCAAAAAGGATAACTCCCGTGAGCCTTTTGATCGTCAGAAGCTGCTCAATGCAATGCTGCGGGCCTGCGCCAAGCGCCCGGTGAGCTACGACGCACTGGAACGGGCTGTCAGCAGCATTGAGCAAAGCCTGATGAGCTCCTATGACCGCGAGGTGTCCAGTGTGCGCATTGGTGAACTGACCATGCAGGAGCTGAAAAAGATCGATGAAGTGGCCTATGTCCGCTTTGCTTCGGTTTACCAGCAGTTTGCCGATGTCGAGAGCTTTTTCACGGAGCTGAAAAAACTGATGGGCGACCGCAAAGAGAAAAACTAAGGTTCCAGCGTTAAAAGCCAGACTTTTTCGTGAACTTCACGAGAAGGTCTGGCTTTTTGTTGTGCTCACCTCAACTGTTCAGCTCAGTACAAATACCCTCAAAGAATACGATGGGAGAGCCAGGCCAGGGTCTCTACCTGAACCTGCGCCCGGCGCAGTTCCCCGAAGGCTTCCTCGGGTGCATTCAGTTCCAGGTGGCCATCGGCGGCGCGCAGGGCGGCTTCCAGCTCCGTGAAGTCCTGCGTGCGGAGCAGGTGGTTCATGCCTTCCCGCATGGTGTCGCAGAGCTCGGCTCCTTCGGCCAGTGCCTGCCGCGCACCGGTCAGATCGCTGTTCCGGATATCCTCCATAGCGGTGTCGATGTCATCGGAGATATCCTCGGCGAATTGCTGTACCCGGAAGCTGCTGTAAAAGGCTGCCGCCAGCAGCAGGACTACGATGCCAATGCAGACATAAATACGTTTCATGCCGCACCCCCTTGCCGGAGCCCCGCCGTTTGACGAGGCTCCTTTTTCAGCAGAAAATAATCCTCGGTATCGTTGCCCGCCAGGATCAGGATCTCTTCCAGAAGCAGGCTGTTGGCCTGTGCGGTGCGTTCCAGCCAGGCGGCATCCTTGCCGCAGGTGGTCAGGTTTTCGGCAAGCACCTGCCCATCCAGCACAAAGGGATGGTGGCCTGTGCCGCTGTACCCTTGCCCCAAGGTCGGCGAGGGTGGCCGGCTCCTTTTCCGGACGCAGAGCCACCGAGAGACTGCCGTTGGTCTCCACGACCGCATAGGAGACATCCCGGGGGTCGAACACATCTTTGCCGCGCAGCGCCTCCATCAGATCGGCGGCAGTCAGGCGCAGGGTGCGCAGGGCATTCTGATCGATCTCACCGTTCAAGATAACAGTTTTGGGCCGCCCGGACATCAGGTTGAAAAAGCGTTGGCTCCTGAAGCTGAGGATCGACCCCAGCAGCTCCAGCGCCGCAATGAGAAAGAGGGGGATCAGACTGGCTGTGACCGGTACTTCTTCAGATTCAATGGAGATGGAAGCCAGATTGGAGATGAGGATGGTGGACACCAGTTCCTCAGGCTGCAGTTCCCCCAGCTGACGTTTGCCCATCAGCCGCATGGCAAATAGGACGCAGAGATAGATCAGGATGGTACGGAAGATCAAGAGTTTCAAACCGGAACACCTCCCAGCGTATAACCACCGCCCCGGCGGACAAGCTACCAGAAAGGGGGCGGCAAAATGGAACAGCTTTCCAGCCATCTGGCGGCAAATCTTGCGGAGCTCAACGCTAGGTTTGGCCGATCGGCAGATTTTTATGCGAAGGAGCTTGAGCTTTACCACTGCAAAGGAGCCATCGTTCTGTTTGATGGAATGGCCAGCCTGAAAGGGCTGTGGCAGTTGCTGCTGGATGCCGCCAGCCGCCGCACACCGCCCGGCCCGGCAGAACAGCTGACCGGGGAACAGGTGTTTGCGCTGTTGTTTGAGCACTCCGCGCTGCCCGCAGAGCCTGCCCCTGTGGAGAACTGGGATGCCTGATCCGGCGGCTGACGGCGGGCATGGCAGTGCTTTTGCTGGACGGATGCGCAAAAGGTATCGCCTTTTCGGTGCAGAGCCTGAACGCCCGCTCGGTGGATGAACCGGCAGGGGAGGGAAATCTCCGCGGCTCCCGAGAAGGATTTGCGGATCTGCTCCGGGTGAATACCAGCCTGCTGCGGCGGTGCTTCCGCAATGATGCTCTGGTCATTGAGATCGGTCAAGCCGATTGTGAAATGAAAACGGAGTATGCTCTCTGCTACTGCCGGGATACGGCAGACCCAAAAGCGGTGCAAAAGGTGCGGCAGACCTTGCAGCGGGCCAGGCCGCAGCTGCTTTTGGATTCCAGCTACTTTGTGCCATGGCTCTTTCCCTGTAAGATCCGCACATTTGCTCCTGTGCGCTATACTGAACGGCCTATTGTGGCAGCGGCAAAGCTTCGGAGGGGAAATTCGTCATTCTGGTCAATGGCAGCCCCTCAGCGCTGATCCTGCCCACCCTGTTCTGCGAAAACTTTGAATGCCTGGATGACTATGCAGGAACGGCCTATTTTGCATCCTTTCTGCGGGTGCTGAAATATATCTCGTTCTACCTGAGCATTTTCCTGCCGGGCGTGTTCGTCTGCTGGGCGGTCTACCTACCAGAACTCCTGCCGCCCCAGCTGCTGTTCAAAATCGAGGCCGCCGAGCAGGCAACGCCGCTGCCGCTGTTTGGGGAAATGCTTCTGGTGATCCTGATGCTGGAGATCATTCGGGAGGCTGGCCTGCGGATGCCCCAGACCCTGGGGCACTCTGTCAGCCTGATCGCTGCCTCATCATCGGGGATGCCGCCATCGCTGCCGGACTGATGAGCACACCGGTCATCCTGACCGCCGCTGCCGCGTCCATTGCGGTGTTTGTCACGCCCTCGCTTTACGAGGTGGCGACTGTTCTGCGGCTGGTGGTGCTGCTGGCAGCAGGGGTGGCTGGCCCGGTGGGACTTGCCGCCTGCGCACTGGGCGTGTTATTTGGGCTGACCCGGGTCTCGGCGCTGGGTGTGCCATACCTGCGGGATGCCGTATTTCCCGAGGTGCCGCTCTCGCCGGACGGTGTGACCCGGCGCAGCTACCCAAAACTTTCCTGGCGGCCCTTTACCATTTGGCAAAAACGAGGTGGTTGAAGTTGGAACGATCCTGTTTCTCTGAAAAACACTGACCTGAGTGTGCTCACAGCAGAGTTCGCTCTGTGCGTGTTACAGACGGGTGCGCCTGTAACAGCCCGCAGTTTTCTGCTGCGCGGCCTGCCCATGACACTGGCGCTGGTTCTGATCACCGCCCTGACAGCCGGGGCAGAGCAGCGTGCAGACAGTTTTTGGGGTACAGACTTGCGTTCCCGGGTAGTCTGCGGAGGGCTGGGACTCTGGTTTGTCTGGGAGGCTGTGGAGACCTTCCGTCAGCGCAGGAGCTTTGCTGGGAGAATTTTTCTTCCATGGCCATGCTGGGGCTTCTCCCGCTGCTGCTCTGGGCAGGATGGAAGCTGGACCTTCGGTACTGGTCGCTGTGCGCCGATCCTGTGCTGGGCGGCGGCGCTGGCGGGTTTGCTCTGCCTGCTGGGGCTGGATGGCCAGTTCCACTGGGAAAGTCTGATGATGCAAGCTGATGCTCAACCGATTATCCTGCCTCTGTATCCGGAATACTTCGCCCTACCGCTGTTCTGCCCGGCAAAGCAGGTGCGGTGCGCTGTCTGGCTTCCGGTGAAAGCTTTTATACTGGCTGGCAGCTTTGTGCTCTGCACGGAACTGGTGTTTGGGGCGGGGAATGCCCTGCCCGGCATCGAGCTTTTGCGGGCGGGCAGGGCTGGGCAGCATCTCTCGGTTTGATGCCCTTGTGCTGCTGGTCTGGTTGGCAGCGGCAATGTTCCGGTTCTGCGTGCTGGGTGCAGGTGGTGGCGTCAATTGGGCCGGGCGGGCTGTGGGGCAGGGCTACACCTGCGGAGGAGAACGCATGACGGGCCAGCAGCGTGCCCTCCGGTGGCTGGCGGCAGGGGTACTGGTGCTCTGGTGCGGGGGATTTTTGCGGGCAGAGAACACCGAAAAAAGCATGGTGCGTGCCTTGATTCTTACCCCGCCCACGGTGGCGGTGCAGAGTTGGATGGTGAGCCTGCTCTACCAGTTTCCGGAAGCCGCTGCCGATGCTTCTGATGCCGCCGCAAAGGTACAGCTCTGCACGGGGCGGGGAAACACCCTGCAAACGGCTCTGACGGAAGCCGAGCGTGGCCTGCCCCGTAAAGCAAGCTACCGGCTGTGCGAGTATCTGCTTTGAATGCCGGAACAACTTTAAGAACCATTCGACAGGCAGAGACTGTGTTAGAAAGACGGAGCCGGTGCAGGACTTATCTGCCCGGGTCCTCTGCATGGATCTTTCCGGAGAAGAACTGGCCGCAGCAGACGGAGAAAACGAACTGTTCCCGGAACAGCTTTTGCAGGCCGTGAAGGAAGCCGCACCGCAGGCTCCGCACCTATACGAGAGCCGCCGGAACGCTCTTTTGGCTCCGGTGCTTATCCTGACGGATGGTGCCATTGAGAATGCGGAGGAAATGCTTCTGCTCACCGAAACAGGGAACACCCGGCTCACCCCGGCAGAGAGCCAGATGGCACAATTGCTGCTGGGTCAGAGCGGAGAACACACTTTTCCGCTGGGTAGCGGGCAGGGGACGTTCCGGCGCTGTGTGGTATCGGTGGAAGCTGTAGAAGATGGCTTTGCCGTGACCCTGACCGGCCAGCGCAGGGCGGGCACAGCTCTGCCCACAGCAGCACAGTGTGCGGCGCTGGAGCAACTCTGCGTGCAGACCGTTCAGCGCTGCTGGGAAAACGGGTACGATCTGCTTTCTCTGGGTGCAGTCCGGGCGCTGAAACAGGGAACAGGGCGAGAAGCGCTGACTACAAAAAACGCCTGCCCGCAGGTGCAGGCAGACGTGAGCTTTTTGCAGTTTTAGTGGGCGGTCTCAAAAACGACGGTGATGGTGGTGCCAACGTTCACTTCGCTTTCCAGCTTGATGCGGGCGTTGTGGATGCGGGCAATGTGTTTGACAATAGCCAGCCCCAGACCGGTGCCGCCGGTGGCCTTGCTCCGGCTCTTATCCACCCGGTAGAAGCGTTCGAACACGCTGGACTGCGCGTCTTTCGGAATGCCGATGCCGTTATCCTTGACGGTCAGGGTACAATGGCCGTCCCGGGTGCAGGAGGTGATGAGCTGGACCTTGCCGCCGGGTCGATTGTAGCGGATGGCGTTGTCGCACAGGTTCTGGCACAGCTCATCCAGCTGATCCCGGTTGCCAAGCACTCTGGCACTCTCGCCCAGATAGGTCAGGGAGATGAAGGAGCGCTGCGCGTTCAGTTTCTGACGTTCCACACAATCCTTGGCCACGTCCAGCAGATCGACCGCTTCCATGTCGGGCTGTGCATGGGTCTCGCTGACGCTGTCCAGGTGCGACAGCTGCAGGATATCGTTCACCAGCTGGATCATCCGGCTGGCTTCTACATGGATCTTCCGGCCAAATTCGGGCACATCGGCAGGTTTGGCAATGCCGGTCTCAATGAGCTCCGCATAGCCGGAAATACTGGTCAGTGGCGTTTTCAGCTCGTGGCTGACGTTGGCTGTGAAATCCTGCCGCATTTTCTCGTTGTTCTCCCGGAGCAGCCGGTCAGAGTGGATGCTCTCGGCAAAGGGGATGAGTTCCCGGTAGGGAACGTTTTCCTGAATGTGCTCAAGGTCATCCGTCATTTTCAGAATGGGCTGGACAAGACTGCGGGTCAGCAGCCCGGCAATCAGCGCTGCGGCACCCATCATCAGGATGCAGCTCAGGATGATGGCGGGCAGGGCCGCGTCGTAGATCGACCAGATGGTCTCAGAATCCTGGGCCACACGCAGGATATCGCCGCCGGGCAGCAGCATGGCGTAATAGTAGGTCTCGTACCCCATGGTCTGGGAATCGCGGCAGTTACGGCCTACACCCTCTCGCATGGCCTGCTGGATCTCCGGGCGGGACAGGTGATTTTCCATCTGCTGGTCAGTGGCGGATTCAAACACCACACTGCCATCTGCTGCGATCAGGGTAATGCGCAGGTCTCCGTTGACGAACACGGAGAGCTGATCCGGAGAGGAAAGCTGCTCGTATCCGGCGGAAACCAGATCGGCCTGATGCTCCAGCGAGGTCCACGCCTGTTCCCGGAACGCTTTGTGAAAGACGAAGAGACAGAGCACGGCGGTGCAGACCAGACCGACGAAGCCCATGAAAAACAGCCGGTAACTGATTTTTTCTTCCATGCTCTGCGGTTTCATTCTTCCTCGCCCTCCTCATTGTCGGCCAGCTTGTAGCCGACCTTGCGCACGGTGCAGATATATCTGCCCGCATCCCCCAGCTTTTTGCGCAGGTGCGGATGTGCATATCCACGGTGCGGCTTTCAACAGAAATATCGGTGCCCCATACCACCTGCAGAATGGTCTCGCGGGTCACGACAAGGTTCGTGTTCTCCAGCAGCAGGCGCAGCAGGCTGTATTCCTTGTAAGTCAGGTCAACATGGGTGCCATTTACAGTCACGCTGTGGCGGGCATTGTCCAGCAGGATCTCATGGAAGGCATAAACGTTCTGCTTTTCCTCGGGGGCAGAGCGGCGCAGGGCGGCCCGCACCCGGCTCAGAAATTCCATGATGCCAAAGGGCTTGGTGATGTAATCATCTGCACCGCAGTCCAGCCCGCGCACGGTGTCCAGCTCGCTGGATTTGCTGTAACCATGATGATGGGCAGTCGGCGCAGAGCAGGGTATTGCGGAGCTTTTCAGAATGGACGAAA
>ENA-OQIR01000950-OQIR01000950.1-human-gut-metagenome-genome-assembly--contig:-NODE-950-length-11110-cov-1.833015_pt1 | contig 11110 bp, 18 predicted proteins | sample MGYA00242580_ERZ504745 | MGnify/ENA primary metagenome ERZ504745 (study PRJEB26092, sample SAMD00036214) | human gut metagenome | host: Homo sapiens | study: EMG produced TPA metagenomics assembly of... | reverse complement strand
AAAGCAACGAGTCGCACTGACTATAGTTACGGGCATTGTCTGCACGTTCTGACACACGTACCAGACCACGATATGAGTTCTGACTCTTTCCGGCACTGATACCTTTGCTCACAATCGTTGAACGAGTATTCTTTCCCAGATGAATCATCTTAGTTCCGGTATCAGCTTGCTGGTAATTATTGGTTACTGCAACCGAATAGAATTCAGCTGTAGAATTATCTCCACTCAATATACAGCTCGGATATTTCCATGTAATGGCAGAACCGGTCTCTACCTGTGTCCACGATAATTTACTGTCTACACCTTTACAATTACCTCGTTTTGTTACGAAGTTGTATACACCTCCCTTGCCTTCTGCATCACCCGGATACCAGTTCTGCACAGTAGAATATTTTACTTCAGCACGGTCAAGTACAACGATTTCTACGATAGCAGCGTGTAATTGGTTTTCATCACGCATCGGCGCTGTACATCCTTCCAGATAAGACACATAACTATCATCATCTGCAACTATCAGCGTACGTTCAAACTGTCCGGTATTTGCAGCATTAATACGGAAATAAGTAGAAAGCTCCATAGGCAACGTACGCCCTTTGGTATATAGACAAATGAGCCATCACTAAACACTGCCGAATTAAGAGCAGCAAAGAAATTATCTCGATAACCAACTACCGAACCCAGGTATTTCTTTACCAAATCGGGATGCTCACGTACAGCTTCGCTCATCGAACAGAAAATGATTCCTTTTCCATCAGTGTTTCCTTGAAGGTTGTCTTGACAGAAACAGAATCCATCACGGCATCTACAGCATTCCACTCAATGCCATCTGCTCTTCCAGAGGAATACCCAGTTTATTAAAAGTCTTCACCAGCTCAGGATCTACTTCATCCATGCTCTTAGGTCCTTCCTTCTTTTTAGTAGGATCTGCATAATATGAAATAGCCTGATAATCTATTTCAGGAATATTGAGATGAGCCATGTCGGCATTTCCATTGTCAGCCAGTAACGATAAGCTTTCAGACGGAACTCCAATAACCATTCCGGTTCACCCTTCTTGGCCGAAATCAATCGCACCACATCTTCATTCAATCCCTTTTCAATGATGTCTGTATGTACTTCCGTAGTAAAACCATATTTATACTTTTCCTGCGTCAGTTGTTTTACAAACTCATTCTTTGGGGATTCTTCCTTTTTATTGAGTTCTTCTTGCATATATTTTATTATATCAGTCTATTAGTTGTTTAGTAACATTCTTCACAGTAGGGAAAAAGACTCCCGAAAAGCCTTCTATCGGATAATATAACAAAGAAGTACGTTTTACGGTTGACTTTATTAAGTTATCTTTAGAATCGACAAACTCTATAAAATGTACGAATAAGCTGACAAGCAATATGTACTTCAAGGCTCCCAATGCGGCGCCTAAAATACGGTTGACAAAACCTAAATGTACAATTTCAATCACTCGTGTCAAAGCTGAAGCAAGCAACAGAAAGACAAGCGGAACCAGCAGCCATATCAGAATAAAGGCTACGACTTGGGCAAAGGTGAGTGATGTACCAATTCTTCGGCAAGCTTTTCGCTACAGAAGCAAATAATGCACGGGCCACAAGCAATCCAACTACCAAGCCTACAATAGAGGCTAATTGCCTTATAAATCCCTTTGTAAATCCAAGTATAGCTCCTATGCTTATTATTGCCACAATAATCCAATCGAGGACTGTCATACTCTATATCGTAATAAAAAAGGAAATGTCATGCTGAACGCAGGGAAGAATCTGCACACATCCGATAGCGTTTACAGATCCTTCGCTATGCTCAGGATGACATCACCTCATTAAATTTACTATAATGTAATTATAAAGTTTGCTTTACTTCCACTTCTTCATAAGTTTCAATAACGTCACCTACCTTCAAGTCATTGCAATTAGTCAGGCTAATACCACATTCAAAGTTAGTACCAACCTCTTTCACATCATCTTTAAAGCGTTTCAACGCATTGATGCTACCCGTAAAGATTACAATACCGTCACGTATCAAACGAGCCTTGTCAGTACGTTTCACCTTACCAGTCTTAACCATCGCACCGGCAACCATACCGACTTTACTGATATTGAATACTTCACGAACTTCGATTGTTGCAGTAACCTGCTCTTTCAATGTAGGAGCAAGCATACCTTCCATAGCAGACTTCACTTCTTCGATAGCATCGTAAATAATAGAATACTTACGAATATCTACTCCTTCCTGTTCAGCCAGTTTAGCAGCATTGCTAGAAGGACGAACCTGGAATCCTACGATAATTGCATCTGATGCAGCAGCCAGTGATACATCTGATTCTGAAATCTGTCCAACACCTTTATGGATAACATTAACCTGAATCTGTTCGGTAGACAATTTAATCAATGAGTCACTCAACGCCTCAACAGAACCGTCCACGTCACCTTTCACAATTACATTCAGTTCATGGAAGTCACCCAATGCCAAACGACGTCCAACTTCATCCAATGTAAGCATCTTCTGAGTACGCAAGCCTTGCTCACGTGCCAACTGCTCACGTTTATTTGCTATTTCACGTGCTTCCTGATCTGTATCAAACACATGGAATGTATCACCTGCAGCTGGGGCTCCATTTAATCCCAAAATCAATACCGGTTCAGAAGGGCCTGCCTCTTTCAAGCGTTGATTACGTTCATTAAACATAGCCTTCACCTTACCATACGAAGTTCCAGCCAGCACAATATCTCCTACATGCAGTGTTCCATTAGAAATCAACACTGTTGCTACATATCCACGTCCCTTATCCAAAGAAGATTCAATAATTGAACCAGTAGCCTTACGGTTCGGATTTGCTTTCAAATCCAACATTTCAGCTTCCAGCAATACTTTCTCCAACAATTCAGGAACGCCTGTACCTTTCTTTGCAGAAATATCTTGTGACTGATACTTACCTCCCCATTCTTCTACCAGGAAGTTCATAGCAGCAAGTTCTTCCTTAATCTTATCAGGATTTGCATTCGGTTTATCTACCTTGTTGATTGCAAATACAATAGGTACACCGGCAGCCATTGCATGGTTAATAGCTTCCTTAGTCTGAGGCATTACGTTGTCATCGGCAGCAACAATGATAATAACGACATCGGTAACTTTAGCACACGTGCACGCATGGCAGTAAATGCTTCATGTCCCGGAGTATCCAGGAAAGTGATGCGACGTCCGTCTTCCAGTTTTACATTATATGCACCGATATGCTGTGTAATACCTCCAGCTTCACCAGCAATTACATTTGCCTTACGGATATAGTCCAGTAATGAAGTCTTACCATGGTCAACATGTCCCATGACTGTTACAATCGGAGCACGAGGCTGCAAATCTTCTTCAGCATCAGCTTCCTCTTCAATAGCCTGGGCAACTTCAGCACTTACATATTCAGTCTTATAGCCAAACTCTTCGGCTACCAATTGATAGTTTCAGCATCCAGACGTTGATTGATAGATACCATGATACCCACACTCATACAAGTAGAGATAACCTGAGTTACTGAAATATCCATCATGTTTGCCAACTCATTTGCAGTAACAAACTCTGTCAGTTTCAAGATCTTGCTTTCTTCCTGTTCAAGTTCCTCCTGCTCAAGCTGACGGTTCTGTATACTTTCACGTTTTTCCTTACGATATTTAGCAGCTTTATTCTTACCCTTATTAGTAAGACGAGCCAATGTTTCCTTTACCTGCTTAGCTACATCTTCATCGCTTACTTCAGGTTTTACTACCGGTTTCTTGAAGCGGTCTTTATTATGTTTGCCTCCACCCTGAGCCGCAGCATTAGAGTTAGCCTTTCCGCCTTTATCTCCGCGAGGTGAAACAATATTACCCGCTGCATTAATATCTACACGTTCTTTGTTGATACGATTACGTTTCTTCTTTCCCGAAGCGTCACTTTGACCACCTTTATCAGTTTTCTCGTCAGTCTTTCTTATTTCCTTGATGATAGCATCTTTCATCTGCTTACGCTGTTCCTGACGCAGTTTGTCTTTTTCCTCTCGTTCCTTTACGTTTTTCTTCTTTTGTCTTCTTCTTCGGACGAGTAGACTGGTTCAATGCAGCCAGGTCAATCTGACCTACGACATTAATCTTCGACTTAAATTCCGTTGGACGGATTTTAAACACCTCATCTTCCTTGTCCTGCAGAACGGTTTGTACTTCGGGTACTTCTTTCTTTTCTTCCATTAAATCTGGTTTCAAATCTTCCGCCTTCTCCTGTTCCGGCTGTTTCTGTTGTTCATTAATCTGAGGTTGTGGTTGTACTGTTTCTGCTACAGGAGTTTCTTCCACATGTTGCGGTTCATTCTTTTCCACCGGTACAGATTCCTCTACCACTTCCTTTATTTCTTCCTTAGCAGGCTCCACCACAGCCGGCTTCACCTTCTTCTTATTAAGACTGTCCAAATCAATTTTGCCCACAGGCTTAAATTTCGGACGTGCATCTTCAGGCACAACTGTTTCTATCACCTCCGGCTTTGCTTCAGCCTGCAGGTCATCAATAGAAACAGAAGCTTTATTACGTTCTTTATTCTGCCGTTCTTGAAAAATCTTTTCAGACTCTATTTTCAAATCTTTGTCTTTGCTAAACTCTTTCACAAGTGCAGCATATTGTTCATCAGTAATTTTAGTATTCGGATTTGCTTCGATAGTATATCCTTTCTTTTGTAAAAAGTCCACCACCGTAGCAATACCTACATTCAAATCTCTTGTTACTTTGTTCAGTCTTATCGTCATAAATTCTTTTAGTTTTTAATAGAGTTCAGGAAAAAGTTTTTCAGTCACGGATAATCAATATGATTGACTATATTTATTCCTCGAACTCTGCCCTCAAAATTCTTAACACATCGTCTACTGTGTTCTCCTCCAAATCTGCCTTTTCAATCAGCATCTCACGTGGAGCGTTCAGTACACCTTTTGCCGTATCTATACCAATACCCTTGATGGCATTGATAACCCATTCATCAATTTCGTCTTTAAACTCATCCAGATAGATATCTTCATCTGTTGCGTTTTCATCCAGTTCACGATATACATCAATGGTGTATTCGGTCAACATACTTGCCAGCTTGATATTCATACCACCTTTACCGATAGCAAGAGATACTTCTTCCGGCTTCAGATATACTTCAGCTTTCTTCTCTTCTTCATGCATGATAATAGAAGAAACCTTAGCAGGACTCAACGCACGCTGTACGAACAGCTGTATATTCGAAGTATAATTGATAACATCAATATTTTCATTGCGTAACTCACGAACAATACCGTGAATACGAGAACCTTTTACTCCGACACATGCTCCAACCGGATCAATACGTTCATCGTAAGATTCTACAGCAATCTTTGCACGTTCACCAGGTATACGGGCAATTTTCTTGATAGTAATCAATCCGTCATTGATTTCCGGAACTTCCTGTTCAAACAGACGTTGCAAGAACATAGGCGAAGTACGGCTCAAAATAATCTTCGGATTATTATTCTTATTGTCTACCCGTGCAACTACTGCACGTACAGTTTCTCCCTTACGATAGAAATCGCTCGGAATCTGCTCAGTTTTCGGAAGCAGCAACTCATTACCTTCATCATCGAGTAACAAAATTTCCTTTTTCCAGATCTGATAAACTTCTGCAGCAATGATAGTACCGACCTTGTCAATATACTTATTGTACAAGCTGTCTTTTTCCAGTTCCAAAATCTTAGAAGCCAATGTCTGGCGAAGGTTCAAAATCGCACGGCGACCAAACTTTTCGAATATCACCTCATCTGTAACTCCTCTCCTCCATTCGTAAGATGCATCAATTTTACGCGCTTCAGTAAGCGAAATCTGCAAATTCGGGTTCGTCAATTCATCATCAGCCACCACTTCACGATTACGCCATATTTCAAAGTCGCCTTTGTCGGGATTTACAATTACATCGTAATTTTCATCGGTTCCGAACATCTTTGCAATCACACTACGAAATGACTCTTCCAGTACGCTCACCATAGTGGTGCGATCGATATTCTTCAAATCTTTAAATTCCGAAAACGTGTCAATTAAACTGACAGTTGCTTCTTTCTTCGCCATAATTTTATTTAAAGCTTATTAAGTATTTGGTGTATTTTATTTCGTCATAAACAAAGGTTACATTCTGTTCTACCAGCTTCGGACGTTTTGCACCTTCCGGCTTTACTTTCACTTGTACCGTGATCGTAAAGTTCTCTTCATTGGCATCCGTCAATACGCCGGTCCATTTTTTCCATCCTTACCCAGCACTTCTACTTCTTTCCGATATGATTATATATTGCTGAAGCACCTTAAAAGGTTGTCCGATACCAGCCGACCCGACTCAAGTTCATAATCTTCTTCCTCTCGGTTCAGCTTCGATTCGATATAACGGCTCAAGTCCACACAATCATCGATCCACACACCTTCCGCATGGTCGATTTCAACTACAATTTTGTCATCCGGAGTTACAGTGACATCCACCAGAAAATAATCTTTACCCTCCAGCCATTCTTCAACTATCCGGGTTACAACGTTTTTATCTATCATGTATTAACTATATAAGAACAAAAAAAGGAGCTTAACCGCCCCTCCACCTTTTCATCCATCTCGGTTGCAAAGATACAAATAATATAATGTACTGCAAAATATTAGAATAAATATTTCATTTTTAGCAAGATTTATCTTTTTAAGATATCTTTGTACACAAAATCAAACATAAATCTGCATTATGAACAATAAAAGCATCAACAGCAATAAACAGTTTATGATAGGAAACGGCATATTAGCTTCGGAGTATTTTTCATTGTATGCCTGTTTCTTTATTTGAGTTTTCGTACTCCTCAAACAGCAGATCAGAGCAAAACATCTGCTGATTTATATACCATACAAGTAGAGAACAGTTTTGCTGGAGATAGTATTTCGGTTTATATAACGACAGCCTTCTGCTCAACTGTACAATGGGATCGACAGCACTTACACTTCAGGTTAATCGCTTTGCCGAAGAAAATGCACTGATGATTGTCGATAACAAAAGCGACGAAATAACCCCGTTCAGCCTAAACCCGAAAGGGAGCATAGTCAACGTTGCGAAAAAGGACGGAAAAATATCAATACAAGAATCGGAAAGAGAATAAAAGAACATCTACGTCATTCAAACTCCAAGACAAAAGTAGTATTCCAACCGTTCGTCCCTGGTCGCAGCAGGCTGATACTACCTCCCGACAACTTCATAATCTGTCGTGAAAGAGAAAGACCTATACCGCTTCCTTCACTACGGGTTGTAAAGAAAGGCACAAAAATCTGCTCTGCTTCTACCTCCGGTATAGCAGGGCCATCGTTACTGACATACACAAAGACATGCTCGTCAGCCGAGCTGTATGCACGCACGTGTATTCTTCCCTTCTCACTGCCAATCGCTTGTACCGCATTTTTAATCAGGTTGATAAGCACCTGACGTATCAGATTAGGATCAGCATAAAGCATCAGTTCGGCAGGTTCCACTTGCAAGGAAAGAATAATATTATCAGGAACAAGAGTTAATCCTTCAATCTGCCTGAGCAGATCCAACAAATAAAATGGTTCGGGTGAGGGTTTCTGTAAAGATGAAAACTTCCGGTAACTGTCAACAAATGAAATCAGTCCGACTGAAGTTTCATGAATAGCCCGAATACCATCGTACAAAGGTGTTCCTACCACATCCTTACGTTTCAAAAATGTTTCACTCAGCGAGGAAATCGGAGCAATGGAATTCATGATTTCATGTGTCAACACCCGAGTCAGCTTAATCCACGAATCAAGCTCTTTTTCATCCAGCTCATTACGGATATCGTTCAAAGCAAGAATACGCACTTCCGTTCTCCCAGTTGCATAACAGAAGCCCGCACCAATAGCTGTACCTCGCCTTTCGAAGTAGACAGCTGTATATTACACCGCTCTCCAGCTCCCAATGAACGAAACACATGAGAAACTTCCGCTCCGTATCGTTCCAGCTGCTGCAAGGTACTCAAAACAGGAAGCCCCAAGAGGCGTGCTGCTGCCGGATTTGTCTGCACAACTTTCATACTTTCGTCCAACACAATAATTCCCGACGTAACACTGGAAAGAATCTGTTCATAAAACCGTTCTCGCTGCTCCATCAGTTGTTTCTGTTCGCTCATCAGTCCTCCGAAACGGTTAAGCGTATCTTGTAACACGCGTTCTCCTCCCGAAAAGCCATAAACCGGTAAACGAAACGAATAGTCACGATTTCGGATAGCCTCCAGCATCAGCCAACTCTTTTCACGCAGTTGCTGCTGCATTTTCCGGAAATAAAAATGGAAGCGGCACATAGAAGAAGTCCTGCAACCAGCAATCCACCCTTCCCGTAGACAATCCCCAAAGTTACCAGTACAACTCCGCCAACAAGCAACAGCGTACGAACGGTAATCGAATAAATCCACCTATAACCCATAACGTTTCATTTTATTATAGAGTGTCTGACGGGTAATTCCCAACATAGCAGCTGCCTGCGAAAGATTCCCTTCACACTGATCGATAGCACGCTTCACCATGCTACGTTCCATTTCGTCAAGCGTATGGAAAGGCACTTCCGTTTCAGCATTTCCGGCAACAGGTTCAGGACCAGAGGCTGTAGAAGTGAGTTGCAACATATCCCCTCGCAACTCATTGCTATCGGACAAGATAACGGCTTTCTCTACCGTATGTTGTAATTCACGAATGTTACCATACCAGGGATGTTCCAGCAAACGGCGCGCAGCTTCAGGCTGAAAGCTTGCACTTGTCTACCATATTGCCTAGCATACTGTTCAAGAAAACGTTTCGCTAACGGAAGAATATCTTCCTTACGCTCACGCAAAGCAGGTATATGCAAATGAATGGTATTAATACGATAGAGCAGATCTTCACGGAACTCACCGTTTCTTACCATATCTTCCAAATTACGGTTGGTAGCACATATCAAACGAATATTAGTAGGCTGCTGCGTATTGCTTCCAACCTTTACGAAACACCGCTTCTGAATAGCCGTAGTAGTTTCGCCTGCAGATGATAGGGCAGGTTAGCTATTTCATCCAAAAAAAGCGTTCCACCGTCAGCAGCTTCAAAGCGTCCTATGCGATCGGTATGTGCATCGGTAAACGAACCTTTCACATGACCAAACAATTCACTCTCAAATAAAGATTCCGTAATGGCGCCCATATCAACAGCTATCATCGGTCCTTCCTTACGATTGGAAAGACGATGTATCTCACGGGCCAGCATATCTTTTCCTGTTCCGTTTTCTCCTGTTATCAGAATATTGGCATCAGTCGTACTAACCTTTTCTACTAACATGCGCAACGGACGGATAGCCTGTGAATTTCCCCAGTACATTCCGTCATCGGAAGCGACTGGTGCGACAGCTGCCTTTTTCTTACCCTTACGGGCTTCAACTATCCGGGAGTATGCTTCCTGAAGTGTCTGTACCAGTCGTGCATTTTCCCAAGCTTTACTACAAAATCAGCAGCTCCCTCCTTTATTCCCGTAACTGCCAGGTTTATATCAGCATAAGCCGTAAAGAGTACCACTTCTGTCTGCGGACGAAGACGTTTTATCTCACGAAGCCAGTAAAGTCCTTCGTTTCCACTATTGATACCCGAAGAAAAATTCATATCAAGCAATACGATATCGACTGCCTCCCGATTCAGCAATGTAGGTATTGTAACCGGAGAATCTATTGTTATCACACGCTCAAAATATTCTCCCAGCAGATATTGCAACGAAGTCAATATATTACGGTTGTCATCAACCACCAACAGGATTCCTTGTTTAGCCATATTCTTTTTATTTGCAGTATTGCAAAGATACGTAAAGATAACATAAAGAAACAGGTAACAGGTGACAAAAATTAGACAGTGAGTGTCTAATTTTTTGACACATCGCTTAATACACGCATTACCATACACACTGATTTTCAACAGCTTACCACTTTGGCACGATATTTGATTTTAATCAGACAGATAAAAACAAAAACACATGAAAAGAAATAATAAGACCAAACAGTCATTGCTTCTGCTCGTAAGTCTGTGCAGCCTCAACATAACAGCTCAGGAGGTCTGGAATATCGACCAGTGTATGGCTTATGCAGTGGAACATAACCACATCGTAAAGCAGCGCCATCTGGAAGCAGACAATTACCGTATGGACCGTATGAAGCTATTGGACAATTTCTGCCAGGAGTATCAGGCAATGTCAGCGCACAATATAATTTCGGACGTTCAGTCGACCCGGAAACTAATACATATATATCAAAATCAACCTTCAATAATGGTTATAGCATGGAAGTCTCCATTCCTATCTTCCGGGGAGGAAGCCTGATCAACCAAGTACGAAAAAGCAAAGCAAATTACTGCTTGGCAAAGCAGCTCTGCAAGAAGCACGGGATAATACAGCTCTGGAAACATTTCAGGCCTACATTGATGCATTGTATTATTATGGTACTACCCGACTGGCAAAACAAAAGCTTGCGGAAAGTGATTCATTATTATATAAAACTCGCCGACAGGAACTCTAGGGTTAAAAGGAATGGCCGACGTTGCGCAAATGGAGGCACAGCAAGCAAGTGATGCTTACAACTTAACACATCAGCAAAACTTATATGGAAACAGCTATGCTGACCTTAAAACAAAAAATGAATTTTCCCATTGAGGAGGCTTTGCTGCTCGACACCTGTCTGCTGGAGCAATCTACACTAGAGCAAGAACAACTGACCATAGAACATGCCGACAATGTATTCCGTCTTGCGTTAAACTGCAATCCGGTTTTGAAACAGGCCGAAATGCAGAAACAGTCGGCAAATATGGACCGTAAAATTTCATGGAGTTCATTTGTTCCATCCATCAGTCTTTATGGAGGAATTTCAAGTTCTTATTATAAAGAATTACATCAAACAGGATACCCTCCGTTCCATACACAGTTTGAGAATAACTTCGGCTCATATTTTGGAATCAGCATGAGTATACCTATCTTCAACCGTCTGTCGGGCATCGCGAACATGCGACAGGCACGAAACAACTACCGGATAGCAACCGAACAGTATGAGGCGCAG
>ENA-OQIR01000949-OQIR01000949.1-human-gut-metagenome-genome-assembly--contig:-NODE-949-length-11114-cov-1.921726_pt1 | contig 11114 bp, 9 predicted proteins | sample MGYA00242580_ERZ504745 | MGnify/ENA primary metagenome ERZ504745 (study PRJEB26092, sample SAMD00036214) | human gut metagenome | host: Homo sapiens | study: EMG produced TPA metagenomics assembly of... | reverse complement strand
CAAAAGGGCCGCCTAAATAGGTGATGGAATCCCATATGAACATCATATCCATATTATTGGGATCAGTAAGCCTGATTCCAATCAGCGCCGCCAGCCAAATCATCAGGCCCGCCGCCAGAATAAAATACAGCTTATGGATCAGCCTGGCGTTTCCCCTGCGCAAGCTAACGATAATAAAGGAAAGAATCGCCGCAATGGCGATGATAAATATAGTTAAGGCTACATCAGAAATCACAGCGTTCCTCTCCCTTCTGCTGCAATAGGCGCCCTTGTTTGATTGGTAAACTGCATCATAGCATACAGAACACCTAAAATTAAAAATCCGTTAATGCTTTTCAAGGCAGCGGTAAACGCGCAAATACATCGGCGGCTTATGTCATAAATCTATAAAAACGCCCGCAGGAGCACGGCCGCGTTGGGATAGCTCCACACGATCCCATGGCCGGACAGCTCCTGAACAGTGAACTCGGCCGTAGGATAAATCTTTTGTCCGTGAATCTTTTTTTGATTCCAGGTTTCCACAGAGGAAGCAAGCTCCTGCTCCGCGCCGGCAGAATACTGCTTTAAAAGCTGCTCAAATTGCAGGTCTCCGATGGCTGCGCCGCATGATTCAAGTTTCGCAGAAGTTCCCGCAATGGAATGGTATTGGGATTAAACAAATGATAAACCGTTCTCACTCCATTCCGCAAAGCGACGACGCCCTTCGCGCACAAATCCACGGCGGTAAGCTCTACCGGCTCGTTCATCACCGACGCCGGTATCGCGTCCAGCTTCAGAAGACCCTGCAGCAGCCGGTAAAAGGCGTTGGTCTCCGGATTCTTCTGAAATACCCCGTCAGTGCTTCGGCCCACCAGCCGTCCCACTCGGAAAATCTTAGCGTCCAGTCCGGCTTCTATTCCCTTCCGAACCTTTTGCTCCGCTAAAATTTTCCTTTTACATAAATATTTTCCTGCCAGTTCTGGCCGATATCAAAATCGTCCTCGCTAAACACTGCGCAGCGATCCGGGGCGTTTACCAAATATTCTCCACTGACGCTGGCGGTAGAAATATGAATCAGCTTTGCGTTTGCCGCCGCCGCGAACGCGATCACGTTTTCCGTGCCCCGGACGTTGGTCCGAAGGGATTCCTCTCCAGCGGCGTAATGGCGCACATCCGCCGCCGCATGAACCACCTGCTTCACACAGCGGCTCAAGCCCTGATACGCATCCGGCGGCAAGCCCAGTCTATCCTGGGTAATGTCTCCCCCGAAACGCCTTTACCCGGTCTTTGCAGCCCTCAACCCAGCCGGCTCCAAAATAACCGGAAAGAGTTTCCCACAGGCGCTCCTGAGAACCGCCCCGCACCAGGCACAACAGGCTGCGCTCCCCGGCGTCCAGGAGCTCTTTTACCAGATGGGCTCCTAAAAAGCCCGTAGCCCCTGTCACCAAAATGCTGTCCTTCGCTTCTGGAAACCGGCTTTCGGCGGTTTGGTTCTGCACATTCAAAACATTTGGAGGATTGAATCCTTGCCTGCCGTCCGGCGCTTCAAGCGTCGCTCTTTCGCGCGTTAAGGCTGTCTGTCCGAACACTTCGCGGGCTTTTTCCGTTTGTTCCAAAGCCGCGTCCTTCAGTATGGCTATCTGCTCCCGGATTGCGGCGTGCTCGTAAAACTGTGCCAGGGTCATGCTCCAGTTCAACTGGAAATACCGGCTGAGCACCGTCAGCGCCGCCAGAGAGGTGCCTCCCTGGTCAAAAAAGGAGGCATCCAAGTCCAGCTGCTTACGATCTAAAACCTCCTGCCAGATTTTCACCACCTGCTGCTCTACCGTCAGCTTTTCGGGCTTATCCTGCCCTTTTTGCGAAGGAGCCTCCGTCTCCAGCCGGGCTAAGGCCCGCCGGTCGTTTTTGCCTGTGGCGGTTTTTGGGATTTCCGTCACCACAGAAAAAGAGGACGGCACCATATAAGAGGGAAGCTGGGTTCTTAAATATTTCTTTATCTTCTCCAGATCGACCTGGCTTTCCTCTGATCTCGGGGTGACAAAGGCCCTAAGCTCCATGGAAAAATCAGCTTCCGGACAGCGATCACCGCCGCCTCCCCGACCTGGCCGGATTGTATGATCTGGCCGGTGATCTCATCCAGCTCGATGCGCTGGCCGTTCAGCTTCACCTGCAAATCCCTGCGTCCTACGAACTCTACGCCCCGGTCCGGCATCAATCGAACGATATCCCCGGATTTATACATAATTTCTCCCGGGAAAAAAGGGTCTGGCAGATAGGCTTCCTTGGTCAGATCCGGACGGTTCACATAGCCTCGGGAAAGACATTCGCCGCCGATATACAGCTCTCCCCTGCCATCGGCATCACCGGCTTAAGGTTCTCATCCAGCACATACAGCCTGCAGTTGGTAAAGGCCTTTCCCACCACGATCTTATCCCGGTGGGTCATATCGATGCCGGTAATATAAACCGCTGTTTCAGTAGGCCCGTACAAATTGAAAATCTTCTGCGCTCCCGCTTCCTTTAGGGAATCCAAAAGCTGGCGGGTCAGCACCTCGCCGCAGGAAAACAATACCTTAATCCTGGGGAGTATCTTTACAAACGCTTCCGTCCCCAGGCACATCTGGAGTCTGGAGGGAGTCAGCTGTATAATTTCAACGCCGTTGTTTTCAATCAGCTCGGCGATCCTCCAGGGAAGCATCATTTCTTCCTCATCCGCCATAACGGCGCACTTTCCCATACAAAAAGCCAGCAGGGTTTCTGTGATAAAGGTATCGAAAATCACTCCGGAAGCGCACAAAATATCCCCTGGAGCGGTCTCAAACATCCGCTCCACATTGGTGAGCAGGTTCATAATAGCCCGGTGAGGCAAAACCGCGCCTTTGGGCTGCCCTGTAGTTCCGGAAGTAAACAGAATATGGATGTCATCCTCCACGCTTCTTCCTTCTACCGGCGTGAACGGGGTTTCTTCCCTGGTCATCACCAGCTTGGGGCAGGGAAGCTCGTCTGGGAGCTCAGGATAGGTACAGGGATCGCACAGCAGAAGCTTTGCCCCTGAAATTTCCAGCATATAGCGCAGCCGGGCCTCTGGGAACGAGGACAGCACCGGCACATACGCGCAGCCCGCTTTCAAAATTCCCAGCATACCGGCTACCAGGTCGCTATCCCGGCGGCCGGATAAGCCGATAAAGTCGCCCTTTCGGGCGCCGGACCGCTGAAGCTGGCCGGCCAAGGCGTCGGACCTCTTTTTCAACTCCCCGTAAGTTGTCACCACGCCGTGGGAGCGGATAGCCGGAGCCTCTGGGATCAGCTCCGCCATTTGATCCACCGCCTGATCCACACAAAGCTTCAGATAAGGAGTGTGCATCCGGTTGGGACGCTCCAGCAGCTCCAGCCGGTCACGGAAAGATACCGCCGGAAGCTCGTAAAGCGTCTTTTCCTGTCCTTTTATCAGCTCCTCCACCACAGCGCAGAAGCACCGGCTCAGCAGTTCCATGCTATCCCGGTAATAGAGAGACGTTGCGTATTCCAAACGGAAAGAATAGCCGTTTTTCGTTTTATAGGCTTCCAGATTCAAATCCATTTTCGCCGTTCCCGTCTCCAGAGGCGCGCAGGAAACAGGTTCGCCATCCAGGAAGAAGGCCTCCTCTTCCATAGGCCGATAGGAAAACATCACGTTATATAGAGCGGCCTGGCCCGCGGAACGCTTCACATGCGCTAAGGACAGAATGTCCTCCAGCGATACATCCTGATTATCCAGCATCGCCAAAACCGTATTCTTCACCTGCTGTAAAAACTCCCGATCGGTCAGCTCCTTTTGAGGCGCCAGACGCAAGGGCAGCGTATTCAAAAACGGCCCCAAAACATTCCAAAGCTCCTGCTCCCGCCGGCCGGAAACCGGAGTGCCGATAATAATATCCGAACTTCCCGTATATTTAGAAAGCAGGACGCAAAAGCCGCCGCGAACAGCATATAGGGAGAGTAATCTTCCTTTTTGCAAAATTCGGCGCACAGGACCGCCGTTTTCTCCTCCAGGGAGAAAACGACATTTTCACCCTGGTAATCGAAGGTTTTCGGCCGCTGCTTATCCACCGGGAGATCCAGAAGCTCTCCGGCACCTTCCATCCTCTCTTTCCAGTAGCTCTCCTCACCGGCCACCGTTTTTGAATCCCGGTTTTGCAGCCAATAGGCGTAATCCTGGAAGGAAATCTCCGGAAGCTCAGGCTCCTGTCCACGGTAAAGGGCATCCAGCCGCTTCATCAGGAGCGGTGTGCTGATACCGTCGCTGACCAGATGGTGCATATCGATAAACAGAAGCTGCTCGCCGCTGTCCTCCCGCCACAGGGCGGCCCGGAACAAGGGGGCCGCAGCCAGATTAAAGGGCCGCAGGAAAGCTCTCTTGGCTTCTTCAAAGGTGCCGGCCTGAAGCCGCTCCACATCGAACAGCACATCCTCCAGGACCTTTTGGCCGATTTTCCATTCTCCATGACAAAGGCGGTGCGGAACAAGGCTTCCTCCCGCACCAGCTTTTTCAGAGCGGAAGTCAGCCGGCTGATATCAGGCTGTTTTCCAAACCGGAACACACCGGGCATATTGTAGGCCAGACTGGTAGGATCCAGCTGGGACTGAAAATACAGGCTCTGCTGGGAGGGGGTCAGCGGATACAGAGACAGCTCGGGGCTTTGGGAATGACAAAGGCCTTGGCGCCGGAAAACTCCGCAGATTCTCCCTCACGCTTCAGACGCTGCTCCAACCGAACCACATTGCGGAAAGCGTATAAATCCACTATTTTCAGCGTGACGCCAAACTCCTGCTCAATCTGACACAGGGTTTCCATGGCGTTCAGGGAATCCCCGCCGGCCAGGAAATAGTCGCTTTGCACATCGATTTCCCGGTTATTCAAAACCCGCTGGAAAATTTCCAGCAAACGCCGCTGGGTATCGGTTTTCGCCCGCTCTCCGCCGGCTGAAACCACCGGGTCGGGCAGACGGCTGTAATCAATTTTTCCGCTGGGACTCAGCGGCATCTCGTCGATCCTGGTCAAATAGGCCGGGATCATGTAATCCGGCAGGCAGGTCACCGCGAAGGAAATCAAATCCACCTCCGGCACATTGGTCTTGGAGGTGTAATAAGCCGCCAGATAACGGCGCTCCCCCTCTCCAATCACCCGAACCGCCGCTGTTTCCACCTGCGGATGGGCCATCAGGCACATGGCAATCTCCTGCGGCTCGATTCTCAAGCCCCGAAGCTTGATCTGGCTGTCCTTTCGGCCGCCCAGCAGCAGCCGGCCCTGCTGGTTCCAGCAGGCCACGTCGCCGGTTCTGTAAATCCGTTCTCCCGGCTCAGAAGGTTTTCCAAAAAGCTTTGCTCCGTAAGCTCCGGAGCATTGTGGTATCCACGGCCAACACACAGTCCCCCTACGTACAGGTCGCCGTAAACCCCGATGGGCAAGGGCTGCAAATGGGAATCCAATATATAAAGACGGCAGTTAGGCATCGGGCGCCGATGGTAATCACCGGGGAATCGTTCATCAGCTGGTAGCTGACGCCAATGGTCGCCTCTGACGGTCCATACTGATTGTAGATTCTGCCCCGTGAATGAAGCTTTAAAAGCTGGATCAATTCGCCGGACAAATGCTCCCCGCCGCAGATAAAGCTTTCAATCTGCTTTAACGCCCGCAGGAACTCCGGATGGTTCATATACGCCTTCAGCCTAGACGCGTGATGGCAATCACGCCCACCGCATAGCTGCGGATTAGAGAAGCTAAGGCGGAGGGGCTTTCCTGTTCCTCCTGGCTGGCGAGAATCACGGTGCGGCTGTTCAATAGGGAAACCACGCTTTCCAGAACGAACACGTCGAAGCCCACGCTGCACAGAGAAAGAACCCCTCCGTAGCCATAAAGAGGCGCCATGCCCATGGCAAAATTCAGCAGGCTTCTCTGTTCAATTTCCACACCCTTCGGCTTGCCGGTGCTGCCTGAGGTGTAAACCAAATAAGCCAGGTCATTTCCCTCGGCTTTCCTGATCTGATAGTCCTCCGGACATTCACCGGTAATTCCGCCAGGCGTCAGCAGCGGCACCGACGGCTCCAGGGATTTCTCCGAAATCAAAAGAGCCGCGGAGCTGTCCAGCAAAATATCTTTTTTCGATCCTTGGGCAGAGAGGCTGGGATAATCACCCAAGCGTTTCCGGAAAGGGCGGCGCCCAGCATAGCCTGCACTAAAGAAAAACCCTTTTCCAGAGAAACCGCGACAATTTTTCCGCCTCCGGGGCAGGCGCATTCGATGGAATAAGCATACCGCCTGGCGTTTTCATATAACTCCCGGTAGCTCATGCGCCGGCCGTGAAAAATCAGGGCCACCCGGTCCGGATGCTCCTTAACGCAGGCGGAGAGCTTTTTCGAGATCGTTTGATCCATAAGAGGCTGAGCGGTTTGATTGAAGCTGAACAGCACTTTTTCCTCTTCCCCGCCGCTCAGGACAGACAACTGCCAGATAGGCTTTTTCGGATGATCCAAAGCCTCTTTTAAAATTTTAATTAAATAGTGGTGGAAGCAGTCGATTTCCTCGGCGGAAAAAGATCTGAGTAAGATAATCGTAATCCACCGAGTACTTGTGCTCAGAACTCCCAGCTGCTTAAGTGAATCACCAAGTGCTCCGACTGGTAGCCGCTGTAAATGCCACCGTCCAGTGAAAAATGCGGACGCGTCCTTTGTTTGAAACAGCCGGCTGTTCTGATAGGACAGCACCAAATGAAACAAGTGATCCAAATCCGGATGCTTTTTCTTCGCCAAGGACATAATATCCCCAAAGGGATATTTCTGATGGCGCAGCAAATCAAACCACTCGTCGTTCAGGTGCTCGGTGAATTCCTCCAAGCTCCAATTCTCGTCCAGGTGGTTTAAAAACGGCAACGTGCTGACAAACATACCGGTAATCTTCTTTTCCTTAAAATTAATCCGGTTGAAAATCGGCACGCCTATGCCGAGCTGCTCTAAACCGCTGATTCTTCTCAAATAAATTGCCAGCGCCATATAAAACACAGCGAAAGGCGCCACCCGGTTGGCGGTACAGAAATTCCCGATCGCATGGTTGAGCACCTCGGAAAGCTGATAGGTTTTCCGCTGCCCCACCGGGCTGACAATAGCGCTTTTACATTCCTTCAGGGCGCAAGGCTCCTGAAACTGGGCCATCTTCTCCTCCCAATAGGCCCTGTCTTTTTGACAAGCCCTGGAGGCAAGGTATTCCTGCTCCTTGTTTACATGAACCAGGTAGCTGTCCAGCGGCTCCAGCTCGGGTTCCTTTCCTTGCAGGAGCGCCAGGTAGGTTTCGCTGATCCGATTTCCCAACAGCGCCTGAGACCAGCCGTCCGTGATGATATGATGGGTTTTCATCAAAATTCCGCCGTCGGATTCCCCTGATTTAAAAACAGCGAAGTAATAAAGGGGATGACGGTAAAGCGGCATAACCTCCCGGGTCACCGCATTTTCCCAATGGGTGATTCCCTCTTGGTTTGTAAGGGAAAAATCAAAAATCGGGAACTGCTCCGGAGCATAGGGCGCATGGAACTGTACCGGCGTACCATCCACAATCGATTTGAGTCCGCAATGACTGGTCGGCTTCGATCACCAGGTTCAAGGTTTTCTGAATAGCGGCCATATCGATCCGGCCCTTGATATAAATGGTAGAACAGATATTATTAATGGAGGTGCCTTTATGCACCTGCTCCACATTCCAAATGTTTTTTTGACTGATCGACAGCGGGAAGGTCTTTTCCCCGCCATTGCTCTGCGGCATGTTCTTTTCACCCCAGCCCTTTCAGGAATCGCTCTAAAAACACAAGACATAATTCGACTAATTATACCTAATAAGTATAAAAGAATCCTAATTGTAATTCAATAGATTTTCCTTAAATTATTTTTATTTTCGAAGAAATTCGCCTGGATGTTTCTGCCATTTTCCAGCATAATTCTTTTTCATTAATAAAAAACAAAAAAGCAGGAAAAGACAGCCTATAAACCTTCTCGATTTCATAAAAGCGTGGCCTCAGCAACCAAAAAGGAACCAGTTTCCGAGCAGCGGAGACTGGTTCCTTTTTGGGAGATAAGGTTATTTAAGAATCCTTTTGCCTATGATTTCATGCCTTCAGAGATTATGGCAAGAAAATATTGATGAACGCAGCTTCCTTGGTCAATTCCGGATGGAAGGCTGTTACCAGCTGGTTGCGCCATCGGGCCGCGGTAATCCTGCCGTCAGTTTCCGACAGGATTTCCACCCCGCTCCCACGCTTTTTACATAGGCGCCCGGATAAACGTCATCGGGATTTCCCTGCCGTCAAAAGCCCCCTGGGTCTGAAAGCTGCCAAGCTGGCGCCCGTAAGCATTTCTCACCGCCGTGATGGGCATCGTTCCAAAGCAAGGGCTCCCCCCATTTTCAATGGTCTCCGCCAAAAGCAGAAGTCCGGCACAGGTACCGAACGCGGCAAGCCTTCCAGGATTTTCTCCTTCAGCGGCTGGAACAGCTCCAATTCCCTGAGCAGCTTTCCCATCACCGTGCTCTCTCCTCCGGGAAGCACCAGTCCGTCCATTGGCCGTGTTAAATCCTGCTTCCGCCGGATTTCAAAGCATTCCGCTCCCAGTCTGGAAAGCATATCCTCATGCTCGGTAAAAGCACCCTGCAGGGCCAACACCCCGACTTTCATGGTCATTCTCCCCGCTGGGCCATCAGCAGCTGAATTTCCTGCTCATTGATGCCCACCATAGCTTCTCCCAAATCCTCGGAAAGAGCCGCCAGCATTTCGGGGTCGTTATAATTGGTCACAGCCTTCACGATAGCTGCGGCCCGCTTCGCCGGATTTCCGGATTTAAAAATACCTGAGCCTACAAATACTCCTTCAGCGCCCAAGTGCATCATCAGAGCCGCGTCTGCGGGAGTCGCCACGCCGCCGGCCGCGAAATTCACCACCGGAAGCTTCCCGTTTTCATGTACATAGCATATCAGCTCATAAGGCACTCTCAGTTCCTTGGCCGCTTCATACAGTTCATCCTGACGCATTCCCTTTACCCTGCTGATTTCACTGTTGATCAGCCGCATATGGCGCACTGCCTGAACTACGTCTCCGGTGCCCGGCTCCCCCTTCGTGCGGATCATCGAGGCGCCCTCCGCGATTCGCCGCAGGGCTTCTCCCAGGTTTTTCGCTCCGCAGACAAAAGGCACCTGAAACTGGGTTTTATCAATATGGTACACATCGTCCGCCGGAGAAAGCACCTCGCTTTCGTCGATGTAATCAATCTCAATAGCTTCCAGGATCTTCGCTTCCATAATATGCCCGATTCTCACCTTCGCCATGACCGGGATCGAAACCGCCTCTTGGATGCCCCGAATCATCTTAGGGTCGCTCATTCTGGCCACGCCTCCCGCGGCCCGGATATCCGCCGGTATCTTTTCCAGCGCCATTACGGCGCAGGCACCCGCCTCTTCCGCGATTTTAGCCTGCTCCGGTGTGGTCACATCCATGATAACGCCGCCCTTCAGCATTTGGGCGAGCTCCTTATTCAGTTCATACCGGTTCTCTTTCATGGGAAATCCCTCCTTGCTTTCTATATTTTCTATCCTAGGCGAAAAACTGTCTTTTGTAAATGTACAATTTTTACTATATTTAAATGTACAGTTTGAGATCTTCCGGCCCTGCCATTGCTAATTTTCTCCAGGCGGGGTATAATAGTGAGCGTAAATGAACGAATTTCTATCGTTATGCTCAAAGGGGGATTTTCTATGAAGCTTACCTTTCTCGGCGCGGCCCACGAGGTAACCGGCAGCTGCTATCTGCTGGAGGCCTGCGGTAAAACCATTTTGATTGACTGCGGCATGGAGCAGGGGCCGGACGAATATGAAAATCAGGAAATCCCCGTATCCCCCTCCTCCATAGACTGGGTTCTGCTGACCCATGCCCATATCGACCATTCGGGAAGGCTCCCCTTGCTTTACGCGCACGGCTTCCGGGGTAAAATATTCGCTACCGGCGCTACCTGTGATCTGTGCGACATTATGCTTCGGGACAGCGCCCACATCCAGATGTTCGAGGCGGAGTGGAGAAACCGTAAAGCGAAGCGAGCCGGCGGAGAGCCGTATATTCCTCTTTACAACATGGAGGATGCCGCCGGCGCCATCAGCTGTTTTGTTTCCTGCCGCTACGGAGAGGCATTTTCCCCCTCTGACGGTATTCAGGTACGCTTTGCCGACGCGGGGCACCTGCTGGGCTCCGCCAGCATTGAGCTTCAGCTGACGGAAAGAAATGTTACGAAAACCCTGGTGTTTTCCGGCGATATCGGCAATAAAACCAGCCTCTGCTGCGGGATCCCCAGTACTTTCGGTCCGCAGACTATGTGGTAATGGAAAGCACCTACGGCGACCGGAGCCACGGGGAGCGTCCGGACTATGTCAAGGAATTGTCTGAAATTATCCAAACTACCTTTGACCGGGGAGGAAATGTGGTGATTCCTTCCTTTGCCGTCGGCCGGACCCAGGAGCTCCTGTACTTTCTCCGGCAGATCAAGGCGGATGGCCTAATTTCCGGCCACGACGGCTTTGAGGTCTATGTAGACAGTCCTCTAGCGGTGGAATCCACGGAAATTTTTCAGGATAACCGCCGGGATTACTTTGACCAAGAGGCTCTGGAGCTGCTGAACCGCGGAATCAATCCCATCCAATTTCCCGGGCTTCGGGTGTCCCTTACCAGCGAGGAATCCAAGGCGATCAATGAGGACCAGCGCTGTAAGGTGATTCTTTCCGCCAGCGGCATGTGCGAGGCCGGCCGGATTAAGCACCATTTAAAACATAATTTGTGGCGTCCTGAATGCACCGTTCTGTTCGTCGGCTATCAGGCGCGGCACCTGGGCCGGGCCTTAGTGGAGGGCGCCTCCAAGGTCAGGCTGTTCGGCGAGGAAATCGAGGTTCGGGCTCAAATCCGCAGACTGGCGGGCGTCAGCGGCCATGCAGACAATAATGGCCTGCTGGAATGGATCTCCCATTTCGATCCCAGGCCGGAAAGGGTTTTTGTTACCCATGGAGACGATAGTGTATGCGATTTATTTGCCGGCAGGCTCAGGGAGAGCTCCATCTGATCTTCGCTCCCTATCCGG
>ENA-OQIR01000948-OQIR01000948.1-human-gut-metagenome-genome-assembly--contig:-NODE-948-length-11125-cov-1.810329_pt1 | contig 11125 bp, 14 predicted proteins | sample MGYA00242580_ERZ504745 | MGnify/ENA primary metagenome ERZ504745 (study PRJEB26092, sample SAMD00036214) | human gut metagenome | host: Homo sapiens | study: EMG produced TPA metagenomics assembly of... | reverse complement strand
GGCATAGGTCTTTTGCTGAGAAAGTAGTACACGACGTATGAAATCCATCAGCATAAATCCTGAACACAGTGGCTATATTTCAGTCTATAGGGCTGGATGACGCTGCCAGAATCTAAGGAATCCCACGGTTTTAACCGTGGGAGTATGTCAAGTTCTCGATTTCAAAACCTTTCTTTTGTTCTTAGCAGAAAAGCGATGCTTTCTCTAAAATCAATGTTTCCAATGATTTGACTTGATCGTCTTCTTCTTCATGATAAAACCATCCTGGACGAATACTTGTATTAACCTCTGCCGGATACCAGATAAGCTCCTTCTCATCCTTTATCAGCTCATAGCTTCCCAAATCCTGATCTGACGCACGGACAATGCGCTCTCTAACTGCGTATCATCCTGCTTTTGGCTTGTTTTCCTGAATCTGGTCCGCACACATGAATACAGGTATTGGCTGCTGTCTTCTTATAACTTCATCTTGCCTTTCCCTTCTTTTTCTTTCTTCATACATGATCTTGTCTGCCTTTCAAGCACCATTGAATAGAAAGCTCTTCTGTACATAATACAATCTGGCATCCAACCGACATATCAATTGCGAACTTATTTTTCCCTGTGCATTATACATGGCAATCTCTTTTTGCACAGTCTCCATCAATTCAATGGCACGCGTTTCATCGCCAATCATCATGAGTGCAAATTCATCACCGCCAAGGCGTCCTGCTATACCATTTACTCCGGCAGCTTTCTTTAAAATATCTGCACAGGCACAAATTGCAATATCTCCTGCTGCGTGACCATAATTATCATTGATTTGTTTTAATCCATCCATATCAGCAAACAGAATAATTGCTTTTCTATTTTTATAAATACGATTCATTTTCATTGCCTGTTCCATAAAGCCACGGCGATTTTTAATCTGAGTCAGCTCATCTCGCTCTGACACAAAATTTAAAATTTCATTTTTGCTTCGAAGCTCCTCAAGCAAAAGCTCACGCTCTCGCTGAACAGACAAACGCTTTTTTTCTGTGTGATACGCCATCAGCGCATTTGCCATTTGAATACTGATCAAATAGACCATATCCACTTCCTCTGGCGTAATCTCAACACTTAATACACCATACTGCGTTGAGCCAGACTGAAGGCAAAATACACTCGGCTGATGCTGATAGCGTGCACTTCCTTCCTCAGAAAATCCACATTTTTTCTAATGAAACTTCATTTTTATATTCTTCAAATACCTCTACGCGTTCTCCATCCTGACGCGCAACAAGATAAATCGTATTTGGAAATTCCCAGCCCTTTTCTACATTATATTCAACTGGATTTCTAAAGACATAAAGCATCGCCGTTTTAACGCCAAAAAAGGACATTGGTGTTAATGCATTTTTAAGAAATTTCTCACGATCCTGCAATGCAATAAGCATGTTTCTGGAGATCATAGGAACCATCCATGTTTTTTGACGATATACTGTATTTCTTTGTTTTTCATAGACAAATTTTTGCCCCATATTTTCAATCTGATCAAAACCTGAAAACTGCTTGCATGTACATCCACATGATTCACGAATACATACCTTCGCTGATATCACAATATTTTTCCCATGACCACTTCGCGCCAGCTCAAGTGCACTATAAACAGCCATATATCCTGACCGCTCAGAATCCTGATGAATTGTAGTGATTGGCACTGGCACGTGACGAATACGCTCCCAGTCATCAAAACCGGTAACAGCAATATCTTGTCCAATATGAAGTCCACGCTTTTCACATTCCTGATAAGCAGTCAGTGCCATAACATCATTGGCACATACTATTGCCTGAAGATTAGGGATTCGATCTAACAATGCATTTACCTGTGTATGTACACACTCTGAAAAATCGCCTGTTTCAATGCGGCTTTCATCCATTGGCAGATCATATTTTTTCATAACATCTAAAAATGCTCTTTTTCGCTGGCAGGCATCTGTATTTCCAGGCGGTCCTGCCAAAAAAGCAAAATTATGATACCCATGGTCACGCACTAAATGCTCCACTAATTCATACATTCCGTTATAATTATCGACAATAATAGAAGTCCAATTAGGTCTGTCGGTCTGCTCATTTATGAGCACACATGGAACATTGCGAAAATATTCAAGATACTGCTTTCCGTAATCACTCTTCATAAAAATGCTCATCATGCCATATGTCATAATTAAGACATCTGCTTTGACGTATCTCGCATAATCATAAATTGCACTTTTTGATAATCCCATCCTATGGATGTATCAGGTGGATACAGCTGCGCTGTATAAGGACTGCTCACATTCATAAAATACATTAACTGCACATTGCACTCCTTTGATGCCTGATCAATTCCCTTCATAATTTTGACTGCGTGCGGTGAGTTAGCATTGCCAATCACAACTCCTATTTTACAGCGCTCCTGCATTTTATCCCTCCTTTTTTAATCCAATAGTCTTATTTCTATAAAAATCAAGATTTACTTCATCATTTCTGCATCTTTTTTTGCCTTTTCCACAGCTGCCACAAGATTATCCCCGGCACGCTCCATCGCATCAAAGACTTCCTTTTGCTCATCTTTACGTCCTGCTGCCGTGCTTATTCCTGTCAAAATGGCTGTATGCTCATCTGGTGTGAAGTCTTCTTCATCCTGCACATCAATTGCGAAAGTGAGAGGATCTAGCTTACTCAATTCTCTTGCGATAAAATGTGCAAACAAAAATGAGCCATACTCGTTTGTGTGTGTCATATCTCCCGGATGGAAATAGACACGGCTAGCCTCTTTTCCATTTTTCTTGATCAGATCTGCCGCATATTTATGAAGGTCAATGACAGGCACACCAGTCTCTTCCCCTACCTCAAAAACAGCCTGTGCATGCTCTGCTAAAAGATCATTGTAGGTGCCGTCATCCTTCCAAGTATTGCGCGCAAGCGGTGTTACAAGAATCGGGACTCCGCACAGTCCACGAATCTCATTTACATAATTCATCAGATTTTCCTTATAGCCTGTCTGTGCCTGCAAATGTGCCAGTTTCTGATCGTTGTGGCCAAACTGAAACAAGCAAAAATCGCCCGGACGAATATACTTCTTTACGATATCGTAGTGTCCCTCATTGCGAAAGGTTTCTGTGGTAAGTCCGCTGTGCGCCTGATTATCAATAGCTGTACTTTCTCCGATAAAATATGCAAGGCACTGTCCCCATGAACTGTAGCATCCGCCCGGCATATATGGCTTTGGACAAGTCTGATCAGTAACTGTGGAATCTCCTGCCAGATAGACTGCCGGAATTTTTGTCTTTGCAGAAAGCTTCTCTGCTGCCATGCCAACACTCTTTAATTTCGTCAGATCCTCACATGCCACTGAAAAGCCAATCTTTGTGATCGTCATGCAATCGCTGTGAAAACGCGGGATCATCTCACCAAATGCAGATAAAGTGTTCCCTCAATCACCTCTCCTGCCTTTCTTTTCCAAGACGTAATTAACTGTTTTCTTCCTGCAAATACAAATAGCTGCTCTATTTCTTTGGCAGTCTCTATTTTATATGTAATGTAATAAATGCCTTCGCCATCTGCATCAGCATAGTAATCAGCTACCTGTAATCCCTGTGCGTTTTCGCTTCCCTCACTGCCTTCCTCAAAGCCGTCACCAAGCTCAGGAATATAGTCTGCCGCCTTAGTATCTAGCGTATGTATCATAATCGTTATCTCTCCTCTTATTTTCATATTTCACAGCATCTTGACCGTTTTTATATCGGTTTTAACGCTCTGATTTGTGTGTTTTTCCAGTTTTTGTTTATATAATACTCCCTTTTTATAATTCTTGCAACCTTTTTGTATGCTGTCTTTTTCAAAGCCATTCGGTGCAAAGGTTTCGTCGTCGGACCAGTTTTGTTACAGTTCACTGGACGCCCATTCGAAAAAAAGACAGGTATCAACTTCTGTCAATACCTGTCTCTATTATTATCAGTTCGTAATCTTTATGCAACGACAATCTTCTTAAAGTTCTTCTTGCCCTTCTTAATTACGAGTCCTTCTGCCGGGATCTCATTTGCTGCAAAGCTCATGCGGATATCTGTTACCTTCTCATCGTTTACACTGACACCACCCTGCTCTACTGCACGGCGCGCCTCTGAACGTGACTTAGCAAGACCTGCCTTTACAAGAAGGCTTAAGATATCAAGCTTCTCACCTTCACCTTCTGCAAAATCAGCTGCGCTAAGCTCAACTGCAGGAATCTCTGCTGCATTTCCTGCACCAAACAATGCCTTTGCTGCGCTCTCAGCCTTCTTTGCTTCTTCCTCACCGTGAACAAGCTTTGTCAGCTCAAATGCTAAGATTTCCTTTGCCTTATTTAACTGGCTTCCTTCCCACTTATCCATCTCATCGATCTGCTCAAGCGGAAGGAAGGTCAGCATACGGATACACTTTAAAACGTCTGCATCTGCAACGTTTCTCCAGTACTGGTAGAAATCGTATGGGCTTGTCTTCTCTGGATCCAGCCATACAGCACCTGAAACAGTCTTACCCATCTTCTTACCCTCAGAGTTTAACAGCAACGTGATGGTCATTGCACCAGCGTCCTCTCCCAGCTTACGACGGATCAGCTCGGTACCGCCTAACATGTTGGACCACTGGTCATCACCGCCAAACTGAAGGTTGCAGCCGTATTTCTGGAACAGCATATAGAAGTCGTAGCTCTGCATAATCATGTAGTTGAACTCTAAGAAGCTTAATCCACGCTCCATTCTCTGCTTGTAGCACTCAGCTGTCAGCATTCTGTTTACGCTAAAATGCGGTCCAACCTCTCTGAGTACATCAACATAATTTAAATTTAACAGCCAGTCTGCATTGTTAACAAGCAGTGCCTTGCCATCAGAGAAATCAATGAAACGTGCCATCTGCTTCTTGAAGCACTCTACATTATGCTCGATTGTCTCCTTTGTCATCATCTTTCTCATATCGGTCTTTCCAGACGGATCTCCGATCATTGCTGTACCGCCGCCAATCAGTGCAATCGGCTTGTTTCCTGCCATCTGAAGTCTCTTCATTAAGCACAGTGCCATGAAGTGACCTACATGAAGGCTGTCTGCTGTCGGGTCGAATCCGATGTAAAATACAGCCTTTCCATTATTAACGAGATCGCGGATACGCTCCTCATCTGTTACCTGGCAATCAGCCCTCTTGCTACTAATTCTTCGTAAACCTGCATGATTTTTTCTCCTTTTCTGCGCTTTTATTACTTTCGCCTGAGAACTTTTCTAAATACAAAGCCCCCGTCCTAACAAAAGGACGAGGGCGAAATCTCGTGGTACCACCTTTCTTCACAGTCTGCTCACACAAACTGCCTTTCAAGTACACGCATCCTGTAAAAATAATCCAGTCAATCTGCGAATACTCTGACAAGATAACGGCTGCCACGCCGCTGCAGTCTACTTTTGCAAAATCGCAAGTTCGGTGCAGAGCTCAGAGAGGTATTCCTTATAAGCTTCCCCTGCGCCTCTCACCTACCGGCTGCTCTCTGTTGGTTTCCCTTATCAGTACTTGTTCTCCTCAACGCTGATACACAGAGTATAACAATGTGATTAAAAAATGTCAAGTCATTATTTTTACTATCTTGACTCCGTTAGCTTTTTTCTTTTAAAATATCCAATTACGCTTTTTTATTTCTTAGAAATATCCATTCCGAAGTACTTCTCAGACAGCTCGGTCAGTGTGCCATCCTTTGCCATCTCATCAAGTGCATCATTTACAGCCTCTAAAAGAGTAACGGTATCATCACCCTTACGAATCGGAATTGCGATCTCCTCTACCTGATCGGAGTAGGTTGCAATCTTGACATCTGCTTCCGGATGCTCTTTCTTGTAATCGTTAAATACAACTTCTGCATTAAGTGTTGCATCAATACGCTTGGAAAGTAACAGCTCGATGGTCTGATTCAAATCATCAACACCGGTAACAGTTGCACCATATGCCTCTGCCTGTGTGCATAGGTACTAGAATGGTATTTGCAGTCTTTTTTCCATTTAAATCTTCCATAGAAGAAATCTCATCGTAGTCACCGCGAACGATAACAGCAGTCTTGTTGTATGCATATGGGGTAGAGAAGTTGTACTTTTCTGCACGCTCATCTGTCACGCCAACACCATTTACCATGATATCGTAGCGACCTGCATCCAAACCTGCAAGCAGTCCATCCCATGCACCTCAACAAACTCAACCTCTACGCCAAGTTTCTCTGCGATGTTCTGTGCTACCTCTACGTCATAGCCAACCAGATCATCATTCTCATCATGGTAGGTCCACGGAGCCCAGGTTCCTTCCATTGCTACGATAATGCTACCACGCTCTTTAATCTGTGCTAAAAGATCATCTGCTGACTCGCCGGTTCCGATTTCTGTAGATACTTCTTCGCTTCCAAGCTCAGTCTCGGCCGTCTTTGATTCTTCCTCGCTCTTTGCCTCTGCGCTTGTATTTACTTCGCCGCTGCCTGCCTCAGTATCCTTGGCAGTCTCCTTTGTCTCCTGTGCAGAAGTCTTTGCAGATGTAGTACTCTTATCAGATGTACCCTTTGAAGAGCAGCCTGTCAATGCGGCAGATGCAAGCACTGCTGCTGTTAATGTGCATGGAATTAATTTCTTAATTGTCATAATAGTTTCCTCCTCTTTATTTTATGAAAAAGCATTACTGATAGATATTTTCATTATCAGAAATGCTTTTACAAGCAAGAATTACTCCTGAAAGATTCGCAAGACTCCTTCGTGCGCGTTTCCTTAGGATGCTCAAAAAACTCCTTCGATGATCCTTGTTCCACAACCACGCCCTTTTCCATGAAAATTACACGATTTGATACTGTTCGTGCGAAGTTCATCTCATGGGTAACAACAAGCATTGTCATTCCTTCCTGTGCAAGCCGCTTCATAACCGCAAGCACCTCTACCGTCAGCTCTGGATCTAGCGCCGATGTCGGCTCATCAAAGTAAATGATCTCTGGATTTACTGCTATCGCCCTCGCAATCGCCACACGCTGCTGCTGACCACCTGAAAGCTGAGACGGATAATAATCACTTCGATCTTCCATACCAACCTTCTTTAATGCCTCGCGTGCAATTCGATTTGCCTCATCCTTTGGCATTTTTCTTCCGACAATCAAGCCTTCCGTTACATTCTGCAATGCCGTTTTGTTGGCAAACAAGTTATAATTTTGGAATACGAATGCCGTTTTCTTTCGAATGCGCGCAATTGTGCGCTTCGGTACCTTATGTAAATCGATCGTCTCATCATCAAATGTCATTGTTCCGCCATCTGCCTTCTCTAAGAAATTCAGGCAGCGAAGAAGTGTTGTCTTTCCTGATCCGCTAGGTCCAAGAATCGCAATCACATCTCCCTTGTTGACAGAAAGGCTTACATCGTGAAGGACATGTGTCTGACCAAATGACTTTTTAATGTTTTTAATCTCTAGCATGTATTACCCTTCCTTTCTGCCATAGTAGCTTAACTTCTTCTCACCAATACTCTGCAGCTTTGTCAGAACAGTTGAGAAGATCAAATAGATCAGACCGACCTCCAAATACAGCAAAAGTGGTTCATAGGTTCTTGCTACAATCTGCTGCGACACCTTAAACATTTCCGTTACGGTAATAGTCGCTGCCAATGAAGTATCCTTTAACATGGAAATCAATGCATTGAACAAGGACGGAAACGCCGTACGCATCGCCTGTGGCAAAACGATTCTGAAAATCGTTTGTAGATATGAAAGACCTGCACACTGTCCTGCCTCTAACTGACCTGACGGAACCGATTCAAGTGACGCACGAACTGTCTCTGCGCCATAGGCACCTTCATTTAAGGCAAATACAATTACTGCTGCCAGAAATGGCTCAAGTACAAGACCAACATTCATCAACCCAAAAAACACAATAAACAATTGGACGAGCAGTGGCGTACCACGAAAGATCCAGATATAAAAGCGGCAAATCTGCTTTAACACTTTGATGTTCGCAAACTGCACCAACGCAACTATGACTGCAATCACCATTGCCAACGAAAAGGCGATTGCGGTTAACGGAATGGTGACGGTCAGGCCGCGAATGAACATCTTTGGAAAGGAGTCGATAAACAGATTCCACAATCGACTACTAAACATAAAACACCCTCTTTTCTTTTTTGGTTAAATAATTACGCGGCAACTCGCAGGCCGCCGCGTCAAAAACTTAAAAAAACCTACTTCTCCGATAGTTTAATAAATTTTTCCGATATGTCAATAAAATAAAATCTTATATTTTTTGTACTTTTCTGTTACTGTTCATACCATGCGACTGTTAGTGCTATTGCAATTATCAAAATCCAAGACCCACAAACCATAGGTGACAGGTACGGTGGTTTGATTATTGTCCCTGGTGGCTCAAGTTTGCGAACTTTTGTTCTTTTTTCAACTCTACTACATTCTAATAAAGACAAAAAAGTCTGAAGGCTCTTTTCTTGAACTTTCAGACTTTTTTACAGCTTACTTGCAGTTCTTATCAAGGAAATCTAGCACTGTCTTTACAAACAGTGGATCCAGATCATTTGCCTGCTTTTTATCAAGGCGGGCAAACCATTTTGAAAGCACCTTTTCTGGAACACGGTTATAATACAAATCGTGAAGCATCTTTAATTCTTCCTTCTTGGCTAGATAATAAGCTGTTCCGCCCTTTGTGAAGAAAATTCCCATGTGATTGCTCTTTCCCGGACGTGTCTCAGTATAGTACTCAACATTTGGATTTGTAATATGGCTTCGCTGCGCGATAATAGAAGATCCCTCATAACTAATCACTTCATCCTCTTTGCCATGCATAACAAGAACCGGCACGTCACAGCTATTGATGCCATCAATTGCAGACAAATTATAATTCTTACCAAAAACAATACGCTGATAAAGCGCAGCAAACGGAAGCAATAAATCTACCAACAATGTTGGAATGATGCGTCCTGCCGCCTCTTTCGTAATTGCCATTGGACTAGAAAAACCTGAAATTGTAATAACACCTGCAATATTATGCTTAAAATTCAGCACTGCCGCAGCTGTATAACCGCCCCAGCTATGACCATATAAAAATACCGGAAGATTCTTTAGTGATGCAGACGCCTCAATATAACCCAAAACTGCATTCAAATCCTTCACAGCCTGATAGAAGCCCACAGATGAAGCTCCTTCACTTTCATACACGCCCGTATAATCAAATGTAAAAACCTGATAACCATCATCCAGCATATATTTAACCATGCTTAAATTATCTTCTCCGCCGCCTGCAATTCCATGGCACACAACAACGAGACCTTTGGCAGATGCTTCTCCATATAAATATCCTGTCAGATGAGTGGAACCAGAGACGATTGTAATTTTTTTTTCTTACCATTCCGCTCATGTCCTTATAGCGCAGACTGATTGCGTCATCCTCCTTCTCCTGTCTGGCGAATACCTTGTGGAAAATACCTCTCACGGTCAAAATACTGGCTGCACTTACCGCTGCCACTCCTGCAATGACTGTTTTTCCTTTTTTTGATTTTGCCATAGAATCCCATCCTTTCTCTGATATCTTTGTTCTACAATCATACCCTTATTTACGAAAAAAAGCAAGGCATGTGCCCTGCTTTTTGTGAGCTCTTAAAAGAGTGGGATCACAATCCCGGCGATCACAAGGATCATTCCAGAAATCAAAAAGGCTGCCATCTGACATGCTGCCTTTTCAGATTCATCCAGCTCCTCATACGGCACAATTTCCTCATCAAGGTAGTCTGCAATATCGCCGCCCATGCTTTGCTTTGTTTTTTTCTTTTTATTTTTCACACCAAATTTCTTTTTCGCTGTATCAATAGGTGTTAATCCATCCAGATGCAGATAGGAAAACCATGCACCAGCCATTAAAATAATTCCAACTGCACCCAGTCCAAAGCCAAGCCTTGAAACTCCAATCCGCTCTACATTCACGTATTTATCCCATAGCAAGACGATCACCAGACCGATTAGGGTTCTGGTGATCGTTTTTGTTACAATGGGGCGAATCATATAGCGGTGATACTGTTTTTTCAACCATCTCATGCTCTTCTCTCGCCTCTTCTTTATGCTCTCTCTGCTGCATTGATTGCTTCAATCTCAGCACGATATTTCTCAAGCTCCGGCTCATTACCATATACAAAATGACCTTCAGTAATCTCTACCCACTGTGGCTTAGAGATTGTGTAATCATGAAGCGTTGGATCATAAATCAAAAGCTTTTTCTTCTTCTCGATTTCTGGATCCGGAATCGGAACTGCTGAAAGCAGTGCCTTTGTATAAGGATGCAGTGGATGATGGAATAATTCCTCTGCCTCTGCCAGCTCCACAATACGGCCTTTATAGATAACAGCAATACGGTCTGAAATAAAACGTACTACAGAAAGGTCATGTGCAATAAACAGATATGTCAGTCCTCTTGATGCCTTTAACTGATTTAACAAATTCAATACCTGTGCACGAATAGAAACATCAAGCGCTGAAATCGGCTCATCAGCCACAACAAACTCTGGCTCCATAATCAAGGCTCTTGCAATACCGATACGCTGTCTTTGTCCACCAGAGAACTCGTGTGGGAAACGAGATGCAAACTCCGGAAGAAGACCAACCTCTCGAAGTGCCTTCTGTACCTTCGCCTCGCGATCTGCCTCATCCTTATACATATGGAAGTTTAACAGACCCTCAGAAACAATGTAATCAACCTTTGCACGCTCATTTAAGGATGCCATAGGATCCTGGAAAATCATCTGGCAGCTCTTAATAACCTCGCGGTCAAGCTCCTTTGAAATCTTTCCATTGATCTTCTTGCCCTTAAAGTAGATCTCTCCGGCCGAAGTAGGATTGATACGGGTAATAGCGCGGCCGATGGTAGTCTTTCCGGAACCAGACTCACCTACCAGGGAGAATGTCTCTCCCTTATAAATATCAAAATTCACATGGTCAACTGCTACAAACTTTTTTCGTCCTTTTCCGAAACTAATCTGCAGGTCTTTGACCTCAATCAGCTTTTCTCTCTCAGCCATACTCATACCTCTTTACTTATGCGCTCTCATTTTCTGTCTGAGCTGCTGCACAGACTTCGGCGGTTCTATCTTCGGT
>ENA-OQIR01000947-OQIR01000947.1-human-gut-metagenome-genome-assembly--contig:-NODE-947-length-11133-cov-4.664183_pt1 | contig 11133 bp, 15 predicted proteins | sample MGYA00242580_ERZ504745 | MGnify/ENA primary metagenome ERZ504745 (study PRJEB26092, sample SAMD00036214) | human gut metagenome | host: Homo sapiens | study: EMG produced TPA metagenomics assembly of... | reverse complement strand
CATCTATAAATCTCAAGACTTATGGAGAAAAATTTGCAAGCTGACACTGAAACGTTAATGCAAATATGTACGGATACGTTAGTCCGGAATTTACGCCTATGGAGAGTACAAGAACTTGTGAGTAGATAGATATTTATATCATCAAAAGCATACTCGTTGAAGTAGGAATGAAACATAGAAGTTTATAACTTTTTATAAGTTTTCAGTAACGGTATGGTTATGAACGAGCGGACTTTTGTTTTAAAGGGAACAATTTGCTACAGTAATTCTCTGACAGAACTTTCCATCACTGAAAATGGATATTTAGTATGTGAAGATGGGCGATGTGCAGGGGTGTTTGATGAGCTTCCTGAGAAATTTGCAGGAATCTCATGCACAGATTTTGGCGATGAACTGATTATTCCGGGACTGACTGATCTGCATCTTCATGCTCCGCAGTATACGTTTCGTGCCTCGGGTATGGATCTTGAGCTGCTGGACTGGCTGAATACTTATACTTTTCCGCAGGAAGCGCGTTATGAAGATACAGAGTTTGCAAAAGAGGCTTACTCTATTTTCACTGAGGATATGAAGAAGAGCCCGAATACAAGAGCATGTATTTTCGGAACTCTGCATGTCCCTGCTACCGAAATCCTGATGGAACAACTGGATAAAACCGGAATAAAGGCTATGGTCGGCAAGGTAAATATGGACCGTAATGGTTCTCCGCAGTTGCAGGAAGAGAGTGCTCAGGCTTCTGCTGATGCTACGGTTCAGTGGATTGAGGATACGCTTGATAAATTTGAAAATGTAAAGCCGATCCTTACTCCGAGATTTACTCCATCCTGTTCTGATGAGCTGATGGAGAAGCTTTCGGAGATTCAGAAGAGGTATCACCTGCCGATGCAGTCTCACCTTTCTGAGAATTTCGGTGAAATTGCCTGGGTGAAGGAGCTTTGTCCGAATACACATTTTTATGGAGAAGCATATAGCCAGTTTGATCTTTTCGGCGGTGACTGTCCGACGATCATGGCTCATTGTGTTCATTCTTCGAATGAAGAAATTGCCTTATGAAAAAGCAGGGCGTTTATATTGCTCATTGTCCGCAGTCCAACACAAATCTCGCCTCAGGTATCTCTCCTGCGAGACGTTATCTGGACGAGGGCTTACACATCGGACTTGGCTCTGACATTGCAGGTGGAACTTCCGTTTCTATTCTGCGTGCTATGGCTGATGCTATTCAGGTTTCCAAGCTGTACTGGCGGCTGGTTGATTCTTCTATGAAGCCGCTTACTGTTGAAGAGGCCTTTTATATGGGAACAGAAGGAGGCGGTTCCTTCTTTGGAAAGATGGGAAGCTTTAAGGAGGGGTATGAATTTGATGCGGTTGTACTTAATGACAGCACTATTCCAACTCCACTGAAGCTCTCTCCGAAGGACAGACTTGAAAGACTGATCTACCTTTCCGATGACCGCAATATTACCGCTAAATATGTAGCCGGAAGAAAGATTCTGTAACTGCAGGAAATACAGAGCCCGACGGCAATTTTAAATTCAAAAGGGGGAAAGATTATGAACCTTGACAAAATGTTTCATCTCAAAGAAAACCACACAGACGTAAAAACAGAAGTTATGGCTGGTATCACTACTTTCATGACAATGGCTTACATTCTGGCTGTTAACCCAAATATTCTGGAAGCGTCCGGCATGGACAGAGGAGCTGTTTTTACAGCGACCGCACTGTCATCCTTTATTGCCACCTGCCTGATGGCACTGCTTTCTAACTACCCGTTCGTTCTTGCACCGGGCATGGGCTTAAATGCCTACTTTGCATACACAGTTGTTCTTGGCATGGGATACAACTGGCAGCAGGCACTGGCAGCTGTATTTGTAGAAGGTATTATTTTTATCCTTTTATCACTCACTAATGTGCGTGAAGCGATTTTTAACGCTATTCCAATGAACCTGAAACATGCAGTATCTGTTGGTATCGGACTGTTTATTGCTTTCATCGGACTGCAGAATGCTAAGATCGTAGTTAACAATGACTCCACTCTGGTAAGTGTATTTTCCTTTAAATCCTCCGTTTCCGGCGGGACCTTCAATACAGAAGGAATTACAGTTCTTCTGGCGCTGATCGGACTTCTCATCACCGCCATCCTTCTTGTTAAGAGTGTAAAAGGAAACATTCTCTGGGGTATCCTGATCACATGGGGACTTGGCATTATCTGTCAATTGACAGGACTTTACAAACCTGATCCTGCAGCCGGCTGGTTCAGCCTCCTGCCTGATTTCTCAAACGGAATCTCCATCCCAAGCATGGCTCCCACATTTATGAAAATGGACTTCTCCATTGTCTTCACACTTGATTTCGTAGTCATTATGTTTGCATTCCTGTTTGTAGATATGTTCGATACACTTGGAACACTGATCGGCGTTGCTTCCAAAGCTGATATGTTGGATAAAGAAGGCAAACTTCCGAACATCAAAGGTGCTCTTCTTTCTGACGCAGTAGGAACTACAGTAGGTGCTATGTGTGGTACTTCCACAGTTACTACTTTCGTAGAGAGTGCTTCCGGTGTTGCTGAAGGCGGACGTACAGGACTTACTTCCCTGATAGCAGCCATCCTCTTCGGATTATCACTGCTATTATCCCCGATTTTCCTGGCAATCCCGTCCTTTGCCACAGCACCGGCTCTGATCATCGTTGGATTCCTGATGCTCACATCAGTAACCAAGATTGATTTCAACGACCTGACGGAAGCCATCCCAGCATTTATCGCGATCATCGCAATGCCATTCCTGTACAGCATTTCTGAAGGTATCTCCATGGGTGTTATCTCCTATGTGATCATCAACGTTGTTACAGGTAAAGCTAAGGAAAAGAAAATCAGCGTACTGATGTATGTACTGGCTGTATTGTTTATTTTGAAATATATCTTTATCTGATATAAATATCAGATACACATTTACAAAAAGAAGTCTCCTGCAGAGGCTTCTTTTTATTTCTACAATCTTCTTTCTCTTTTTACATTTATGATGTATAATTATGAAAGTGTTTCTTCATTTTCAGATCAATAAGGCACTGGCACTCTTAAAATATATTTGAAACATTTTATAACTATGAGGGCACTGAACAGTTACAAAATTTCAGTGCTTCTGTCCACACTGAATGAATAAATATTTTGTTTTATCCACATTTTATACATTCTATTTACACATTAATATAAGGAAGGATTACACACATCATGCAAAAACAACAGATTCCATTAAAAAATTCCCTGCTCCTGCTTCTCGCAGCGATTATCTGGGGTATCGCTTTTGTGGCTCAAAGCGTAGGAATGAAATACGTAGGAGCTTTACTTTTAATGCCGTCCGTTCCCTTATCGGAGCAGTCGTTCTGATTCCACTGATTTTTATTCTGAAAAAGAGAAACTCTCCTTCAGATTCTGCTTCCAAAGCATCTGGCAGATCTGACACCTCAAGTAATACTGTATCCAATATGCAGGAGAAAAAAACTCTGATTATCGGCGGTATCGCCTGCGGTATCTGCCTCTGTCTGGCAAGCAATTTCCAACAGTTTGGCATCAAGTATACAACCGTCGGAAAAGCCGGCTTTATCACTGCCTGTTATATTGTGATCGTCCCTGTCATCGGACTGTTCCTTGGCAAAAAATGCACGAAATTTATCTGGGCTGCCGTTGCAATGGCTCTGATCGGACTTTATCTCCTGTGCATCACAGATGGATTTTCCATTGGAAAGGGAGATCTGCTCGTACTGGTATGCGCTTTTCTTTTTTCGTTGCACATACTGGTCATCGACTACTTTTCTCCGAAAGTAGACGGAGTAAAGCTCTCCTGTATTCAGTTCCTGACATGTGGAGTTCTTTCCAGCATTCCCGCTCTGCTCCTTGAGCATCCGGAACTCTCATCCATCCTGACAGCATGGCAGCCAATCCTCTACGCAGGTGTTATGTCATGCGGAGTAGCCTACACCTTGCAGATTATCGGTCAGAAAACATGAACCCAACTGTAGCATCCCTGATACTCAGCCTGGAATCCTGCATCTCTGTCCTAGCCGGATGGATCATCCTCAGACAGCAACTAAGTACTAAAGAAATCCTTGGATGTGTCATCATGTTTGCTGCTATCATCCTTGCACAGCTTCCACAGAAGCAGACAGAATAATATGTAGAGTAGGTCAGAGGAGCTATTCCCTCTTTCCTCTCATCAAACTGCATGTGAATTTCTCCTTCATACAACTATACGGCTTTCCAGCATTCTTCTTTCTACAGCATTGTACCACACCACCATTCGTTGTAAGCCTTTTTTCGTAATCCTTATTCTGCTCCATGGATATTTCAAACAGAAGATGGAAAAGAAAAGTTATTGCTATAGACGGGCATTGAAGCTATGTAACAGAAATAGTAGATGACTAACTTTAAAAAACAAACTCCCCACTTCGTCAGAAATTCATCCGACGGGGGAGTTTATTTTATCCGCTATTCAACTTCTCCAATCACCTTGTGGAAGTGCTCCTTTATCCTAGTAAAACTCTCATCGCTCAGGTCATGCTCTAACTTACACGCATCTTCTTTTGCAACTTCCGGGCTTACGCCGAGACGTTCCAACATCTTACTCAACACTGTATGGCGTTCATAAATATGCGTTGCAATCTGAGCCCCTTTATCCAGAAGCGTCACCGTACCATAACGATCCATCGCGATATAGCCATCCTCACGTAACAGCTTCATCGCATGACTCACACTCGGTTTCGATACCCCAAGCATCGTCGCAATATCAATAGAACGAACACCGCCCCCTGTTTAGACAACACCAAAATTGCCTCCAAATAATCCTCCGCCGATTTTCTAATTTGCATTCAAAATACCTCCCATATTGTTTTGATATTAACACAATATGGAAAATTTTTCAATCGCTCTTCTTGAGAACAGTCGTCATTAACTGTTACTGCTCACTCCGTTCTCAGTAACGTAGCCAAAATTTCATTCATTCCATATGAAAAAACAGCGTCGAAAAATATTTCATTTCATGTGCATTTGCAGGATACTTAGATATTCTTAGCCGCCAAAAATCTGCGTTATGAGCCATCAAGGACACTGTCTGAGCGAAGCGAGTTTGTCCTTGATGCTCATGCTTTAGCAGATTTTGACGGCTTAGAATATCTTAGTGTCCGAAACCGCACATGAAATGAAATATTTTTGACGCGTCCCTACTGAATTAAAAAAAAGCCCTCTGACCAGTATTCCCACATACCAGCCAAAGAGCCTTTTTATACCGGGATTATCCTTTAAATTCCTAAAGCAATCTCCATCATCCTGTTAAACGAAGTCTGTCTGGCCTCCGCAGAAATTGCCTCATCCCTGAAAACATGATCCGAAATCGTAAGAATCCCCAATGCCTCCTTACCGGCTCTCGCAGCATTCATAAACAGCGCCGCACACTCCATCTCCACACAGAGAACCCCCATCTTTCTCCATGCCTTCGAACTCTCCGGATTATCTCCATAGAACGCATCCGAAGATACAACAGAACCCACGCGAACCGGTGTACCCTGCTCCTTCGCAACCTCTACAGCCCTTGCAACCAGTTCATAACTTGCTGTAGGAGCAAAAGTCCCCGGCAGCTGATACTGGCTTGCATAATTTGAATCCGTACATGCACTCATAGCGATCACAACGTCCATTACGCTTACATCATCCTGCAGCGCACCCGCAGAACCTATACGAATGATCTTCTCTACATCATAAAAATTATAAAGCTCATAACTGTAAATACCCATAGATGGCATCCCCATACCGCTGCCCATGACAGATATCTGCTCACCCTTATAAGTTCCGGTATAACCAAACATATTTCTCACTGTGTTAAAACATACCGGATTCTCCAGATATGTCTCCGCAATATACTTCGCACGCAGCGGATCTCCCGGCATCAGAACCTTCTTTGCAATATCACCTTTCTTTGCACTGTTGTGTGGTGTTGGAATACTCATAATCACCCTCTCCTTTCCCGTAATGCTACATCACTACACATTATTTATCATCACCTGTAAGCCGCAGCACATCCCTGATCTCTTCTTCATCCATATCAAGAATGATTGCCAGCTCCTCTACACTGAACTTTGAACTTTCATCCTCTTCATCCTCTGTGAGTTCCCGGACTGCCGCTTCCAGCTTCTCCACCTTTGCTACCAGATAGTCATCCTCAAATTTCCTCTGTGTCTGCTCCTCGATAGCATGGCGGATCCCACACCGGATACGTCCAAGCAGCCATTTCTCATCTTTCTCTTCCGGTTCTTCCTCTCCCAGAGCCATCAGAAGGCTTATATTTGCCTCCTGAATCAGATCAGCGATAAAAATCTCCTCACAGTTCATTTCGACCGCCATTTCGGCTGCTGCATGCAGATACTTCTGTGACAACTCTGCCTGTGCCAGAGCATCTCCCTTTGAAAGCAGTTCAAAAAGTTCTTCCGCACTTCTCTCTCCCTGCTCCTGTTCTTCAAGACCTTCCAGATATTCTTTCAGATATGCCTCTTCCTCCGCTGTCAGAGGAACTTTTTCTTCTTTTTCTTCGGATACTTCTTCCGGGCCGGTCTGAGATGCTGCTGAAATCTCCTCCGCACCCTCAATGGAAATACCTTTTAATTTTAAATACTGTAATATCTTGATCAGCTGTGACTTGTCCAGATCAAGTTCACCAAAGCATTCCTTTATCTGTTCCGGTTTCAACACTTTGCCATTCTTCTCTCCAAGTTCACATACCTCTGTAAGTTTCTGCTGAAATTTCTGTATATCCATAGTCAAAATCTCCCTGTCCTGTTTATAACTTAACTATAACAACAAAAAACTATGTCTGTAAAACAAAAAAGCACCGTTTTAACCGGTACTTTTTCTGAATGCGGATAACAGGACTTGAACCTGCACGGGAAGCCCACTGGTACCTAAAACCAGCGCGTCTGCCAATTCCGCCATATCCGCATTTTCTCATATTCTCAGAGTGTATCCGAAAAATCATTCTCACACTCTGCAAAAGCAATAAAATAGCGGAAACCTCACAAAAGATTTCCGCTATTAATGAAGCATCGGGATTCGAACCCCGGACAACTTGATTAAAAGTCAAGTGCTCTACCGACTGAGCTAATGCTCCATATAAAAGACTGGGCTAGCTGGATTCGAACCAGCGAATGCAGCAGTCAAAGTGCTGTGCCTTACCGCTTGGCGATAGCCAAAGGCGAAGGTGGATACAGGGATTCGAACCCTGGGCCTCCAGAGCCACAATCTGGCGCGCTAACCAACTGCGCTATACCCACCACAGCGTGCCTGAAGGGATTCGAACCCCCGACCCACGGCTTAGAAGGCCGTTGCTCTATCCAGCTGAGCTACAGACACATCTCTCTGTACATACAGAGAAGCGGGTGATGGGAATCGAACCCACGTATCTAGCTTGGAAGGCTAGTGTTCTACCATTGAACTACACCCGCATTTCGCTGAAACGGTAATGTTGTTGTTACAGCAGTCGGGTGACAGGATTCGAACCTGCGGCCTCCTGGTCCCAAACCAGGCGCTCTAGCCAAGCTGAGCCACACCCCGCTGTTTTTCTTTATTTATTTGTGCTTCGTTGTCCGACGCAAGACATATTATATGTTAAGCAACCCCAAATGTCAACACCTTTTTTCAATTTTTTTTGATTTTTTTTTAAAAAGTGATTTTTATTCCTCGAAAAGTCCCTGAAACCCGCTAAATACAAGGCTTTGCGGGATTTTCACTTTTTTCAAAAAAATCGTTTTTTTGTTCGCAAAAAGGGATTTTTTACTGGTTTTTGAGATTTTTTGTAAAAAATATTTTTTTCGCACAATAAAAAAATCTTAACTTTTTTTATTTTTTTCTATTCTTTTACTGTCACGTATCTATAAAAAGAGGTATTGCCATTATCCGATCAACAATACCTCAAAAATATACAGTCAGATGAATCAGGCGGATATTCGCAGCCTCCGCAAGTAACTTACCTGATTCAGTTAAATAATTTTTCAGAGGTATCTGATCTCGACCTGAGGATCTTTTCCCTCTTCTATCTGCATAACTGCATAGCTTGGCCTGCGGCCTCTCTGACGCGGTAGGTAAGACTGCCGGGATTAATTACCAGAATCCCATCCTCATTCTCGATCACAGGCATGTGAGTATGACCATACATTGCAATCTTACATCCCTTAGCCTGCGCATTCTCAACAAGTTTATCATAATCCCGGGACACAAAATAATGATGTCCATGTGTAACCAGTATCTTATGTCCCTCCAGAGTAACCTCTTCCTCATAGGGAAGGTCTGTAAAAAAGTCATTATTTCCTGCGACAATCGTACATGGGCACCCTGCCAGTGCCTCAATGAAAATCTCTCTGCCTTCCACATCCCCGCAGTGGATCAGATAATCAAAGGGAGCTTCTCTGAGCACTGTCTCTTCCAGATTCTCATCCTGTCCATGAGTATCGCTGACGATCAGTACCTTCATTTCAGTTCATCCTTTATGGCACGTAATGCTTTTCCTCTGTGGCTGATCTTATTTTTCTCTTCGCCGGAAAGCTCTGCAGAAGTACATCCATATTCCGGCAGGTAGAAGATCGGATCATAGCCGAAGCCGTTCTCTCCCTTCTCCTCATAGCCTATACGGCCTTCCATTGTTCCACGCACTGTTTTTACACTTCCATCCGGAAAAGCCGCTGCAACGGCGCATACGAACCTTGCAGTACGCTTCTCGTCCGGAACTCCGTTCAGTCTCTCTATCAGACTTGCATTTTTGATATGATATGAGGTATCTTCTCCCATATAACGGCAGAATAAATGCCCGGCTCTTTATTCAGATAGTCAATCTCCAGACCGGAATCATCTGCCAGAGTGATCTCCCCTGTCAGTTCACAGATTGTCTTCGCCTTGATCACAGCATTTTCCTCAAAAGTAGAACCATCCTCTACAATATCTGCATGGATTCCCGCTTCTTTCATAGAAACAACCTCTACATCCATATCTGCAAGGATCTCGCGGATTTCTCTCATTTTATCCTGATTTCCGGTAGCAAAAATTATTTTTTTCATAATCCTTTGTATCCTCTTTTTATTTTGATTTTTCGCAATTACAGAAGCACTCAGCTACGGTTTTTCTTCGGTGGGCGCGGCCCAAGGAACTGATAGTAATAGGTCTTAAGCATACCATTATAGATCTTACGGTTTTTATCTGCTTTTCGCCCAATATCGTTCTCCGCTTTCTCATAAGATGTGATCAGATACATGGACCACTTGTCAAGCCTTTCATAGCTTTCCCCGATTTCACGATAAAGCTGAGTTAAATTCTCTTTTTCTGCCAGTCGTTCCCCATAAGGAGGGTTTGTGATGATGAATCCATATGGTTTGGGATGGCGGAGATCTTTTACCGCTCTCTGCTGGAAATGAATCAGCTTGTCCACACCTGCCATTTTTGCATTAGCTCTGGCAGCCTTCAACGCCTCAGGATCAATGTCAAAGCCCTGGATATCTGTTTCAATATTAAGATTTATCCTGTCCTGTGCCTCTTCATTTGCATCATACCAGCATTTTCTCGGAACCAGATGCTTCCATTCCTCAGCAAGGAAGGAACGGTTCATGCCGGGTGCAATATCTGCTGCCATCATTGCTGCTTCAATAGGAAAGGTACCGCTTCCGCAGAAAGGATCTACCAGAATCCTGTCTTTATTCCATGGCGTAAGCATGATCAGAGCAGATGCCAGTGTTTCTGTGATCGGAGCTTTCACTGTCATTTTACGATATCCTCTTTTATGCAGAGATACCCCTGAGGTATCAATACCGATCGTGGCCACATCTTTCATAAATGCCACGCGGATAGGAAAGCTTGCCCCATCCTCTTCAAACCAGGACACCCCGTATACGCCCTTCAAACGCTCTACAATGGCTTTTTTCATAATGGACTGGATATCAGACGGGCTAAAGAGCTTACTCTTCACAGAATTGGCCTTGGCAACCCAGAATTTCCCATCCTTGGGAATATAATTTTCCCATGGCAGGGCTTTTGTCTTTTCAAAAAGCTCGTCAAAGGTTTCTGCCTTTACTTCTGCTACTTTCAGCAGGATTCTTTCTGTGGAACGCAGAAAGATATTGGCATCTGCGATTCCCTGTGCATCTGCCTCGAATGTTACTTTTCCATCCTCTACTTTGGTAATCTCATAGCCCAGATCAAGGATCTCACGTTTCAGCACAGCTTCCATACCGAAATGACATGGAGCGATCAGTTCAAATTTTCCATTCTTTATCCTTTCTATATGTAGATGGGACTTCCCTATAATTCTATGCTCTTAACAATATTTCCCTCAAAATCCTTAATTGTAAACACACCGTCCTCAAAGATCGCATATGTAGGCGGGTTTCCTTCTTTTGGAATGGAAACAGAACCCGGGTTGAGAAGTACATAGCCTTCTTTCTGCTCTGCTTTCAGTACATGGGTATGTCCATGGATCAGAATATCTCCTTCCTGGATCGGAGGCAGATTATTTTCATTATAAATATGCCATGTGTGGCATAAAAGGTTCTTCTATCCAGGTTCAGGATACAGTAGTCTGCCATAACCGGAAACTGCAGGACCATCTGATCGACCTCAGCTTCACAATTCCCACGTACAGCATAAATTTCTTTCTTCATGTCATTAAGCATGGAAATGACCTGTTTGGGAGCATATTCTCTGGGAAGATCATTTCTCGGGCCATGATAGAGCAGATCGCCCAGCAGTACCAGGCGTTCTGCCTTTTCTTCTTTATAGGCATCCAGCATTTTTCTGCAGTAGTATGCAGAACCATGGACATCTGATGCAAACATATATTTCATAGTTTTGTGTCTCCTCTTTTATAGTGTGCCGACAAGTTGATTCTTGAAACAATCTTGCAGGATAAATTTTTTATTTCAAGGCGGAGGAAGGAGGCGTAGCGGTGGCTACGGCGACGACGACAACGCGGAAATAAGAAATTTAGACGCAAGATTGTTCGAGAAATCAACTTGTTGCACACTAGCTTGATTCGGTTAAATTCCCATTGTAAGAATTTCCATCAGTACCCCAAGCAATGACGGATTCAAATTCATGGATACCAGAACTGGCAC
>ENA-OQIR01000946-OQIR01000946.1-human-gut-metagenome-genome-assembly--contig:-NODE-946-length-11134-cov-3.072863_pt1 | contig 11134 bp, 15 predicted proteins | sample MGYA00242580_ERZ504745 | MGnify/ENA primary metagenome ERZ504745 (study PRJEB26092, sample SAMD00036214) | human gut metagenome | host: Homo sapiens | study: EMG produced TPA metagenomics assembly of... | reverse complement strand
GCAGGCTCAGGCTCGGCGGCGGCAGCAGCAGGCTCGGCCTTGGCGGGCTCGGCGCTCTCGGCCTCATCAGCAGCGCCTTCGCCTCGATGGCACCCTCGCTCGCAGCCTTCTCGGCGGCAAGGCGGGCACGGCGCTCGGCAAAGGTCTCCTTCTTTGCGGGCGCTGCCGTCTCGGAGGCATCCTCGTCCGCATCGGAATCATCATCGACGGCAGCTTCTTGGGCTTGACCGGGGCCGACGCGGCCTCGCTCACCGGATCGATTATCTCGGACTGAACAACGGCCGTCATCTTTTCCTGCGTCTCGCGGAACTGACGGATGGCACGGCCGATCGTGCGGCCCATCTGTGGGAGCTTATCCGGGCCAAACAGCAAAAAGCCGAAGACCACGATGATCGCGAGCTCACCCTCTCCAATACCAAACACACATACCTCCAAGGCTCGATGTGAGTCGAGCCCGCACCGCGCCATTCGGCCGGAACTCGTCTATTCATTCGGTCAAGTATAGCGCCCGGACGCCAAAACGTCCGAGCGCATCACAAACATATGCCAAACGGCACGCCCTTTTGGGGGCAAAGATTATGCAGCGGTGATCGAAATCTCCTGGTCGACACCCAACAGCTGGACCACGCGCATCACCGGGGGCTGCACATTGGTGCAGCTAAAGCGCTTGCCGTGGTCGACCGCGTGGTGCGCGGCGCCCACGAGCACGCCAATGCCCGTCGAATCGATGTAGCTCACCTGGCAAAATCGAGCTCAACGGCCTCGGTGGCTGCTCGAGCGCCAGGTCGATGGCATTGCGCAGGCTATCGGCGTTAGAGATATCGATCTCGCCGGTTACCTTAATGGTGTAGAGCTCTGGCGTGGGGTTGGTGGAAATACCCAAATCCATGTATACGCTCCTTTACGAATCGAAAGTGCGGATAGTACGGGAAGCCGCGCGTTAGGCGCGCTCGGCACGCGCAAGCTCGGCAGCGACGAGCTTAACGGCCAGCACCAGCACATCGAGCGCGGCCTCCAGATCCTCGACCGTGGGATAGCTCGGCGCGATGCGGATGTTGGTGTCGCGCGGATCCTTGCCATAAGGCCAGGTGGCACCAGCCGGCGTGAGCTTGACGCCCAGGTCGGCACAAAGCGCGGCGACCTTCTGGGCAGAGCCTCGGGACCATCAAAGCTCACAAAGTAGCCGCCGCGGGGATGCGTCCAAGTGGCACAACCCGTATCGCCCAGGCCCTCGGTGAGCTTGCGCTCAACGGCCTCAAAGCGCGGGCGCAAGAACTCGGCATGCTTTTTCATGTGCTCCTTGACCGCCTCGATGGTGGGAAGGAAACGCACGTGGCGCAGTTGGTTGAGCTTATCGGCGCTGATGAGGCCGGCCTTCAGGCGCTTGGAGAACTCCGCGATAACCGCGGGGCTCGCACCGATAAAGCCGATACCGGCACCCGGGAAAGTGATCTTGGACGTCGAGGCGAATGCCACCACGCGGTCCTCGGTGCCCGCCGCCCGAGCGAGGTCAAAGATGTTTGCGAGCTCGTCTGACTCGTCGTACAGGTCGTGCACGCAGTAGGCGTTGTCCCAAAAGATGCGGAAATCGGTCGCGGCCGTGGGCATCTCGACCAGACGGCGCACAGTGTCCTCGCTAAAGGTGATGCCCGTGGGATTGGAATACTTGGGCACGCACCAGATACCCTTGATGGAATCGTCGGCGGCAACGAGGCGCTCGATCTCGTCCATGTCGGGGCCGCTGTCGGTCATCGCGACGGGGACGTTCTCGATGCCCAAGTCGGCGGTGATGCCAAAGTGGCGATCGTAGCGGGAACGGGACACAGGAACTTGACCTTCTTGCCGTCGTGTGCGGCTCGTAGGCGTCCCAGGGCTCGCTGCCGCACGAGCCGCAGCGCCAGAACATGCCGGCGATGTCATGCTCGATCAAAAGGCTCGACGAACCCAGCACGAGCGTCTGCTCGGCGGGGCAGCCCAGGAACTCCCCTGCCAACTTGCGTGCCGAGGGAATGCCCTCGAAGCAGCCATAGTTGGAGCAGTCGACGCTGCGTCGTGCAGATCGGCGTCGGCGTTGAGGATATCGAGCATGGGGCGCGAGATGTCCACCTGGGCGGGCGACGGCTTGCCGCGGGCCATATCGAGCGCCAGGCCCTTGGCCTTGACCTCGGCGACCTCGGCTTTGAGCGCTCGATGGCGGCATCGAGTTCGGTGGTCTCCATCTTCTGGTAGATCGTCTGCATGGGTGCGACCTTTCGCGAAGCGGTACATTGCAGTTCTTCTAAGTATAGACCGCCACCGTCGAAACGTTATGAAGCCGTGATAGATTAAGTCCATCGCAATGAATTACGAATCGCCGCGCATGCCGGCGTGGGGCGCCCAAGGAGCACTATGGAGTACGGATCGTTCCAGGCCGAGGAATTCGGCGACCTGCAGCGCCTGGTCGACGGGCTGTTTTACGACCGCCACGCCATCGACCGCCTGGATCTGATCGTACAGGCCGAAATCTTGGACCTGGCACCCGATCTCATGGAAATCGTCAATCTGCTACCGCCCGGCTATTACGACCGCCAGTCACTTTGCGACCAGCTCAACTCCGCCTTGGCCGCCCACGGCTGGGGCGCCATCTACGGCACCGTGGAATAGAACCACTCATTGGGGACAGACTTAAATGAGTACGTCCCAAACTGCCGGCACTTGTAGTCATTTAAGTCTGTCCCCAACGACTACCCAATGACTAAAACGCCGCTTGTGATGGTGTTCACAGGCGGCGTTTTCAAACTTGTATGTGCTCTTACTCGTCCTTGGGCGCAGGGTGTTTGCAGACCACGCTCATGTAGATCATGCCAAGCACGGCCGCGGTGACAGAGCCGGCGAGAATAGCGGCCTTGGCGGCCAGAACCTCAAATTCAGCCGTCGGGAAGGCAAGGCCGCTGATGAGAATCGACATGGTAAAGCCGATGCCGCCCAGAATGCCCACACCGGCAATCATGTGCCAGTTGACATTGCGCGGCAGCTCGCAGGCCTAAGCTTAACCAGGGCAAACGTCATGCCAAAAATACCGATCGGCTTGCCCAGCAGCATGCCAAAGTACACGCCGAGCGTCACTGGGTCGGAGAGCAGCGTGCTCATGTCCACGCCCACTAGACGAACCTGTGCGTTCACGAACGCAAAGATCGGCAGAATCACAAAGTTGACCGGCGTGGAGATCAGACGCTCCATGCGGATGAGCGGCGGGGTCACGCGGTGCATGACGCGCTCGACCTTGGTGGTCGAGACGGTAAAGTCATGCTGGCCCAGGATGTGCGCCTCGTCGTCGTAGCGGTCATCGAGCAGCGGCAGGCACTCGCCCAACCAATCGGTGAGACTATCGACTTGACGCCGCACTTGGCCGGGATGGTAAAGGCCAAGATGACGCCAGCAAGCGTGGCATGTACACCGCTCTTGAACATGCAGAACCACAACAGCAGACCCAGTACCGAATACGGGGCAAGGCGGTAATGCTGCGTCTTGTTGAGCCACACGAGCGCGCAGGTCACAAGCGCGGCGGCGCCAACCAAAACGGATTGGGCTCTGACCGTAGAAGATGGCGATGGCGGCGATGGAGATGAGTCGTCGGCGATGGCGAGCGTCGAGAAGAACACGCGCACGCCGTTGGGCACGCGGTTGCCCAAAAGCGACAGCACGCCCAGCGCAAAGGCAATATCGGTTGCCATGGGAATGGCCCAGCCGTTGTGCGCGCCGGCATGGTTAAAGATCAGGTAGATGCAGGCGGGAACGACGACGCCGCCCACGGCCGCCAGCATGGGAAGCATGGCCTGGCGCGGGTTTTGAGCTCGCCGACCGTCATCTCGTACTTAAGTTCAATGCCCACCAACAAAAAGAAAATCGCCATGAGGAAGTCGTTGACGAATAGCTCAACGGTGAGACCGGCCGTAAGGTTGCCCAGACCCACATACAGCGGGGTCTCCAAAAAGTGATGGATGGCCTCGTAGGCATCGGTATTGGCGCAAATGACGGCGGCGATGGCGGCGAAGACCATGACGGCGGCGGAAATCGTGCCGTTCTCGGCGATGCGCTCCCAGATGTCGTGACGTTCAAAGCGCTTGCGCTCACGAACGTCGAACAGCTGCTCAGTTGCTGCCATGGGCGGCTCCTTTCACGGGAAAGCTCCCGTCTTAAAAAAGCACGGCCCGCCCAAGTGGCGGCGCCGCGCTCTAACGTATTACGCTTGCATCTACCTACCCTGCACGACAAGCACGCAGGCGTGACCGAAAAGCGGAACCACAGGTTGAACATTATTTGCTCAACGGCACGGGCACGCCCGCCCAAGAGACGACGCGGCGACGTGCACAAAAAAACGACCGGAGCGCGGGGCGTCCGCGATCCGGTCGTGGCGTTTGGTCAACTAAACCTAGCAGGCGGCCATGATGGGGGCAGCGACCTGCTTCTTACGGGAGAGGACGCCCGGCATCCAGACGCCGTCGTGCTCGTCGGCAATGCCCAGGCCCTTCTGAGCGGCCTCGGTCTCACCCTCGAGCAGGACCTGCGAGCCCTCCTCCATGATGTCGGTGATGCACAGGACGATGCCGTCGGCACCCTTCTCGGCGGCATAGGCGCGCATGGCCTCGCGGATCTCGTCGATCATGCCGAGAGCGCGGCTCTTGTCGACAGTCTCGTACTGGCCGATGAGCAGCTTCTTGCCAGCGGGCTCGAACATCTTGATGTCGTTGCGACCATCTCGGCTGCAGTGAAGGAGCCGGACGGGCGGGTGAGGAAGACTCCATGCCAAACTTGACCGGGTCGACGCCCACCTGCTCGCCGAGCTTGGCGGCGACGGCGCGGTCGACATCGGTGGTGGTGGGGCTCTTGAGCATGAGCGTATCGGTCATCATGGCCGAGAGCAGCAGCTTGGCCTGAACGTCGGAAAGCTCAACGCCGAGCACGCCGGCGAGCTTGGTGACGATGGTGCAGCTGGAGCCCCAGGGCAGGCAGATGTAGTGCAGCGGACCGGCAGTCTCGAAGTCGCCGATGCGGTGATGATCGACAACGCCAAAGACCGTGGCGTCCTTAAGGCCGGCGACGGACTGGGCAGACTCGTTGTGGTCGGTGAGGACGACGAGCTGGCCGGCCTCGACGGACTCGATCACGCGGGGCTCGGCGATGCCGGCGTCGGCGAGCAGCTTGGCGGACTCGGCCGGAAGCTGACCAAGGGCGCAGGCCTCGTAGGTGTTGCCGGCATACTCAACCTGGTTGAGCAGCTGGGACAGGACGACGGCGCTCATGATGGCGTCGTTATCGGGGTTCTGGTGACCAAAGACAAGAACGTTTGCCATGGATATCCTCCACTTGATATGTGTACTTGGACGTAGCTATGGTAGCACGCGAACGCCGAACCCTATAAGACGGAAGGGGCACGGCACAATTTGGGGCAAGTCTGTCCCCCCCCCTCGCACCAGCTATTTGCCGGCGGCGCGCAGGGCTACGTAGCGCGCCGATGATGCCGGCGTCGTTGCCGAGCGAGGCGACCTCAATGGGCGTCTCGCGCGAGGCGGAAAGCGCGTAGTGCTTAAAGTGCTCGCGGACTGCGTCGAGGTAGACATCGGCCGAAGCGGAGGCACCGCCGCCGATCAGGAACATCTCGGGGTCGACCACGTTGGCAATAAGCGCCAGGGCACGGCCGAGATAGTCGGCCATGGTATCGGCAGCTGCCAGCGCGAGCTTGTCGCCCTCGCGGCAGGCCTGGAACACGTCCTTGGAATCGGAGGGGCCGGTGAGCTCGATGGGCTCGACGCCCGCCTTCTTGCACTCGGCAAGGTAGTTGTTCACCACGCCGGTGGCGCTGGAATACTGCTCCAGATGGCCATGGCCGCCGCAGCCGCAAGTGCGCTCCTCAGCCGGATTCAGGCACATGTGGCCAATCTCGCCGCCAGCACCCACAACGCCCGACACCACGTCGCCGTTGACGATAACGCCGCCGCCACGCCAGTACCGATGGTGACCATCACCACGTTTCGCACGCCCTTGGCAGAACCGAGCCAGGCCTCGCCCATGGCAGCGGCGTTGGCATCGTTTTCGTACTTAACGACCGCGTCGGGGCAGTGCTCCTGAATGGCGATCTTAAGCTCGGGCAGGTTAATGGCAATGTTGGCCTTGACCTTGGCATCGCCCGAAGCTGGGATGGGGCACGGAACGGCCAGGCCAATGCCTGCCACAAAGGCGCGCGGAATCTGTGCCTTGGCAACCACTTGGTCGATGGCCTCGGTCACCGCGGCAAAGCCCGCAGCGTCAACGATGGGAGGCGTGGGCACGCTGGCCTTGGCAAGCAGATTGCCGTCCTCATCGAACAGGCCCTCCTTAACCGAAGTGCCGCCGACGTCAATGCCGATGTAGTACTGCTTAGGTTCCATGGGAGCCCACCTTTCTCGTTTAAACATTGCCAGTATGGTACCGCTCCCAAGGCGAAAACCTGCCAAAAAGGGACAGGTTTGTTTTGGCAGGTTTTATCTGGGAAAACGCGAATGTCCGCTCAACAGGCCGCGCAAGACCATCCCCAAAATAAAGGCGCCGAGAGGCGGAGGCTCCCGGCGCCCGTGAAAGGGACTGTATTGTCTGTTGGACCGCACGGTCCATCGCGGCGATAACGCCGACTAGGCCTGAAGCGCCTGCAGCTGCTTGTGGATCTCGATGAGCTCCGTCGCCATGACGCGCATGGTCTCGGTGCCGGCCATCTGGTCCTCGGCATGCAGCAGAATCAACGGGGCCTCGCCGTTACGCTCGCCGTTGGCCTCCTTTTTAAGGAGCCCCATATGGACATCGTGGCCACCGTTATAGGCCTCGTCGCCCTGCTTGATAAGCTCCTCGGCGGCGTCAAAATCGCCCTCCTTGGCCTTTTGCACGGCATTGATGTACATGCTCTTGGCGGTACCGACGTAGCTGATGATCTCGAAGCAGGTCATCTGCAACTCGTTCATATCCTCCATGCGCCGCACCTAGCCCATCACGCTGACGCAGTGTCGATGATGCCGGCGGCGTTCATGCGGCCGTAATCGACCATGTTGATGACCTCGACCGGGAAACGACCGGCGGCCTCCTTCTCAAAATCGCCCTTGGTGTAGCCGATCTGCGGGCCAAGCAGCAACATGTCGCACTCGTCCAGATGATCGTGAGCCTCGTTCATGGGACGAGCCTCGATCTCGATATCCAGACCACGGTTCGCGACCTCGGACTGCATCTTCTGGACCAGCAGACTCGTGGACATGCCGGCATTGCAGCAAAGCATGATCTTCTTCATGGTTTCCTCCTTATAACTGCGCGGCGCGCAGACGACAACTGGTTTTATTCCTTGCGGCTATTGTGCCCACCCCCCTGCATCTTTACACAAGGGAGAGAGCCGCGGGCACCGGCACCGCGTACCGCGCCCGCAAAGGTGAAAGGGACGAACGTTAGGCGTTCTGCTCGGCAAGGGCCTCCTGCTTGGCGATTGCCTTCTCGGAAATCTTCATAAAGGCAGGTAGACGGCCATGCCAATGACAATCTCGAGAGCCTGCCACACGCCGCGCGCCAGTCAAAGCCCGTAGCGAGCAGGGCATTGATGACGGGAGGCATAGTCCAGGGCACCTGGGCGATGCAGGGGCTGATGATGCCTGCGCAGGTAAGGCCATAGGTGATGCCGATGAACAGATCGGGAAGAAGGACAAACGGAATCATGAGCGGCAGGTTGTACACGATGGGGTAACCGTAGATAACCGGCTCGTTGATGTTGAACAGACCAGGCAGGATAGCCATCTTGGAAACGGTCTCGGAAGCCTTGTTCTTGGAGAACAGGAGCGTGTCGAGCAGAAGCATGAGGGTGCAGCCCGAGCCGCCGATGAGGGCGAAGCTGTTAACGATCTGCATGTTCATGTAGTGATCGGGCTGGATGGTGCCACCGGCGGCAAAGGTAGCCATGTTGTCGACGATGAGCATGGTCAGGATCGGCTCGACGGTAGCGCCAGAGATGGTGGACTGGTGAATACCGACGCAGAACAGCAGGTTAGCAAGGGTGTAGATGAGGATAACAGCCCACGGACCGGCGTTCATGATGTTCTTGAGCGGGTTGGAGATGCACGTGGAGATGATGGTGCACAGATCGGTGCCGGCGCACACGGCGAGCAGGGCTGCGGCAAGAGCGAAGATCGCGAGGTTGAGCAGCATCGGGATCATGACGTTGAAGGAGTTGGAGACCGCGGGAGGCACGCCCTCGCCAGCTTAACCTTGAGCTTCTCGACGCCAGAAATCTTGATGAAGAGTGAGACGGAAAGCAGGGCGATGATAATAGCCGAGAACAGACCGTTGGTGCCGGTGTTGGCAGTCGAAAGGGCGCCCGTGACCTCGGCGGAGGTGATCTTGTCGGTGAGCAGCGGGCTCGTGGCGGCAAGCGTGGCGGTGATCTGCTGCGGCATCATGATGACGAAAGCAGAGATCGCGACGACCACGCAAGCGAGCGGGTTATCGAAACGCTTGTTCTTAGCGAGGCTGTAGCCAATCAATCCGGCCAAGATAATGGCAGAGACGTTGAGGGTGCCCAGCGTAATTGCCGAACCCCACGTCTGAAGGTTGGCAAGGCCCGCCGCATCGAGCGGGAACAGGGGGAACACGACGTTGTTGATAAGAACCGCGATACCCGCAAGGATATAGAGCGGCGTGATGGTCGCGAAGGCGTCGCGCAGGGAACGCAGGTGAACCTGGTTTCCCACCTTCGCAGAGACCTCGGCAAACTTGTCGAGGAAGCTCTTTCCGTTGTCACTGGCCATGATTGCTCCTAACTTTCAAATCCGGCCTTTTCCTATGCGCACGGTGGTCTGTCGCCCTCTGCCACCAGATGTGCCATGTGTTGCGCGCGGCGGCGCGCGGTCTGGGCGTTCGCCCGGTCGCTAATCAACCACATGGGTCGTGGCGACCTGTTTGAGCCAGGCCGCCGACTTCTTAAGGCGGCGCTTGTAGCCATCCATCAGATCGACCTCGACAAAGCCATAGCGATTCTTAAAGGCATTGGCCCAAGACCAGTTATCGATGACGGCCCAATAATGGTATCCGCGGCACTTGGCGCCCTCAGCGATTGCCTTGGCAACCCACTCCAGGTGCTGGCGTACAAAGTCGACGCGGTAGTCATCCTGGATGGTTCCTTCAGCGTCACGGTTCTTGTATTCGTCCATGATGCCGATGCCGTTCTCGGAAACGAACACTCAAGATCGGGATAGTTCTTGGCGCAGTCCATGCCAAAGTCGTAGAGGCTGCGGGTAGATCTCCCAGCCGCGGCTCTCGTTCATAACGGCGTCGGGCCATACGTACTCGTCGGCAAAGTGCGGCAGGCCGTACTGGTCGACCTTGCTCGCTGGCGCCTGAACGCGCGTGGGGTGGTAGTAGTTGCAGCCGAGCCAGTCAACAACACCCTGCTTGAGGATCTCTTGGTCGCCGGCACGGAACGGGAGCTTAACGCCGCCCTCGACCAGGCTGTCGAGCACGTCGGCAGGAAGCTCGCCCTTGGTAATAAGGTCGAGCCACCAGCGATTGTTGATACCACTAGTCATACGCACGGCCTCGAGATCCGCCTCGCTGGGGTTCTCCTTGGTGTAGACCGGGGTAAAGCAGTTGATCATGCCGATCTTGGCATCGGCGCGAATAGCGCCCTCGTCATAGGCGCGACGATAGTTGGCCACGGCCAGCGCGTGCGCCAGCGAGATGTGATACTGCACGGTGCGGGCGCGGTTGAAGTCATGGAGCTGCGGGAACCACACGCCCTCCTGATAGCGCTGCTCGGGCTCGACGATGGGCTCGTTAAAGGTGAACCAGTACTTAATCTCCTGGCCAAACTCGTGGAAGGCGACGTCGGCGTAATGTGCGTAAGCCTCGACAACCTCACGGCTCTCCCAGCCGCCACGGTTAAAGAGGTAGGTGGGCATGTCAAAGTGGTACAAGTTGACAAACGGCTCCAAGCCGGCTTCGCGAGAGGCGCGGAACAACTCGTGATACCACGCGGCACCTTCCTCGTTGAGGTTGCCGTCGGCATCGAGCAGACGGCTCCACTGGATGGAAGTGCGATAGGTATCCAGACCCAAGTCCTTCAAAATGCGAAGGTCTTCCTGGTACTTGGCCATAAAGTCATTGCCGGCGTAAGAGCAACGCGGTTGTAGAACGAACCCAGATCCTGGATGGACCAGGTGTCCCACAGGTTCTCGAGCTTGCCGCCCTGGTTCCACTGACCTCAGTCTGCGGGCCGGACATAGCAGCGCCAAAGAAGAAGTCGTTGGGCAGCTGATACTGTGCCATCAAAGTCCTCGCTTTCGTGTTCTAGAGCTTCCGGTTGGAGACGGGTTTGCTTTGGCAGGTTATCCGGCGCGGGCGCGCACCGGCCATACCGATATCCAACCCGCCAAAACAAAACCGTCCCCAAACAGTACAAGGAAACGCCAATGCGTCTCGCTTGTTGTTTGTAACTATAGCGTTCTAATTATCTATGTAAAGCGTCTTTTTCATTTTTCTTTATCGAACTTCTTTCATGAAAGCCATATGGATGCTTTTTAAGTAGGTATACTTTCTAAATATCGACGCAAATATGAAGGGAGGATTGCATGATTCCCAAATACGAGGCGATAGCTGCAGATATCCGTCGAAGCATCGAGGACGGCGCACTTAAACCGGGCGATAAGTTGCCCACCGTCGTTGAGTTCTGTGAGCTCTATGGCGTTTCCAAAATCACCGTCAAACGAGCGATTGAGCAGATCACCGAGGAAGGCCTTATTACCAGCCGGCGCGGATCGGCACCTACGTCAAGGACACGGCGGGGCTTCCCGGCCAGGTGTTTTTCAAGGCAAGAACGACCGTGCCCAAGGCTTTTCGTACGAGCATCGCGGGGAGAAAGTGACCTCGGTGGTCTACGATTTCTCGATCGTCAATCCGCCGGCAGAGGTTGCGACCCAGCTGGGAATGGCCGAGGATGACTTCGCCTATCACATCGTGCGCGTGCGCCAGGTCGACGAGAAGCCCATCGTCATCGAGTACACCTATATGCCGCTCGAACTGATCCCGGGCCTTAAAAAGAAGGACCTGTACGGATACGGTCTACGGCTTATCCGCGAGCAATGCGGGCTTGAAG
>ENA-OQIR01000945-OQIR01000945.1-human-gut-metagenome-genome-assembly--contig:-NODE-945-length-11138-cov-2.758151_pt1 | contig 11138 bp, 12 predicted proteins | sample MGYA00242580_ERZ504745 | MGnify/ENA primary metagenome ERZ504745 (study PRJEB26092, sample SAMD00036214) | human gut metagenome | host: Homo sapiens | study: EMG produced TPA metagenomics assembly of... | reverse complement strand
ATGGAGTAAGGATTTATCCCAAGTCGAGTTGACGCGCGGTTTTTGTCCCCGAGGCGAAACGGGGCCGTTTCGGGGCCCGTGAAACTCAAATCGAACTCAACGGGCATTTTTTGCTGGGCGTTCCAATGTTCCCGTTCCGTGGGATACCCTGATTCTCTCTGTGGTACTGTTTGTGGTGTTTCCTCTGGCTGGCGGTATGCTGACCCGTTCGGCTGTCATCAAGCGGAAGGGGCAGTGTACTTTGAGGAGACTTTCATCCATATGTTTGACAGTGTAACTACCATTGGCTTATTGCTGACGCTGGTGATGATTTTCTCGTTCCAAGGCAATACCATTCTGGAAAAACCTCTGCACATTGTTTTGATTGCGGTACCGCTGATTTTACAGACCTTCCTGATTTTTGCGATTGCGTATATCGCTTGCCGGGTTTTGAAGCTGCCCTACAAGATTGCTGCTCCCGCCGGAATGATTTGTGCTTCCAACTTCTTTGAACTGGCTGTTGCTGTTGCAATCGCCTTGTTGGAACGACTTCCCCTGCGGCACTGGCAACGACTGTGGGTGTGCTGACAGAAGTTCCCGTGATGCTGTTCCTTGTAAAAAAACGCAAATAAAACGAAAGACTGGTTCAAATATGAGTAAGAAAAAGGTGGCATTTATCTGCGTCCATAATTCCTGCCGCAGTCAGATTGCCGAGGCCTTGGGAAAGCACTTGGCTTCCGATGTGTTTGAAAGCTATTCCGCAGGAACGGAAACAAAACCGCAAATCAATCAGGATGCTGTCCGCATTATGAAAGAACTGTACGGGATTGACATGGAGAAAACCCAGTATTCCAAACTGATCTCGGATATTCCTGCCCCTGATATTGCAATCTCCATGGGGTGCAATGTGGGCTGTCCTTTCATTGGTAGAGCATTTGACGATAACTGGGGATTAGAAGATCCGACCGGAAGCGAAGATCAAGTCTTTGTCGAGATCATTCGAGAGATTGAAAAACGGATTCTACAGTTGAAGCAGTCCCTTATTTGATTGAAATAGCACTCTGCTTGTGGTATAATACAGATGATCCAAACCATTGCTTTTCTGCTGATAACATTGGGCTTGATAATCTTTTGATAACAGGAGTCCGACAACGCCGTATAAGTTGGATAATTGGTATCAAATTGAGCAACTAAGAGTCAAATCCCCTAAACAGTATTGTTTAGAACCAGTTTTACTTTGGCGAGTGGGAGTAAACTGGAGCGGATTTTGCGCAATCGAAATTCCGTCCGTAGAGTGTCGCAGTGTGCCGCCACGTACGAAAAAGCGTAAAGCCACCTGTGATTTGGGGTGAGTAAAAACTATTGAGACCCTCTGGAAACAACGTTTTCAGGGGGTCTCTTTATGCCTTTTGACCTGCAGTTTCAGTCATTTTTACTCTAAAAGCGCGTACACCACGGACATGGCGACACGCAGCGGACGAAGAGTAAAGGATTTTTCGAAGAGTGAACTGTCCCAGTAGTTTGTCCCACCACCCCAAAAACGCCCCTGAAACTCAAGTGAAACTCAATAGGAGCGCAAGGGCGTCATCGTGCGAGCACCGCAGCCTGAGCCGCCGATACCAGGCTCGTTTGCGACGCCGTCGCTGCTTGCCTGGATCGTCAACGGCAAGTACGTCATGTCGCTGCCGCTCTACCGCATAGAGCAGACCTCAAGGCGTGCGGCGCGACGATATCGCGCCAGGACATGGCGAACTGGATGATGAACGTGCACGCGCGCTGGCTGGCGAAGGTCCATGAGAGAATGAAGGTCGAGCTGCTGTCGCATGTCAGGATTCATGCCGATGAGACCACGGTTCAGGTCCTGAAAGAGCCGAACCGCGAGGCGAAGAAGAAATCGAGGATGTGGCTGTTCTGCTCGGCGCGCTGCAACGTGCCCGTGTATGTATTCGAATACCACGAGACCCGCAGGAAGGGCGTTGCCCAGGAGTTTCTTGCGGGCTGGTCCGGCACGCTTACCACCGACGGCTACAAACCCTACTTCAATCTCGGCAACCCCAACATCGCCAACACGGCGTGCCTCGTCCACGTGCGCCGCTACTTCGCCCAAATCGTGAAGATCGCCGGCGGCGGCGCCAAGGCGGCGTCTGCGGCCAGCGTTGCGCTCGAGGCAAGGCGCAGGATCGACGCCATGTTTCAAGGTCGACTCCAAGTTCGACGACATGGAGCCGGGTGCCAGGAAGGCCGCCCGCGACGCGGAGCTCCGCCCGCTCATGGAGGACTTCGGGGGGATGGGCGCGGGCCAGCTTCCCCTAGCCTCGCCGAAGCTGGCGCTGCACCGTGCGCTGCAGTACGCCGTGGAGTTCTGGCCCTACGTCATGAACGTGCTCGAAGACGGGCACCTGGAGCTCTCGAACAACGTCGCCGAGCAGGCCCAGCGAATCTTCGTCGTAGGGCGCAAGAACTGGCTCTTCAGCGATGCGCCACGCGGCGCGCGGGCGTCTGCGGCGATATACAGCGTCACCACCACGGCCAAGGCCAACGGGCTCAATCCCAGGCTTTACGTCGAGTGGCTGCTGACCGAGATGCCCAACGCCGGCGAGCTCACCGATGAGGTTGTGGACTCGTTCCTGCCGTGGTCGGATAGGGTGCCTGAGTCCTGCAAGCTCGACCCAGCCGCTGCCGAGAAGGCCAAAGAGATGCCTGACGACTTCATAATTAACATCGACCCCGATGCGTTCGACGACGAGATGGCGAACAACGCCGAGGAGGGCCTGTAGCGACATAGCGGCCTAAGGCATACCGCAACGCAAAGATGGAAACGTCCAGGACTTTTCCATCCGTATGCCGGAATGGTCCTGGACGTTTCCTGCTACGCGGTCATTTTGACGCTTACGCTCTAATGCCTCCACCGCTTGTCGCGGGCGGGGTAGACGATCCAGGCGGATGCGTAGCTTGCGATAAGGCAGACAATGACGCAGACGATGCTTGTCTGGAACCCGAATGAGTCATTGATAACGCCCCAGATTACGCTTGCGAAGCCAATGCCGATGTCATTGGCGAGCAGGAACAGGGCGTTTGCGGCGCCCCAGCGCTCTGGCGGGGTGTTCTTTACCGCTACGCTTTGATTAAGTGGCAGGCTTATGCCAGTGGCGAGACCATAGAAGATTCCGGACGCCAGGAAGACAGGTTCCCCGTACGGTGCGGCAAGTAGCATAAGGCAGCAGAGGATGCCGCACGCGACGGCTCCGGTCATTGTTTTGATTGCAGGTACGGTGTCCATGAAATGCTTTGAAATCATGCGAATGATAATCATGCTTACCGCGCTGATGGTGTAGAAGAGACCGGCGTGGGTATAGCCGAGAGTAGTACCGTACAGACCAGCAAAGAAGACGCCAAAGCCAAAAGTGGGGCACATGATCATCTGTGGGATGGCGCCAGGCAATGCGCGCGGCTCGAAGATGGTTGAATGAGTCACGCAGGGTTCTCTTGGACACCTGGTCGCCTTCAGGATACTTTTCACTGTTAATTGTTTCGGATGTAGTTACTGTGGTGGGGCTGGGTGCCTGCCCGTCTTTTGAGTCGAGTTCGAGCCGGGTTTCCATTTTGATTCGGTATGCGCTGGAGCTTGGCAGAGTTTGCCATTTACTTTCATAGCGTGCGTTGAGGGCGATTACAAGCCCTGCAAACCCAACCAGGGCAAGGCGACATAGAGGTTCGTTGAGGGATCGGTTCCTACTAGGTAAGTGCGAAGGCTGGCCGATGCTCATGGCGATAGCTGTCCGAGGCCGTGGTATCCAATGCCTTCGCCGAGCCGTTCTTGCGGTAAGACGCTTGCTGCGGCGGTCGAGGCTGCTGTTGTTGCTGCGCCAAAGCCCACGCCTTGCAGCAAACGGCTGATTGTGAAGAGGGGATGCCCTGAACGACAGCGGACAGTGCTGTTCCTGCTATGAGGATAGCGATGCCGGCGATGATAACGAGTGAGCACTTGCCGTTGTCGATAACAGGGCCGACGAACAGTCGTGCTAACGCGGCGGCAATGGAGAAGACGAGTGCAAGTACGCCGGCAAGGCTCGCACCGTAACCTTGGCCTGCCAGGAAGACGCTGGTTCCACTGTTGAGTCCTTGGCCCATGACGAAGCAACAGAAGGTCAGCGCGATGATAAGCACGAAAATAAGCGACCACAGCTTCGGATGGTCGTCCTTACCGATATTTGGCATGAGAACCCTCCTTTGATTCCAATACTCGTGTTCTACGTCTGCAAAAGTGAGATGTAAGCGCCAAAATGACCGCGCCTTAACAACCCGCTGGGCTTGAGGCAGAATCATCGCATCGACTTATCCTGGAAACTGCCTGACGAAGGCGACAGGATGCTTATCGGCAAGGCGGCAAATCTTAACGAGAGCCAAATCCAAGAGCTTGCAAAGCTTCAGCGAGGCGTTGCAGCAATATATCAGAACGAATGGATCGAACCTGTCCTCTGTCACATCGAACCGCATGAACGCGGCCTAGAGTACTCGCCGACACAGAGCAAGCACAGCGCGAAGGACAAGGCTTCTTCTGAAGAGCTTCGCTATCTCAACTCTTGTGTGCTTAATCCGTTCAAGCTCGATGAGCCAAGGGAATACAACTTCTGCGACTGTGTGCACAAGATGGACATACCTGACTCCATGAAGGCACGCTTGATTGAGATGGCAAGGACTCCTCTGTCCTCGAGGAAGCCACTGTTTGAATGGTGTGCTTATAGGTATTTCAATATTGGACGCATCCTCGACGACGCCAGGGATTTATCTGCCGACAGCCTCAAAGAGAGGCTTTGCTCCCATCTGCTTTCAAGCTGGAAATTCGAAGATGACTCCTCACCCGAAAGCTGGGGACCAATCCAATACCTGTTCATTCAGTCGATGCTTAACGCTCATCTCAACGAGCTGAGAAAGAGGGGTACCGGCATCGAGACAACGGAAAAGGCCTCAGCACTCGCCGAAGTATCAGCGGTCTTATCTCAAACAAGGCCGGTGATCTAAATGGCGTTTGAAAATATAGAGCAATTAATGCCGGATACGACCGAAACGAGATTGGCCTTCGAGGAGGCGCAACGCACCGTTGCTGATTGTGCAGATGCCGCATGGCGGGATATTTCTTCCGGCGATGTCCTAACCGCGAGCATTTCAACAGTTCAAGAAGCCGCAGATGACGCCTGGAAAGCATGCGAGCCAACACTCAACGCTGCAGGCGAAACTGTCCGCGATGGCGCAAGGAACGGAGCTTATCTTGGCGGCAGGTTCGTACTTGGAGTTGCCGACGTTGGAGAAAACGCATATGTCGGTGTTCAATCGAATATTGAACTACTGGCCGAAGACGAAGAAGCAGCGGTGAAAACCGCGCAAACACACGCTGTTGACGATGCAGCCAACGCCTGGGGCGACTTCATGGAAGCCGATGAGCAGATACGGGAAATCGGAGACTATGTCGAAACTGGAGCGAAATCGCCACTGAAGTTGCGCTTGGTGCCGTAGCCGTCACCGCTTCTGCCCCTGCAGCACTCGCTGCTGGGGCTGTACTCGTTCTTGACGAAATGGGAAAGAGCTTGGAAGCCGGCGCTGAAGACGGTGAGATATCTCAGGAGGATATCGTCGGAGAAGTCGTTGCGGGAACTGTTACGGCAGCAACGCTTCTTGCCGGACGAGGTCTAAATAACTTTCTTGCCTCAAAGGCAGCAGAATCGGGCGCAAGCTCACGAATTCTGGATGATGCCGGAAAGGCAATTTACGAAGGCGACCGACTGCTTCCCAATAACGAGTTTGCGATCGACGGCGTGAAGTGTGCAACCGACGATCTCGGCAGCTTTACCGCGTTGGCGACGACCTCGTTCCGAACATGAGCTATGAGATCAATGGGTATAAATACGTTACCGATGCAATGGGTAGGGTCGAATCGGCCGAAGGCTTCTTACAACTAAAGACCCACGAAGGTCGTTTGACCATCAAGGACACTATCCAGTCAATCGGAAAAGGGTTTGAAGAGCTTTTTGATCAAAGAGGCCATCTGATTGCCGACCGATTCAATGGATCAAATGGCCTTGAGAATATTGTCGCCATGGGCGGCGAGGTTAACCAAAAGCCTATGCAGCAATCGAGCAAAAATGCGCCGATGCTTTGGCTGATGGCGCTGAAGTGTTTTTCAAGGTTGAGCACTTTATGAGGCGGGTCATTCAGGCCTAGCTCGTTTGCTATCACGGACATTATTGACGGCGAAGAGACGGTTACGTTTCTTCTTAACACTGCAAAGGAAATGTAATGAGTGAAAAGAAGATGCTACAAGGGATAGCTTCAATTCTTGAGGAAACCCTCCCCGAAGACTGGAGCAAGGTCGTGTTTTACGCCGAGTACGCCGAGGGTGCGTTCTCTATTGAGTATTACGTTGCTGGCAGCGGAAAAGACGACTTCGTTAAATGCTTTGACCAAAAAGGCGTTTCGAGGGCATCCTTGATGAAAAACTTTATGGCTATCAACAAGTTCATTGAACCTGAAAGGGCCGCGCTTAAGCCCGAAAAGAGATGGGGATCGATGACGCTTATTCTCCATTCCAACGGCAAGTTCAAAGTTGATTACGACTACTCCGACATGACAGAAAACGTTTACGCCCGAAAGAAGGCCTGGAAAAAGAAATATCTCGCCTAGCAACGAACGGTCTGGGAAATCACCGCAAAGCCACCCGTGCATACTCTTCGAGCGCACGCGTCGTCGGCAACGTTTCGACCAGCGCGTTTTTGGGAGCCATGCAAACCCCTGTTCAACATTCCTCGGGAGTGATTGCTCTCTATGACGAATGGGATTCCCCATCGGGGAATCCCATTTTTGTTGCCGAGACGTCCGGTATAATTTTCCGTTTACGACGTCGTTCGGAAAGGGATGCCGACCTCTATGCGCCAGGGATTCGACAACGAAAAATACATCGAGCTGCAAGCCGCCAACATCAGAAAGCGCATCGCGCAATTCGGCGGCAAACTCTATCTGGAATTCGGAGGCAAGCTCTTCGACGACTACCACGCCTCGCGCGTGCTGCCCGGCTTTGAGCCGGACACCAAGTTCCGCATGTTGGAAAGTCTGGTGGACGATGTGGAAATCGTCATCGCCATCAACGCCAACCATATCGAAAAAGGCAAGACCCGCGGCGATCTCGGCATCCCGTATGACGAAGACGTACTGCGACTCATCGACGTGTTCCGTTCCCGCGGCTTCCTCGTCGGCTCCGTAGTGCTCACCCAATACGCCAATCAGCCCGCCGCCGACGCCTACCGCCACCGCCTCGAGCAACTCGGCGTCACCTGCCGCCTGCACTACCCGATCGCCGGATACCCGCACGACATCGAACGCATCGTTTCAGACGACGGATACGGCAAGAACGAGTACATCGAGACCACCCGGCCGCTCGTCGTGGTCACCGCGCCCGGCCCTGGCTCCGGCAAACTCGCCACGTGCCTGAGCCAGCTCTACCACGAGCACCAGCGCGGCATCGACGCCGGCTATGCCAAATACGAGACGTTCCCCATCTGGAATCTTCCGCTCAACCATCCGGTCAACATCGCGTACGAGGCTGCCACCGTCGACCTCGACGATGCCAATATCATCGACCCCTTCCATCTGGAGGCGTACGGCGAGACCACCGTCAACTACAACCGCGACGTCGAAGCATTCCCCGTGCTCAAGGCCATGATGGAGCGCATCATGGGCGAAAGCCCCTATCAGAGCCCCACCGATATGGGCGTCAACATGGCCGGATACGCCATTGTGGACGACGATGCCTGCCGCGATGCCGCGCGTCTGGAAATCGTGCGCCGCTACTTCGCCGCCGCCGTGCACTTGAAGCGCACCGGCACTGGCGAGGAACAGGTGGAGCGGCTGCGCTCCATCATGAACCGGGCCGGCGTGACCCCCGATCTTTCTCCCGCCCGCGCCGTGGCCCTTGAGAAGGAAGCCGCCACCGGTGCCCCGGCTGGTGCCATGGTGCTGCCCGATGGCCATGTGGTCACCGGCAAAACCGGCGACCTGTTGGGCGCGGCCAGCGCGCTGCTGATGCACGCGCTCAAGGCCGTCACCGGTGTTGACGAAACCATTCCGGTAATCGACGATGCCGCCATCGAACCCATCTGTCGGCTGAAAACCGAACATCTCAACAGCGTGAACCGACGCTTGCACTCGGATGAGACGCTGATTGCATTGTCAATCACCAGCGCCACCAGTCCTGTGGCCGCTCGCGTCATCGACGGGCTCAAACAGTTGCAGGGCTGCGACGCCTTCTTCTCCGTTATCATCTCATCCACGGACGAGGCGCTGTATCGCAAACTCGGCATCAACGTGTGCTGCGAACCGAAGTACGAACGGGTGAGTCTGTATCACCGGTAAGCGCCACCGATAAGCGCGGTATGCCGCGAATCGTCAAGCCGGTAATCATGCAGCATGCGGCCTGACAATTCGCTGCTGTCGCATTGTCTCTCCCCTCGGCCATGCTGGGCTTGTTTTCCGTTTGTTGGAGAGAACGGGGAATGCCATCGGCACTACGGAAAGAGAAGGATTATCCGTGAAGCGGTTCGTGGGTTTAGACGGTATTAAAGGACTGGCGCTGATAGCCATTGTGCTGTACCACTGCATGCAGCAACGGCTGCCAGGCGGATTCTACGGAGTCGACGTGTTCTTCACCGTCTCTGGATTCCTGATTGCCGTCAGTTTGATTCGTTCTCTGGCGAAAACCGGATCGCTGAATCTCGTGCGATATATTCCCAAGCGTGCAGTACGTCTCTATCCGGCGCTGTTTCTGCTGATTCCGGTCATCGTCTCCGTCGGCTGGCTGTTCGATCACGACATTCTAGTTTCCATCCGCGACCAAGTCATCACCGTGCTGCTGGGCTGCTACACTGGTACGCCATTGCCGGAGGCCAAAGCTATTTCGACCAAATGAACCCGCAGGTGTTTCGCCATCTGTGGTTCATTGGCATGCTCATGCAGTTCTACGTCATCGTGCCGTTCATCGTCTGGCTGATGTGGAAGCTCCGCCAGACGAAACTGCCCTCACTCATCCACTGGGACTCGCAGCGTTCAGCAGTATCGCCATGTGGGTGATGTATGTGCCAAGGGCGACCCCACCCGCGTCTACTTCGGCACCGATACCCACAGCATGGGCCTGATGCTGGGTGTGGCTCTCGCCTGGTGGGTCACCGCTCCTCAGTTGGGCCACGCTCGCCAGAGGGCTGTGCCGATGCCCCGCACCATTAGCTCGAGCGCTTCGGCAGCCGCACATCGGCTCCGTTACCTCAGATTCCCGTGGAGCATCGCATCTGGAATGCGGCGGCACCGGTATTGGCGTTCCTCAGCTGATTGCCTTGGTCACCATGGCGGTTATCGGCAAACAGGATGCATTCGCCTTCCGCGGTGGCATCATATTGTCCAGCTTGTTGTCCGTGCTGCTGATTGCCGGTACCATCTCCGACGATTCCTGGATGCAAAGCCTCATGGTGTTCAAGCCATTGGCCTCCCTCGGCAAGTATTCGTACGGCATCTACTGTGGCACTGGCCGTTGTGGATTCTTTCCAGCGCCTTGCCCCGAAGATCTTCAAGGCAGTGGGCCTTGGCCTCTCATCATGACCGCGTTGCTCACCGCCATTGCGGTGATGATTTCCTGGCTGATGGTGGAGAAACCGGCGGCAACGCACTCGGCGGTATCCGTCGTGGTGCCCCTTCGCACGAACAAGAAGAATCATGCGGCCCGGGTTATTGCCGTTGACGTTATCCTGGTGCTGTCGTTGGTCGGCTGCGCGCAGGGCATTGCTCATGCACCTGCGAAAACCACCATGCAGATCCAGCTGGAGCAACAGGCCGCACAACTGGAACGTATGCAGAAAACCGAACACGTGCTGCTGCGTCATGCCGTGCCGGCACCGCCCAAGCCCAAGCATGAGATGCCCACCGGCGATCAGATTACCGCCATAGGCGATTCGGTGATGCTGGCCTCATCACAGGGCCTTTCGGAAGTCTTCCCCGGCATTCAGACCGACGCGAGCGTTTCCCGCTCCATCATGGTCGCCCCCGAACTCATCGGCAACGCTCTGTCCGCCGGCAGTCTGCGGCAGTGGTGTTGATCGGCCTTGGCACCAATTCGGCAATCACCCCTGATCAGTTGGACCAGATTCGTAATATGATCGGCCCCGACCGCGTGCTGGTACTGGTCAATGCCCACGGAGACCGTACGTGGATTCCACCTACCAACCAGGTGCTTGCCGACTATGCGGCCGCACATCCAGACAATGTGGTGCTGGTGGATTGGGATGCCACAGCCAACGCGAACGCGCAGGTGCTCGGCTCCGACGGCATCCACCCGAGCATGGATAGCGATATCTATGCAAAGGCGGTCAAACAGGCCATCGGACAATGGATCGCAAGCGGCAGGTGAACGGCAGGCAACGCTGAGTTGTCCAACCAGTCGTGAAGAACGGCTATGCTGAAGACTGCATCAACGAGACCACACGTTGGGAGACATGGTGAGCGCAATCCTTGAAGGGAAGCCCGATAAGAATCTTATTCTCGTTACGGGAAGGATTCATCCGAAGTTGGCTGAGGATGTCGCCGAGCAGCTCGGCATCGACGTCCTTGAAACCACCGCATACGATTTCGCCAACGGCGAGATGTACGTGCGCTACACTGAATCGGTGCGTGGCGCCGATGTGTTCGTGCTGCAAAGCCACTACAAGCCCATCAACAAGGCGATCATGGAGCAGCTCATCATGATCGACGCATTGAAGCGCGCCTCGGCCCGTTCCATTACTGCGGTCTGCCCGTTGCTCGGCTACTCCCGTCAGGACAAGAAGCACCGCGGCCGCGAGCCCATCTCCTGCCGTCTGGTGTTCGACCTGCTGAAGACCGCCGGTGCCGACCGCATCATGTCGGTCGATCTGCATGCCGCGCAGTCCCAAGGCTTCTTCGACGGCCCGGTCGATCATCTGTGGCCATGCCAGTGCTGGTCGACTACATCCGTGATCGTTTCCAGGGCCATCTCGACAACGTCGCCGTCGTCTCCCCCGACGCCGGCCGCATTCGCGTGGCCGAGCAGTGGGCGCAGCGTCTCCGGCGGCGGTCCGCTCGCTTTCGTGGCACAGACGCGCGACATC
>ENA-OQIR01000944-OQIR01000944.1-human-gut-metagenome-genome-assembly--contig:-NODE-944-length-11141-cov-1.718268_pt1 | contig 11141 bp, 12 predicted proteins | sample MGYA00242580_ERZ504745 | MGnify/ENA primary metagenome ERZ504745 (study PRJEB26092, sample SAMD00036214) | human gut metagenome | host: Homo sapiens | study: EMG produced TPA metagenomics assembly of... | reverse complement strand
GCAATTCCAGTGAGAACCTCTCTGACGCAATTTGGCATAAACACCCAGACACCGGCTGGTACATATTATTCAGGTTCGTATAGTCAACTTTCTCTTCGTCTACCTTATTTTCCGGCAATTTATCCAAAAAATCGGAGCAGGAAGACAATAATGTTGTGGCAGCAAATGCACACAATAATATATTTTTTATCTTAAGACTTTTCATAACTTAACGTGTTTAGCAATTTATTAGAAATCAATAGTCAAGCCAAAAGTATAAGTGGCTGCCAAAGGATAAACTCCCTCATCCCAACCAAAGTTTGACTAATTTCCGGAGTGAATCCGTTAGAGGTAAAGTAAGTAAACGGACGATCAGCAGTCAAGCTAAGTTTAACTCCTGGCAATGTATAGCCTCCCATACGGATATTACGGAAATTATATGCCAACATAATATTCTGTATGCGGAAGAAGTTTCCTTTTTCAACAAAGAAAGAATTTGTATGGCTATTGTTCCATGCTTTTAGCATACCTTTTGCTGACGGATAAGTATTGGTAGAACCTTCACCTGTCCAACGGTTATCATAAAAGTCTTTATCGAAGTTGAAGTTTGCCTGAGTGTAACGTACAGCACGTTTACGGTTATAAATTTCATTTCCAGCCTGTCCGAATGTTGACAGAGAGAATTCCAGATTCTTATATTGGAAACCTAAATTGAAACTATAAGTCAATCTCGGAATATTCGATCCTAAAATCTGACGGTCCTTATCATCTATAACCTGGTCATTATTTATGTCTTCGTAAATAAAGTCACCTGGTTCCAGTCCATTCGCCTTAGCTATCGGGTCTGCATCAATCTGAGCTTGATTCTGATATACACCCAATACCTTATATCCATAATACGACTGCATTTCTTCTCCTACCAGATTTATGGTACGCTCTCAGCGCTACCGCCATAAATATAAGGAGCACCATTCAAACTCTTTACACGGTTACGGAGAGTAGACAAGTTTACTCCAGCATAATAGCTGAAATCTTTGCCAATTTTATCACTCCAGTTTAATTGAATATCAACACCACTGTTTTCAATTTCACCATTGTTTCCAGCTAAAGTTTGAGTACTGAAAGGCAAGGTTGTACTGATAACAGCATTCTTTGTCATACGATTATAATAATCTACATCAACATTCAGGCGGCTATCAAGTACAGCGAAGTTTACACCAACATTGAATTCTTCTACTTTTTCCCAACCTAACCAGCTAAAGTAGCTTGTATTCTGGAAACCAGGCAATGTAGTATTTCCAAATACACCTGAAGCAGATGTGCCAGTTACAATTGAAGCAAATCCATCACTGGCAGAAACATGGTCATTACCGAGCTGTCCCCAGCTGGCACGTACCTTCATGTAGTCAATTACTTCTTGCTTCTTAAAGAAATCTTCATCACTCATTACCCATGCAGCACCCACAGAAGGGAAATATCCCCATTTGTTCTGATATTTGGAACTACCATCTGCACGCATTGTCAAAGACAATAAATATTTTCCTGCATAATCATAACTAGCACGAGCAAAATAAGACAATCCACGATAGCAAGAACCGTCATCACTTACCTCACGTCCTGTTGCATTACCTTGAGTAAGATATAAATATTCATCATAGTCACCGGGAACATTGGTTGCTTTTCCTTCCAGCTTGCGCATCTGTTCCTGACGAGCAGACTGTCCTAACAAGACATTCAGATTATGACTACCCCAAGAATCCGTATAAGTCAATGTATTATCCCATATATAATTATAATAATTTGTGTCTGTCTTGGTCAATCTTGATTCTGAATTCTGTTGCAACGAACTTACCAGATAAGGCTGAACATATACACGTCCTCTTATCAATGAGAAGTCCTGGCTGTAACTTGTCTTGAATTTCAGTTTATTAGGAATTAAATTCAATTCTGCAAAGAAATTTGCCATAACCTGGAAGTTCTCATTCAGACTATTGTTATTGTATTTTGCAATAGCTACCGGATTCGAGAAGTTATTAGTAAGACCAATCTGCTGAGGAGAAGCAAATTTTTCAGGGAAAGCCTCATCATCCGAACGGCTATAATCGTATACCGGAATTAAAGAAGGCATATTGTATGCAGCCAGCCAAGCTGAATTTTCTGCATTGTACTGTTCTGAGTTACTGATAACAATGTTGCTTCCTACTTTCAACCAGTCTGTTGCTTCAAAATCAAAATTTGCACGGAAATTCAGACGGTTATAACTGTTTCGGGTATCCATGATACCATTCTGATACAGATAATTTACACCCACTGCATATGTTGCCTTCTCACTACCTCCGGCAATATCTACTCCATGATTAGTCATCAATGCAGGACGCAGCAACTCATCATACCAGTCAGTATCAGCTCCAAAAGTCAACGAATCATAATTACCGCCGAATTTTTCGATAGAAGCTTTAACCAGCGGTTCATATGCCTGACGGTTAGCTTCAAGCACTAACGTAGCATATTCATGCGAATTAGCCATATCAAGCACATTGGTAGCAGTCTGTACACCTACATAACCGTTATACGTAATCCGCGCTTTTGTATTACGCTTACCTTTCTTTGTTGTAATAATCACAACTCCATTGGCAGCACGTACACCATAGATAGCTGCAGCCGAAGCATCTTTCAATACAGAAATTTCCTGAATATCAGAATTGTTCAAGAAGTTAATGTTATCGTAGAACATACCGTCTACAACATAAAGAGGAGAAGTGTCACCAAATGACCCCAAACCACGGATAGTTACTTTCGGACCACTACCTGGAGCACCCGATGAAACGACATTCATGCCAGGAACTTTACCTTGCAAAGCCGACATCGGTGAAGTTGTAGCCTGAGAAGCAATCTGATCACTTTTTACAACCGAAATAGGAGCAGTCAAATCTTTAGCTTTACTGGTTCCATAACCAATAACGACTACATCTTCCAACTTTTGAACATCATCAGAAAGCTCAACATTAACTGTAGTCTTACCATCGACTTTTACTTCGACGGTTTTCATACCAATAAAACTGAAAACCAACGTTCCGTCTGCTGGAACGTTTTCAAGAACATACTTACCATCTACATCACAGATGGTTCCGAGCGTTGTGCCTTTCACTACAATATTAGCACCAATTACAGGTTCCTTGAATGTTGCATCTGTAACAACACCTTGAACCGTTACCATTCGCTGTGCATAAGCGCCAACAACGAACAATAATGACATCAGAATGAATACTAATTTTTTTTCATGAATTGATTAAAGTTATGATTCAAAACGATGGCAAAGGTGAACATAAACTTAACGATTCACAAAAAAAGTAATACGACGTTACTACTTCGAGCCCTTTTCACACTACTTTTTTACTACTTTTTTCAGCTAATCAACATTAATAATCAGGTAATTAAAGTATCACTTCAGTCTATCAAAAAGTCAACCAAACTCATGCCATCGGGTACTTCCATACGCTTTCTGATACGATAACGAGCTGCCTCTACACCTCGTATTGTCAGATTTGTCATTTGAGCAATATCTTTAGTGGAAAGGTTCAGGCGCAAAAAGGCACAAGAACCGTAAATCGGTTGCCGTCAAGCTCGGATAGCGTTCACGTAACGTACGGAAAAAGCGCTGATGAATCAAGTCAAAATTCTGTTGGAAAACTTCCCACGAATCCTCTTCTACTATATTTTCATTAATTTGCTTCAGTACCAGTTCCATGTTTTACGCCCGCACTGCGATTTCGCTAACTGCTCCTGCACAACCAGACGAAGTTTCTCCAGCATTTCCTGCTTGGCAAATGTTCCTAATGCCATACTGGCAAGCTCTTTTCCCTTGAGCGACAACTCTGCCTCCAGCAATTTTTTCTGCTGTTCAGCTATCAGTCTTTGCTGCTCACTCAATTTAATATTCTGCTCTATTTTATGTGCTTCATATTCCTTTCTCTTCTTTTCAGCAACAACCTTTCCCCGCCATCGGGCTACACCGTAAACCAATCCTCCCAACAGCAAAAGATATAAAAACAACATCGGATAAGACATCCACAGAGGTTTATTGATAACAAAAACATACTCCGTTTCATCCAATAAACGGCCATCATCACTATATACCCCAGCCCACAGAGTGTATGTATCAAACTCCAGACTTCCAAAGTGAACGGACGGAAAGGAAGAATCTTCTACCAAAAGCTGATTATTGGCATACAGCTTAAATTTAAAACGAATAGCCGGCTGATCATAACACGGATAAGATAAAAGAACAGATATGTCACGATAATCACTGGAAATTGTCGTTTTTTGCGATAAATCCAATGCCAGTTCTTTACCGGATGAAGAAGAAGCCAATATTTGCCGGATTTTTAAACCAGACAAGGCCTTCTGACCTATATATTGCTCGTTGAAATGCAAACAAGCTATACTATTATTCAGATTCAAATAACAATCGTTTCCATCTACATATATTTTATTATTCCCTTCAATACAAGGAGAATTGAACATTTCTACCGGAATACGACGCTTAATTACAAATTTTCCTTCCTGATAAGCCAGAAGAACATATTCATGTGAATTTATCAGCCACAGCATTTCATTATTATGCACATCTACGGCTGTATGGGCATCTGTCAAAAACGGAACAGAAGTATTCAACAAATCATAAGGCTTGATTTTCCGTTCGATATCATCGTACATGAAATATCCTTCTGTATTGGAAAAAACGATACGCCCTCTAATCTTCATTACATGAATTTTGCCGGACTTCTGCTTGCCTCCCAACGTATGAATATGCTCCAAATCTTTTATGCGATGCAAATCATCATCCAGTTTGATACGATAAAGTCCATTGTACATGTGTGAAGCCCAGATTGTTCCAGTACCATCAACTTCCAGCGACTTAATCGGCGCATAAAAATCCTGTACATTATGCGATAGTTCCATATCCCTGCTTGTTTCTTCCAGATACGCAACTCCGCATAAGAAGCCTCTACCAGCACTTCTTGTCCGTTAATAGACGCCTCAACAATGCATGTGCTATTTAACGCTCCAGGAACAGACTGAATACTTCCATTCTGTTCCACAAGCATCGTAGACATATCATTTCCAATAAATACCTGAGAGTCAATTTGTTTTACATACCAATTCTGACCAGACGTATGCGGGAGAAGATGAATTTCACTTGTACGCCTGTTATATTCATAAGCTCCCTGATTGGTAGCCAAATAAATTTTTTCTCCTACCCTTTCCACTCCATAAACCATACCGATACTCAAATCTCTGACAGAAGGAGTGAGCAGTGTTATAGAAGTATTGGTATGAACAAAAGAAATACCATCATCCAGTGCTGCCCAAAGATTATTTTCCCTATCTCCGAACAGTCCCATTACAGAATTATTGTTCAATTGATTATCCCTGTTAAGATGCCAAAGCAGATGTCCTTTCTTATCTACTCCATAAATACCATCCAGAATCGTACCAATAGCCAATATAGAATCTCCAACCATTACAGCCCGGTTGCCTTTTGCCCATCTCAACTGAGCGTCTATATCCGTACGAAGTGCAGAAACAGTACCATGTTCATACACAAACAATCCACTGTCGACAGTAAGCAAAACCATTCCGCTATTTCCATAAGGCAATATTGCTACTACATTGTCATTACCTACAGCTGTGCGCTCCAAAAGAAGATGAAAACGTTGCCCGTCAAACTCATAGAAACCTCCATTAATCATCTGAGCATAAACTTTATCATGACAAGTATAAAAATACAAAGGGCGGAATCCACTTTTTCTGTCCATGTAGCTGACAGCTTTTCCGTCGTACGAATACCAGCCGGTAAACGACTGGAAATAGATTTTTCTCCCAGGCGTACGATGTGCCAGATTTCATCGTTAGAACTTATTTTATCTTTAACCCCAGCACTCAAAGAATAATATTGCATTTGTCCATCCGTCTTCCGAATAAAGTAACCGAACTCTTCGAAAGAACCAATATATACTCTATCGCCATCAACAAAAACAGAACGGACAATATATCCACCGGGAACCCGGTGAAGTTCCCAGGAAAAACCATCGTAGACCAGCAAGCCATTATTATTACCAAAATACATTACTCCATCGTCACCTTGCGCACACGCCCAGTTCTGATGACCTCCCTCATAATCTTTTACCGTATAGTTTGTAATGGCAGGAATAAAATCAGCTCCCCAGACCTGAGAAAAGGAAGAAACGAAAGTATTAGAAGTATCTTCAATAGTACTGACTTCATAGGAATTTTTTATAACATTTAAGTACAAAGATACACGATTTATTAAAATTCAATCATATCCATATACAGATTTTGCAGATAAAACAAAAGTCATTCATAGCTTACTGTGCTACGAATGACTTTTACAAATTCCCGTTCTATATTCTCTTTTTCTTATTTACAATGTAATATTTCAGAACGTTCGGCTACTCCATTCTCATTGAATGCCTCCACGCAGAAATAATAATCCTGTGTTGTTGTAAGCGAACGCATAAATAATTCATTTTCATCGTATACCATCCACGAGCTATACAACTTATCTGGAGCAATTCCCCATAATACATTATATCCTTGTGCACCTGGAACAGGTTTCCAACTGATAGCTACATCTCTGCGGTCCGCCTGACGAACCAGTTTTAATCCGTCAACTTTTTTAGGAGCCTTTCCTGTTCCTTTACCAAAAATACGCAATTCTGATATAGCCAGATGAGGGGTAGGTACATGAAGATTACGGTAACGTACATATCTGACTTTTGCAGGATGTGCCAGTTCGACATAGTCATTCGGAGTATCTTTGTAGCTTCTACGACGATCTACCAGAATCTTCCAATTTTTACCGTCGGATGAGCCTTCTACATAATAACGATGATATAATCCCTCATAGCGTCCATACATATTGCTCTGATAATCATGATAATTAATCTGTACAGCACATACTTCAGCTTCTTTCTGCAAATCAATCATCACCCACTGATTATCATTATTAGCTTCAGCAAGCCAAAAAGATTTTGTCTTTTCATCGGTCAAGGCAGCAGGAGTATATTCTTTTACATAAGAAGAAGCTGTGACAGGCTTCTTGTATGAAAGCAACATCCAACCGCGGAACTCTCCTTTTTTCCCTGGTACGGCTGGAGCATAATGAGGATAATCTCCAAAACGAGTATCACAGAACATAATACCGTCATTATCAAAACCCATAGGAACATACAAAGACGACGCTCCCAATTTACATTGATAGACAAAGACATAGATGCAAAATGCCAATATGTACTGTCAGGACCAAGTACACTACTTCCATGACCTGCTCCATTCATAAAGCCACCAGGTTTATACGATACCGGATTATGTTTCTGATACGTATAAGGGCCCATTGGATGATCGGCTACATAAACTCCGTCACCGTATACATTAAATTCGGTTCCGGGAGAACCATATTGCAAATAATACTTTCCATTGTGTTTAGTCATCCAGGGGCCTTCTATAAAACCTCCCAGATCAGAGTCGCTTACATGATTTTCTCCAAATCGTTCCCAACCGTGATTTGCCAAATCAAGTCCAAAAAGCTCTTTCTTTTCTCCTTTTGGCAAGAAACGATGGTTACGATCCAATTCTATTCCTCGAATAGGGAAAACATTCGATGATCCCCAGAACATATAAGCCTTACCATCATCATCTATAAATAAATCCGGATCCTGCAAATCGTGCAAAATAGCAGGAACTCCTTTCCAGTTACCTTTCTTTGGATCATCTGTATAAAGCACACTCATTGACCAGAGGGATCGCCGCATACATATAGCAATGAATCTTTATAATTATGTGCAGCAGGAGCGTTACATCCCTGCGGATACCAGTTGGCAGGAGCCGGAATAAAATTCCAGTTTTGCAAATCTGTAGAATGCCAGTAGCCATGTGAACGAGTGACAAACATATAATACTCACCACGAAATTCCACAACGGCAGGATCGGCTCCCGAACGATATGAAATATCCTTATCCGAATTGTAAATCATATACGTATAATCTACATTCAGCGGATTACAAAAAGTTTCCATACGGGTATTCTGAGCAAAAAGCGGCAAAGTCAAAGCCGCACAAGACATGGATAACAAAAGTGTATTCAGTTTCATAGCTATATAAATTTCGTTTCGCCAAAAGTAGATACATTTTTACGACTACCACTCATCGGCAACTACTACAAGAATACGTTTCCCTTGTTATCCAACCTACTTTTTACTACGTTTACCTTATGTATATCGTTATAAAACAAGGACTTAGATAAGCATCAGTCTATCAGTCTATACAAATGAAAAACAGGAACTTAATAAAGAGTCCCATCGAAGTTAATCAAGAGTTCAGAGTCAGGCTCATCAAATTCCACATAAAAATAATCATTACGGTCCGACCAGTCAAAAAGTTTCACATCATCCACCTTTTTCCCTTTTGCTGCAATAGTTTCTCTAACAGCACGAGGAACAACCAAAGAAGAAGAATCCTGATAATCCTTCGTCACATCAAACTCAGAACGTACCCATTTTCCTCCCTGAGTGATATATGCCTGCGCTTCTACTTTATCAAGTATAATATGCTGCCCGTTTTCTGAATACGTTCCACTATATATAAATTCAGCTTCATAAGCACCGACCAATATTTCCCATTTGAAATTTTTTCACATCCGGATATTTTTGTTGAAAAGCATTTACAACCTCTTCAGATGGAGTAAGAGTTACATTTACATCATTCTTGCTGCATGAAGGGAGAACCAAGAACAATGCTGTCATCAGCATTACAAATGTGATTTTTAAAGTTTTCATAAAATCTTAATTTTTCAGGTTAGGTTTAGTTACATAAAAAATAATACAGACAACATCATACAAAATCTTTTGTTCAAGCAATTAGAGTTTATTAAGTTTTCATCCTTTTTTCTACAACTCCAATCCACCCAAACGACAAATGTTGCATTTTTATTGCGCGGTTTTTCTGAAAAATCGTAACTTTGCGACATATATTTGGATTATAGTGTATGAAAGATACAAAACAGCAATTTGAACATGTGATTGCAATCTGTCGGGATTTGTTCGCGAAGAAGTTACACGATTATGGCGCTGCATGGCGTATAATGCGTCCTTCATCTGTAACCGATCAGATATTCATCAAAGCCAACCGTATTCGGAGTATCGAAATCAAAGGTGTCACACTGGTAAACGAAGGTATACGTCCGGAGTTCATTGCTATTGTAAACTATGGCATCATTGGGTTAATTCAGCTAGAACAAGGATATGCTGAAACTGATGATATGACCGAGCAACAGGCACTTGAGCAGTACGACAAGCATGCTAAAGCAGCATTAGAACTGATGCATTGCCAAAAACCATGATTATGATGAAGCATGGAGAAGCATGCGGATTACATCGTACACTGACCTGATTCTGATGAAATCTATCGCACTAAGCAAATAGAAGCCTTGAGTGGTAATACGCTGGTATCCGAAGGAATAGATGCCAACTATATGGATATGATAAATTACTCAGTATTCGCATTAATAAAACTGGAATTTGGAGAATAAACATTTACATAGAGCCATTTTTGTATGGGTAAACATTTGCCGTTTTTTACTGGCAGGTGTTTTCATCTTTTCCGGATTCATAAAAGCCAATGATCCTTACGGAACAGCTTACAAAATACAGGATTATCTGGAAGCATGGGGATTCCAACACCTGATACCTGACGCATTCCCTTATTTGGGAGCAATGGCTATGGGTGTGTTCGAATTTGCCTTGGGATTTTACATGCTGTTCGGAATACACCGCAGAATAACCCCTACTCTCATGTTGGCTGTAATGTCTTTTATGACTCCACTTACTTTATGGCTTGCTATTGCTAATCCGATTTCAGATTGCGGTTGTTTTGGCGATGCCGTAAAACTGACAAACTGGGAAACATTCTGGAAAAATATCGTATTGCTTATTGCCGCCATTTCTGTGTTCAAATGGAGAAAAACAGGAATCGTAAAGCTTGTCAGCGAGAAAGTGGACTGGCTGGTTGCCCTCTACGGAGTTGTATTTATTATCATATATACCTATATTGCATACGTGAACTCCCGGTATTTGACTTTCGCCCTTACCATATCGGAGCTGACATACGTAAAGGAATGGAAATACCTGAAGGTGAAAAGCCTACAACCTATGAAACAACTTTCATCTATGCCAAAGACGGAGTAGAAAAAGAATTTACCATAGACAATTTCCCATCGGATACAACCTGGACATTCATTGATTCGAAAACTCGCATCAAGGAAAAAGGCTACGAACCTCCTATCCACGACTTCTCGATTATGTCGCAAGAAGACGGAACCGATCTGACTGATATGATTCTGGATGATGAAAGCTATACATTCCTGCTCGTAGCTCCTCACCTGAGAAATGCAGACGACAGCGATATCGATCTAATAAATGAAGTATACGACTACAGCTGGAACATGGATATTAGATTCCTTTGTCTTACTGCTTCATCCGACGAAGACATTGCCATGTGGCAAGACAATACAGGAGCCGAATATCCGTTTGCCCTGACTGATGAAATTACACTAAAGACCATCATCCGTTCCAACCCGGGACTGGTATTGTTGAAAAAAGGAGTGGTTATCAACAAATGGAGCAATAACCAACTACCTGACGAATATATATTGAACAAGCCATTAAACCAGCTACCCATAGGAGAACTGAATCCCAAGACTGCCAGTCATAAACTTATTGAGGTATTGGGATGGTTTGCAGGCCCATTGATTTTCCTTACCTTATGCGATCTTGCCTGGCTGAGATGGCACAAGCGGAAAACCAAGAAAGAAAATGCCAATAAAGAAAACTAATTATATAAACCCTTTAAAATTTAAAACAAAATGAGAAAAAACATTGTAAGCAGGTAACTGGAAAATGAACAAGAACCTGCAAGAAGGTATTGCTTGGCAAAAGAACTGAACGAAGTATTAACAGCAGATAAACCAAACTGCGAATGTTATCATCTGTACTCCGTTCATCCACTTGGCTTCTGTAACTCCTATCGTTGACAAAAACATTATCGGCGTAGGTGCAGAAAACTGTGCAGACAAAGTATCAGGAG
>ENA-OQIR01000943-OQIR01000943.1-human-gut-metagenome-genome-assembly--contig:-NODE-943-length-11141-cov-2.564645_pt1 | contig 11141 bp, 17 predicted proteins | sample MGYA00242580_ERZ504745 | MGnify/ENA primary metagenome ERZ504745 (study PRJEB26092, sample SAMD00036214) | human gut metagenome | host: Homo sapiens | study: EMG produced TPA metagenomics assembly of... | reverse complement strand
AACTTCGTTGCTTGAGAGCACGCACCTATTCCTCGGTAGCTCAATGGTAGAGCACGCGGCTGTTAACCGCGCTGTTGTAGGTTCGAGTCCTACCCGGGGAGCCAGGTTGTAAAACCCGTCGCTTATGCGGCGGGTTTTTTCATACCGCGATCGCCTGGAGCGAACGTTGCCATATCAACATTTCGTGTCGAGGATGTAATCCCGCGACCCACCACCTCAACATGGCGCGCTCGTTGTAGAATAATGCAATGATTGCTCCCACGAGATGGTGCCGTGAGCACCAGATAAGGAGATTCTTGTGTCTGAGACCATTAACGGCAGCCTGAGCGTCTCGAACGACGTTATTGCCGATATTGCCGGTTATGCCGCGATGACGTGCTATGGCGTCGTCGGTATGGCCGAACAGCTCCAGGGCGCCGAGAGCGTGCGCCTGCTTGCCGGTCAGCGCCTCCGCAAGGGCGTGCTTGTCTCCGCCGACGAGAACGGCCTTACGGTCGATCTTCACGTCGTGCTCGAGAACGGCGTCAACATGAAGTCCGTCTGCCACAATCTTTCGAGCTCCGTTGCCTTCACCCTGCAGGAAATCGCCCAGATCGATCCCGCCAGCCTTAAGATCGGCATCCACATCGACGCGCTCAAGAGCCGTCTGAACTAGCATCCGAAAACGGAGATTCAAATACCCATGATTGCAAAGACCATTCGCACCTGTTTTCCGATCGCTGCGGCTGCCGTTTCCGACAAGGCCGAGGAGATCAACAAGCTCAACGTCTTCCCCGTACCCGACGGCGACACCGGCACCAACATGTCGCTCACGCTCGCCTCGGTGACCAAGGAGCTTTCCGCCCTTCCCGCCGATGCCGATATGGAGGCCATTGCCGGCGCCATTACCCACGGCTCCCTGATGGTGCCCGCGGCAACTCCGGCGTCATCACCTCGCAGATCCTGCGTGGCGTGGCCGAGGGTCTCGTCTCTGTCGACGAGCCCATTACGTCCGCCAACATCGCCTTCGCTTTCCGTCGCGCCGTCAAGGTCGCCTTCCAGGCCGTTCGCAAGCCCATCGAGGGCACGATCCTCACGGTGCTTCGCGATGTCTCGACCAAGGCCGATGAGTGCGAAAAGAAGAAGTTCTCGGCCGAGGACGCGCTCGACGCCATCGTCGTCGAGGCCTACCAGTCCGTCGCCCGCACGCCCGACCTGCTGCCCGTTCTGAAGGAGAACGGCGTGGTCGACTCCGGCGCCTTTGGCTTTGCCATCTTCCTGGAGAACTTTGTCGCCGCTGCGCTTGGCCGCAGCACCGTTGTCGAGGATTTCTCCGCCACGTTTGATTCCGCTGGCTCTGCCCGCGACGCGGCCCTCGGTCGCGTTGAGATTGAGGCCAACGACGATTGGGAGGGCTCGGAGTTCCGCTACTGCAACGAGTTCCTCTTTAAGGCCGACGCCCCGTTTGACGAGGACGAGTGCCTTAAGTTCCTGGGCTCCATGGGCGACTGCGAGCTGCTCGTGGGTGCTACCCCGATTACAAGATCCATGTGCACTCCAACACGCCTAACCTGGTGCTCGAGCACATGCTGCAGCTTGGTCAGATCTACGAGGTCTTTATCCACAACATGGAGATGGAGGCCCACGACCGTACCGCCAAGATTCATGAGGACCAGGAAAAGGCCGCCGAGCCCGCCAAGGCGTTGGGCTTTGTCGCCGTTGCCGCCGGTTCGGGCGAGGCCGACATCCTCAAGTCCCTCGGCGTTGACGTGATCGTCTCGGGTGGCCAGACCATGAACCCTCGACCGCCGACCTGCTGGGCGCGGTGGACCAGGTAAACGCGACCTCGGTCATTATCCTGCCCAATAACGGCAACATCCGCATGGCTGCCGAGGCCGCAGCCTCTGCCTGCACCGACAAGAAGGTCGCCGTCGTTCCCACCAAGACCGTCCCGCAGGCGTTCTCCGCGCTGTTCGCCGTCCTGCCCGATTCCGAGCTCGAGGACGCCGTTGCCGCCATGGTCGACGCCATCAGCGAGGTTCGCGATGGCGAGGTCACCCGTGCCGTGCGCGATTCCAGCGCCTCTGACGGTTCTCCGATTCACTCCGGTGACGTCATGGGTATCATTGCCGGCTCCATCGACGTGGTCGGCTCCGATGTGAAGCAGGTCACGCTCGACTGCATCAACCGTATGCAGGAGGAAGAGGAGGGCGACGCGCTGACGATTCTGGCCGGCGAGGAGCTGTCCGATGAGGCCTTTCAGGAGATCGTCGACGCATCGAGGAGGCTCAGCCCGATCTGGAGGTCGACGCCCATCGTGGCGAGCAGCCGCTCTATCCCGTGATCTTCTCGATCGAGTAGGCATCTGCCCATGTCCGAGCTGTGCTCCGTGCCGCGCGTCTCGGAGCGCTTTGCCCAGAGCAATGCGCTCGACGAGGATATTGCGCGACTCAAATATGTTTCGGGTAAGCGTGAGGAGCCCTTCGCCGTTTGGGAATTCAGACGGTGGGGGACCTCCTTCTCCATATCCCTCATCGATACCTGGACTTTACGCGCTCCTGGTCCATCGAGATGGCGCCCATCGGTACCGTGTGCACGATCGTCGCCACGGTTGATCGCATTGTTCAAAAGCAGCCTCGCCCGCGTATGCAGGTGACCGAGGTCTCGCTGGTGGACGAGACGGGCGTGCTGCAAGTCGCCTTTTTCCGTCAGCCCTGGATTGCCCAGCAGTTTAAGCAGGGAGACCGTCTGGCTGTGATGGGTAAGGTCGAGTTTGCCTACGGCTTTAAGCAGATGGCCTCGCCGCATTTCGAAAAGCTCGAGGACGGACGTGCCGCGGGCACCATTCTGCCGGTCCATTACGTGAGTGATGGCGTGAGTCAGGCGTGGATGCGCCGCATCGTAAGCGGCGCGCTTGAGGTTGTCGGCAATCCCTTCGACCCGATTCCCGCACGCTTACGCGTCAAGCGCCGCCTGATGAGCAATGCCCGTGCGCTGCGCTCGATTCACTTTCCCTCGAGTATGGCCGAGCGCGACATCGCGCGGCGGCGTCTTGCCTACGAGGAATGTCTCTGCCTTCAGCTGGCGCTGCGCCTGCGCAACGACGGCGCTTGGTCGAAGTCGCTCCCTACGCCCACGCCGCGGGTGAGCACCTGGCGGCGCTCAGGGAAGCCCTGCCGTTTTCGCTGAGTGACGAGCAGGAGGCCGCGTTCCGAGACATCCTGCACGATATGTGCGATGGCGGGCGCGTGATGAACCACCTGCTACTGGGCGACGTCGGTACCGGCAAGACGGCCGTCGCCGCCTGCGCGCTGGCTGTCGCGGCCGATTCGGGCACTCAGTCCTGCGTTATGGCGCCTACGGGCGTGCTGGCGCGCCAATATGCCGATAAGACTGGCCCCTTGCTCTCCCAGGCTGGCATGTCTTGGGCACTCCTGACGGGTGCCACGCCGGCGGCCGAGCGCGAGCAGATCCATGCGCAGCTGGAATCGGGCGAGCTCGACGTCCTCTTTGGAACCCACGCGGTCCTTTCGGACAACGTGGCGTTTAAGCATCTGTCGCTTGTCGTCATCGACGAGCAGCACCGCTTTGGTGTGGGCCAGCGCAATGCTCTGCGTGCCAAGGGCCCGGGTGCCGACCTTCTCGTTATGACGGCCACGCCGATCCCGCGCACGTTGGCGCTCTCGGTCTACGGCGACCTGGACACGAGCATCATCCGCCGTCGACCTGTTCCGGGGGCGGGCGTTACGACGCGCGTGCTCACCGAGTCGAGCCGCGATTTGGCCTACGGTGCCATCCGCGAGGCGTATGAAAAGGGTCAGCAGGCTTACGTGATCTGCCCGCTTGTGGAGCCGAGTGACTCGGCCGATGAGCTGGAAGACGTACCCGGTATCGCCCGCGACGACGAGGGCCGCGTGACCGTGCCTGTACCGCTGCACGATACGGCAACCGAGCTCGAACGACTGCGTCTGGCCCTGCCGGGACTTACCATTGAGCGCCTTCATGGCCGCATGCCGGCGGGGGAGAAGGACCGCGTGATCGATGCCTTCAAGCGCGGTGAGATCGACGTGCTCGTCTCGACCACGGTGGTCGAGGTAGGCGTCGACGTGCCCAACGCCACCGTCATGGTCATCGAGAACGGTGAGCGCTTTGGCTTGGCGGCCCTGCACCAGCTGCGCGGCCGCGTGGGCCGCGGCAGCGTGTCGGGCACTTGCCTGGTCATGACGCACTCCAAGGGCAACGGTGGCGCGTCGGCGGCACAAGACCGTCTCCAGTCGCTCGAAAAGACCTCTGACGGCTTTGCGCTCGCCCAGATGGACCTGCGCCTGCGCCACGAGGGCGAGATTCTGGGCTACCGCCAGCACGGCGGCGTGACCCTGCGCTTTGTGGACCTGGACGCGACGAGGATCTTATCGAATGGGCCCATTTGGACGCGGTCGAGCTCTTGCGGTATGCTTGCAACCTTGACTCCGTGGCGACGCGCCCCTTGCGCGACGCGGTCGCCATGCGTTATCGACATATCTTTAAGGAGGTCAGCGGAGGATGAGAATCATCGGCGGTGAATGGCGCGGCCGCAAGATCGAAGAGCCGCGTGGGCGCGATGTCACCCGTCCCACGACCGATCGCGTGCGCGAGGCATGCGCGTCCATGGTCATGTCGGCGTTCGACTTCGATCTGGACGAGGTCCGCGTGCTGGACGCCTTTGGCGGCTCCGGCGCCCTGGGAATCGAGATGCTCTCGCGTGGCGCCCGCTCGCTCACCACGTTCGAGATCGATCGCAATGCCGCCCGTCTGATCACCAAGAATATCGAGTCGCTGTGCCGCGACGCTCGCGTTGGCGTGTCGTTACCGGCGATGTGTTGGCGAGCGCCTCGCGCGGCCGTGTGCCGGGTGGTCCCTTTGACCTGATCTTGCTCGACCCGCCCTATGCCTTTGGCGCCGAGCCGGTCGAGGAGCTGCTGCAAAATCTTTCCCAGCAGGGACTGCTGCGCCCGGGGCCTTTGCCCTTTTTGAACATGCCGCAGCCGATGCAGGTGCTCATCCGGCTTGTTTCAAGACCGTGCGAGAGAAGCGCTACGGCATTACCTCGGTTGACTTGCTGCGCTGGGTGGCCGAGGACGAGAACGACCATGCTGACGAGAACGAAAATGACGAGGATATGCCTTCGGAGGACACCCATGAATGACACCATCAACCGCGTGATCGTCCCGGGCACCTTCGATCCCATCACCTTTGGCCATATCGACGTGATCCGCCGAGCTCGCCGTATCTTTCCCAGCGTGATCGTCGCTGTGCCGAATCGCAGGGTAAAAACGGCGTGGGTACCACCTTTATGCTCGACGAGCGCGTGGCGCTGGCCCGCGAGGCCCTCGGCGATTTGGACGGCGTCGAGGTACTGCCCTTCACCGGCCTGCTGGTCGACTTTGCACGTGAACAGAGGCGGGTGCCGTCGTTAAGGGTCTGCGCGCCATGACCGACTTTGAGTACGAGTTGCAGCAGGCCGACCTCAACTATCGCCTGGATAGCGAGCTGGAGTCCATCTTTGTCATGAGTGCTCCGCAGTACGGCTATATCTCGAGTTCGGTGGTGCGCCAGATCGCGTCGCTTGGCAGCGACGTGTCGACGTTTGTGCCGCCCAACGTGGTCGAAGCACTCAAACATCGCTTTTCGTGACGTTTTTTATTGCCTGGTGGCATGTGGTAAACTAACACGATGATATGTTACCTATGAAAGGAGACCGGATGCCGGGCGAGAATTTTCCTGGCGACAGGATCGTGAGTCTTGTCGACGAGCTCGAGGGGCTCATCGAAGAGGCTAAGACGCCGTTCGGCAAGAACGCCCAGATGAAGGTTATCGACGCCGACGTCTTCTTTAACATCCTCGATGAGATCCGCATGAGCTATCCCGAGGAGTGGCAGAAGTCCCGACGTATCCTCAAAGAGCGCGAGGAGCTTATGGCCTCCGCCGCCGCCCAGGCCGATTCCATCATTGCCGATGCTCAGCAGCAGGCGCTCACCATTGCCGGTGAGCAGGAGATCGTCCGCTTAGCCCAGCAGCAGGCCGACGACATCCGCGACCGTGCCCAGCAGTACGAGCGCGAGACGCGTTATGCCGCCGAGGATTACGCCGAGCAGGTCTTTACGCACCTCGAGGAGAACCTTAAGAGTCTGACCGGCACCGTCACTCGTTGCCGTCAGCAGCTCAACGAGGGCGCCGCCCAGCAGAACGGTCAGTGGTAATGGCTGAGTTCCCGAGCGTAACCGTCGATCTTTCCGAGCAGCTCGAGTTTCCCGGAGACTCTTATCCGCTGACCGGCAAGGTCGATGTCGCCACCTACACGGTGGGCGAGAAGGAGTACCAGCTGCAGGACGGCATTTCCTACGACGTGGTCTTTACCAACGCCGGTACCGGTGTTCTGCTTTCGGGCATGGTCCGCGCTCACGCCACCGGCGAGTGCGATCGCTGCCTGGAGCCCGCATCGTTTGATATCGCAGGCGAGATCGAGGAGTTCTACCTCTTTAACGAGCCCGAGGACCCCGAGGCCTACGAAGACGGCTACGAGTTGCTGGGCGAGGATCGCATTGTCGATCTGGGCGAGCCCATCAACGACGCGGTCGTCATGGACACGCCGTTCGTTGTCCTGTGCAAGCCCGATTGCCGCGGCCTTTGCCCCACCTGTGGCATCAATCTCAACGTCGAGCAATGCGATTGCGCCGCCAAGGCGGAGGCCGAATGGGCCGCTGCCACGGAAAATCCATTTGCAGCATTAAAGAATCTCAAGCTTGACGAGTAAAACTGTGGTAGTATCGCTACTTGCGCGTAATCGCCACACTGGATAGTTCATAAGGAAGGTCACTATGCCCGTACCTAAACAAAAGCAGGGTCGTATCCGCACCCATACCCGTCGTTCCGCCAACATGAAGATCTCGGCTGCGGCTCAGTCCACGTGCCCCCGTTGCGGCGCTGTTAAGCTCCCGCACCACGTGTGCCCCAGCTGCGGTTTCTACAAGGACCGCGAGGTTATCGTTACCGAGTAACTGTATACTCTGGATACGATGCCGTTCCAACTGGAACCACAATGCCGGCTCAATGAGTCGGCCATTTTTGTATAAGGAGCATATGAAATGAGTAACGTTCGCGTTTGTGTAGACGTTGTGGGCGGAGACGAGAAGCCCCAGGTTGTTCTCGATGGTATCGAGCTGCGCTTGCGGCAGATTCCGAGATCGAGATTTTGGCCGTCGGTCCCGCCGAAATCGTCAACCCCTTTGCCGCAGCGCATGCCCGCGTGGAGGCCTTGGAAGCCCCCGACGTCATCAGCATGGAGGACGATCCCATCCGCGCTGTGATGACCAAGCGCAAGTCCTCGATCGTGCTTGCCTGCCGCGCTATCAAGAAGGGTAACGCGGATGCGTTCTTCTCTGCCGGCTCGACCGGTGCCATGACCGCTGCCGCCACGGCCTACGTCACGCCGTTTAGGTATTTGGCAGAGGGCAAGAAGCAGCCGGTCCGTCCGTGCTTGACCAACGCACTGCCCAATCGTGCCGGTGGCCTGACGGTGCTGTGCGATATGGGCGCCAATCCCGATGTCACGGTGGACGATATGGTGCGCTTCGCCCAGATGGGTGCTGCCTATGCCCGCGTGGTTTTGGGTATCGAGCATCCTCGCGTGGGCCTGCTTGCCAACGGCACCGAGGACGAGAAGGCTCCAACTTCACCAAGTCGTGCTTCCCGGCCATGAAGGCCGCTGTTCCCGGCTTTGTGGGCAACTGCGAGGGCACCGATCTTACGTCGGGTAATTTTGACGTCGTGGTCGCCGATGGCATGTCGGGCAACATCGCGCTCAAGGCCACCGAGGCGCTGCCAAGTTTTTGCTTCAGGAGCTCAAGGGTGCCTTTATGTCCTCGCTCGGCACCAAGATCGCCGCGCTGCTCATTAAAAAGCAGATGCGCCAGATTAAGGCTAAGCTTTCGGGCGATGCCAAGGGCGGTGCGATCCTGCTGGGCCTGCGCGGCGTCGTGTTGATCGGCCACGGTGCTACGTCAGTCGAGGCCGTCAAGAACGGTACGCTTGCCGCGGCTCAGGCCGTGCGCGTCGGGCTTGTCCAGGACGTTGCCAATTCCATGGACGGTATCGTTTTGTAAGAGCCCCGTTACGTGGCTCAACCTGTACCGTGTGGGGTAGAATCGGAGCCGTATTGCAACGCGGCTTCGATTGCCGTGTTGTGTTGTGTTCCATGACATACGAGAGGAAGCGCTATGGACCGCTCCGAAATCTTCGATAAGATCGCCGAAGTCGCCGCTGACGTGCTGGGCGTCGATGTCGCCGACATTAGCGACGAGACACTTTTGACGATCTCGATGCCGATTCGCTCGAGCGTCTGCAGCTGGTGACGGCCATTGAGGACGAGTTCGACCTCGAAATCGATGACGAGACCCTGCTGTCGCTCAACTCTGTCGCCGACGCCGTCGACGCGATCGAAAACGCCAAGGAGGCCTAAGTCTTGGCTTTGTCTGAACGACTCACGCGCGCCCAGGAGATTCTGGGCCATGAGTTCAATAACAAGGTGCTGCTGCGCGCGGCGCTCACGCATCCCTCGGCCGTCGAGGGCCTGCCGGTCTCTGCCAGCTATGAGCGCCTTGAATTTTTGGGCGATTCCATTTTAGGCGCCGTGGTGGCCCGTTCGCTCTTCGAGTCCTATCCCGAGTTTGACGAGGGCAAGCTCACGCGCCTGAAGGTGTCCCTTGTCTCGGGCGCACGCTGTCCGAGGTGTCGCACGAGCTGGGTATCGACGACATCATCATCTTTGGCGCCTCCGAGACCGGTACCGGCGCGCGCGGCCTGCACTCGGCGCTTGAGAACGTTTACGAGTCGCTCGTGGGCGCGTTGTATCTGGATGCCGGTTGGGATGCGGCGGCGGAGTTCATCCACCGTACGCTTAAGCCGCACCTGGCCACCGAGCGTGCCGAGCACCCCGCGAACCCCAAGTCGTTCTTGCAGGAGTGCGTGCAGGCAGACGGCCACGAGCCTCCCGCGTATAAGCTGGTCGGCTCCGAGGGCCCCGCACATGCGCCCACCTTTACCGCTGTGGTGCTCATCGACGGTATTCGCCAGGGCCGCGGCACCGGTTCCTCCAAGAAGGAGGCCGAGGGGGCCGCTGCACTCGAGGCGCTCGACCGCATGGGCTACACCACCAACGGCGTGATTCTTAACAAGAAGCCTGTTTAAGCGAGGAACCGTGTATCTCAAGTCCCTCACGCTCAAAGGGTTCAAGTCGTTTGCCGACCGCGCCCATATGTCATTTGAGCCGGGCCTGACCGTCATCGTCGGTCCCAACGGCTCGGGAAAATCGAACATCTCCGACTCGATTCTGTGGGTCCTGGGCGAGCAGAGTGCCAAGCAGCTGCGCGGCCAGGCCATGGAGGACGTCATCTTCTCGGGCTCGTCGGCGCGCAAGCCGGTGGGTGTCGCCGAGGTCACGCTGGTGCTCGATAACTCGGACCATATGCTGCCCGTCGACTTTGACGAGGTCGCCATCACCCGTCGTATGTATCGCTCGGGCGAAAGCGAGTACCTCATCAACTCGAGCCCGTGCCGCCTGATGGACATTCAGGACATTCTGCACGATTCTGGCCTGGGCAAGGATACGCATTCCATCATCAGCCAGGGCAAGCTCGATGCCATTTTGCAGAGCCGCCCCGAGGAGCGCCGCGCCTGATCGAGGAGGCTGCTGGCATCTCCAAGCACAAGCGCCGCAAGGAGCGTGCGCTCAAAAAGATTAAATCGATGGACGAGCACCTGACCCGTGCCCGCGACATCAATAAGGAGATCGCCCGTCAGCTGCGGCCGCTAGAGCGTCAGGTTGATCGCGCGCGCAAGTACAAAGAGCTGTCCTCGCGCGCGAACGAGCTTACGCAGATGCTGGCCGTCGACGAACTTCGTTCGCTGCAGTCGCAGTGGAACGACCTGGAGAGTCGCTCCAAGGAGGGCGCTGCCGAGTTTGAGCTTGCGCAATACCGCCTGGGCGAAAAAGAGCGCGAGCTCGAGAAACTCCAGGTCATGCTCGAAGAAAAGGGCCTGTTTGTGGGCGATCTGGGCGAGCAGCGCCGCCATATGCAAGACGTGGTCGGCCGCATCAACTCCGATATGCGCCTACTCGAGGAAAAGGGCCACAACATGGTGTCGCGCCTGTCCGACATGCGCGGCCAGATCTCGAGCTCCGAACATCAGCGCCGTCGCGTGGTCGAGGAGCTCGAGGATGCGCGCGCCCAGCTTGAGGAAGTGACCGGTGCGCACATGCAGGCCCAGGACGACGTTGACGCCGCAGGTCCTGCCGCCGCCCAGCTCCACGAGCGTCGCGTTGCGCTCGACAATCAGATTTCGCAGCTTACGCGCGAGCAGCGCGATGTGCAGCGTGTGGCCGATAACGCCGCGCTCGAGCTTGCCAAGGTGAAGGACTCTTTGAGCAACGCCGAGGTCGAGGACAACATGTACGCCTCGCGCCTGGAGCAGATTGACGAGCAGCTCGAGGAGGTCACGGCCTCGCTCGAGAGCCGTCGCGACCGCGCTGAGGAGCTCGACGGCGCGCTTGATCAGGCCCGCCAGGCCAGATCGATGCGCGTGAGGCACCGAGGTCGCCCGTGCAGCGTTGAAGGACCTGCGTAATCGCGAGAGCGAGGCGCGCAATAAACTGTCCGAGGTTCGCTCTGAGCTCGCGAGCCAAAAGAAGCTCGACGCCCGCATGGCAGACAGCTCGCCGCTGGTGAGCCGTTTGATGGGCGCGCTGGGCGATTATGTCTCGGGTCGCCTGGGCGACGTGCTCGAGGCTCCTCGTGAGCTCGAGGGCCTGGTCGAGCAGCTGCTTGCCGGCGACATCGATGCCCTACTGTTTGATGACGCAGCCACGCTTGAGCGTGCCGGTCGTGCGGCTCTGGACCAAAAGAAGGCTTCGGGCGAGGCGCTGCTGGCGACGCGCGACGTGAGCGGCGGTGCTGCTGCTAAGGGCGCTGCCGGTTCGCGTCTGGTCGATCGTCTGTCCGTGCGCTCCGGTTATGGCCCGGTTGTCGAGGCCCTGCTCGGCGGCTATTACGTGGTCGATGACTTGGCTGCCGCGCTGGCGGCACCAGTCGTTGACGGCGTGACCTATGTGACGCCCGATGCGCCCG
>ENA-OQIR01000942-OQIR01000942.1-human-gut-metagenome-genome-assembly--contig:-NODE-942-length-11142-cov-6.000545_pt1 | contig 11142 bp, 15 predicted proteins | sample MGYA00242580_ERZ504745 | MGnify/ENA primary metagenome ERZ504745 (study PRJEB26092, sample SAMD00036214) | human gut metagenome | host: Homo sapiens | study: EMG produced TPA metagenomics assembly of... | reverse complement strand
ACCCGTAGAAGTCAGGAGCTTCCATTCTTCGTCTCTAATTCCTGGATTTTACTTCTTTATTAGCCGAGGTCAAAGTGAATCCCTCACTTCCTGGTAGTGGGGCTTTGTAGCTTGGAGCGTGGACTTGAAATTATCCAACTCTACCACAGAATCACCTCTTTCTTTACATTTTAGACGCTTTGTGGCTTTAATTACGCTTCCCGCATTCAGGTTGTGGGGTGCGGCCGGCACACAGTATATTCCTCTGAAAAATATGAAGTCAGCCACGGGATTTTTTTCGGATAGTGATTTTTTATTTTCACTTTGTTTCATTCATATTTTTGATGGAACCCCGTGGCAGTTCATATTTTTCTTCGGAACATGCTGTGTGCCGGCCGTAAACCTGGGTTTACGTGGCGGGAAGCTGGTTGTGGCACATATTTAAAAGAATATGTTATATGCCATGTTTTTTCGGCCAGCGTCAATACTTTTATTATACAGATTAAATGTGAAAACTGCAACTAAATTTGGCACTTATAATCATGCTTATCATCAAGCTTATTATCATGTCTGTTGCGGGTCTCACCTAACAGTGTTGTGACTGGCAACGATTACAGCCCACTTATCTTCGTGTCTTCATGTTTTCATATTTTCGGTTTCACAGCTCCTGCTGTATGCTTCGCATGCGCCACATGTGTAACAAGTGCAATAAATAGCAGCATAATTATACCGCCTGTGGTATCAATCAGCACATCGGTAAACTTGCCGGCCGGCCGGGCACGAACAGCTGGTGAAATTCATCTGTGCAGGCATATAGGAAGGTCACGCCTATCGGAATCAAAAATCTTCCTCTGCCATGCAAGAACGAAAATGTCAAAAAGCCAAGCAATGTGAGAATGGCATACTCACTCATGTGGGCACATTTTCTCACCGGATAGTCTATAAGCTCTGCCTTATCGAGCAGCTCCTTCTCATCCCAGTGGCTTGCGGTAATGGTATTGACCGCAGAAACTATTTGATAGCTGACGCTGCCGCTGAGCTCAGACGACTCGGTATCCGGCTCCGCCGAAAACATAAAGATGACTACCATCCAGCACAGCATGAGAAAGCATGCAATCTTATTTAAGCTTTTCATTCATCACCTCAATCGCTTTCTGAAGCTGCACATCATACTGCATGTCATAGTCTGCATTTGTATCTCCTGTATATTCATAATCGACCTCTACATCAGGCTCGATACCCTTTTTGTGGATATTGTGGCCGTTTGGTGTGTAGTACTTCGATGTGGTAATCTTTACAGCATCGCCATCGGAAAGATTGTAGATAGTCTGTACAATTCCCTTTCCAAATGTCTTTTTACCTACAAGTGTGGCATCAATATAACCATCCTCATTGTAATCCTTCATGGCTCCTGCAAAAATTTCAGATGCACTTGCGCTGTTTTCATCGACAAGCACTACGATAGGACAGTCAATCTGTTTTCCATCGTCATCACCAAAGGTCTGGATATTTCCGTTTTTATCCTTTGTATACACGACGGTTCCTGCCGGAAGCTTGCCAACTGTTTCTGCAGGAAGCAGTCTGTCAACCATTTCTGTCACTGCGGTAAGTAGTCCTCCCGGATTAGCACGCAAATCCACTATAAGGCCCTTCATCCCCTGATTTGTAAGTCCGTCAAGTGCATCCTCAAACTGACTTGCCGTGTTTGTCTGAAACTCACTGACCTGGATATATCCCACTCCATTGTCAAGCAGCTTGCTGTCCACTGATGGCAGCTCAACATTTTTACGCTCCACCTCAACGGTAAATGGGTCTGTATCCTCGCCACGCCTGATTTCAAGCGTAACTTTCGTGCCCTCCTTACCTCTGATTTTGGCAACAAGCTTTGTGAGATCCTCGGATGTTGCCTCAACACCATCAACAGAAACTATTTCGTCATCCTTTTTAAGTCCCGCTTCCTCAGAAGGTGTACCACTGTATACCTTTGAAACTGTCACCTGCTTTGTGTTCGGGTCCTGCTTTAACGCAGCCCCGATACCATAATAAGTGCCTGTCGTGCTGATTTGCAGTTCCTTATACTCATCTGCGGTATAATAAACCGAATAAGGATCATTCAGCCCCTCCATCACACCATGCAGCAGACCATTTTCCAAATCATCCTTATCGTAATCCTCATAGTAATACTCGTCTATGTAGTTCGCAAGCTCATCGATTTTCTGCACGGTCTTGTCATCAAGCACATCTGCGCTTTTGCAACGGTATGCACGACTCCTGCCTGTAATCATTGTGTATGCAAAGAGCACAATCAATCCAAGCACAATGGTGGCCACTATACCTGTAGCAATCCCGACACCGAACCCATTTCTAAATCCCTTTCTATGAGGCTTTTTATCGCTCATATCTGAATTATCATCGTATTCTAAGCCGTTGTTGTTTGAATTATCCATTTCAGTCCTGTCCTCTCTATATTATGATATGAACTTAAAACAGCCTGTCTCCGATCGGAGCCAGGCCGTCATAATTATTATTATACTCTTAAATGTTTCCGAATTGTGAATCGGCTTCCCAAAAAGCCAATTCCAACGCCCAGTATAAGCGCTACCGGTACAAGTGTAGAGAAAATCTCCTTTGTCGGGATAAATGTCATCATATTTCCTATAAAACTAAACTTATTAGCAATATATGCACAAATCTTTCCATACATGACACTGAGCAATCCCAGAGGAATCGCTGACCCTATCAGTCCAATGAGAATACCTTCTACCACAAACGGAGACCTGACCAGAAAATCCGTCGCTCCAATAAGCTTCATGATAGCTATTTCCTCTCGTCTGACCGCAATACCTGTAGTAACTGTGTTGCTTATAAGGAAAATCGCAACACACAGAAGAATCAGAATGATGCCTCCCGATACATAGCTGATAAGCTTATTTAAATCGGTCAGTGTATTAGCCACATCCTGCGACTGGTTTACCTTTCTGACGCCCTCCAGCCCCTTGATATAGTTGACAAGAGTCTGCTGCATAGAGACATCATTCAAATAAACCTGCAGATTTGCTGAATTACTGAGAGGGTTATCATCACCAAAGGAAGCTGCAGCATCATCGTAGCCCTCAAAATACTCCTTCTGGTAATCACTCCATGCATCGGCCGCTGACTGATAATCCACCTTGCCAACCTCAGCCCTCTTTTCTATCTGAGCCTTGTCCGCTTTTATTACATCCTCTGTAGTGCCCTCATTAAAGAACACTGTGACAGCAACACCCTCCTCAGCTGTCTTAACCATGCTTGAGAAGTTCGTCACAACTATATAAAACAGACCAAACATAAAAATACAGGCTGCCATTGTCGCTATGGATGCCAGTGAAAACATCTTGTTTCTGAAAATATTCTTAAATCCCTGCTTGATTGAATAAAAAAACGTATTAATCCTCATCACTATCACCATCCTTGCTGTCAGATACAACAAGACCTTTCTTTATAGTGATAACACGTTTTTTCATAACCTTAACAATCTCAAGATTATGAGTTACAACGATAACAGTTGTGCCTTTCTCGTTGATTTCCTCAAGCAGTTTCATAATCTCCCACGCATTGTTATTGTCCAGATTACCCGTCGGCTCGTCAGCAAGCAGCATGCTCGGCTCATTGACAAGAGCTCTTGCAATAGCTACTCTCTGCTGCTCTCCTCCCGAAAGCTCTCTCGGCTTTGACTTGTACTTTGCAGCAAGCCCTACCATAGAAAGCATCTGTGGCACCTTTTTCTTAATAACCGCTGTGGATGCACCGATAACCTTGAGTGCAAAAGCTACATTTTCATAAACATTTCTATCCTTTAATAATCTGAAGTCCTGGAAAACGACTCCAACATTTCTTCTGTATTTAGGAATCTGCTTGTGGCGAATGCGCGTCAGATTCCTTCCGTCAACAGTAATCGTTCCGTCTGTAGGATCAAGCTCCTTTAAAAGAAGCTTAATCAAAGTGGATTTACCGGATCCGCTATCTCCGCATACGAAAACAAACTCTCCATCATAATCTCGAGATTGACATCATTGAGAGCAGGTATACCTGCAGAATATGCCTTACTGACATGTTCAAGTTTAATCATTACTTTCTCCTTAATAGTCCATTGATTCCATATATTTCATATATTTGACTACCATAAGGGCAATCTTAAATGTGATGGCATCCTCGAACACTCTAAGGTCGAGCCCTGTACTTTTCTGAAGCTTGTCCAATCTATATACAAGAGTATTTCTGTGAATGTAGAGCTGTCTTGAAGTCTCAGATACATTCAGGCTATTCTCAAAGAACTTATTTATAGTAGATAATATTTCTTCATCAAAATCGTCAGGGGATTTGCCATCGAATATCTCTTTGATAAACATCTTGCATAGAGGAATCGGGAGCTGATATATCAGACGGCCTATTCCAAGCTGGGAATATGCTATAATATTCCTCTCCTCGAAAAAGATTTTTCCGACATCGAGAGCCATCCTGGCCTCCTTATATGAGCGCGACACCTCTTTCAACTCATTGATAACAGTACCATATGCAATATGTACCCCATCCGCTTCGGATCTGAACAGATTCAAAATCACCTCGGCTGTCTTTCTGAGATCATCATAGGTCTCATTTTCTGCCAGTTCCTTCACTACTATTATATTCTTCTCGTCAACAGCTGTAACAAAATCCTTTGATTTGCCGCCGAAAAGACTTCTGATCTTCTCAAGCTCGTTGCCGTCCTTCTCCCTGTTTGTCTCAACAATAAATACTACACGTCGCACTTCAATATCAATATGAAGCTTCTTCGCGCGATTGTATATATCAACCAGAAGGAGATTATCCAAAAGCAGATTCTTTATAAAATTATCCTTGTCAAATCGCTCCTTGTACGCAACCAGAAGATTCTGAATCTGGAAGCTTGCAATCTTGCCTATCATGTAGACATCCTCGCTGTCACCATAAGCTAAAAGCACATATTCCAGCTGGTGATCATCAAAGACTTTGAAAAACTGGCATCCATTAATCACCTGACTGTCTGCCGGTGATGCAACAAAGGCCTGTGCCGGCTCTATAAACGCCTCTGCGTTCGGAAACGTAGCTGCAAGGATCTTGCCCTCAACATCTATCACACAAAGATCGGTTCTCGTAATTCCTTTAAGGCCATCAATTGTATTTTGAAGTATCTGATTGGAAATCATAAATCGTTCTCCTTCTCCCCTTTTTGTAACTGTGCATTGCCCTCACAGTCACTTTATAACTAATTGCATAAATACTTGCTATTATTTTAATACATTCGCACAAAAAAATAAAGAGGTAAATGTACAATTTTTACACATTTCCTCTTATTTTTTCTTCTATTGTTATAAGAATTAACTATATCTAACTGTTTTATCTATGTTCATAGGTGTTGATAAGATGCGTAAGGCGCTTCACATCAAGCATTTTTCTTATTTTTCCAATAAATCCATGCTTTTTCCCCATGAACTTATTATTTCCGATTCCGTACCAGAGGTTCATCAACAGCTTTTCCCTGTTGTGTAAAAGGAACTTCTCCTGTGACGGAGACGGAAGAAATGATGCAATCACATCAGGTGAAACGATGTTAATTTCATTGACAAGATTTTCGCTGCATCCCGGTGAGTCATCAAGAACACCCTTGCCGGATATTCGCGCTCTGTCAAATAATCCAAGCAGAAATTCCTCAGCCTCATCAACAGCTTTCTGCGACTCTGCAATCACAAAGATTTTTTTATCATTTCTCTCAAGCCTCTTAAAAAACTCATAAAAGAAGTCATGATCTTCTATCTCATGCCGACGCTGCAAAGTATCTGCCGATACCGCCCTTAGTATGCCTTCATCCGCAATGACAGTATAATCGCACGCCTCCAGTGACTGCTTCACTTCTTCATCAGACTCCGCCAATGCCAGCGTATCCATATTCACTTCCTCTATTGTAGTGAGTATCTTCTCTGAAATACGCCTGTCGACTCTCATGATCATCTCGCGTACTGTATAGTTATCAAGTTGTAGCCCTGCAATATCTATCTTTTTAATCATAATTTGAAGTATAACAAAATTAACTTACATAATCAACACTTTTCAAGTTGTCCGACAATTATAAAGCATTTTAATCATATTATTTACAATTAAAATGTCAATATTATTTCCGAAATATTACTAATTTAGTGCAACTTTATCAGAACTTTACAAAACAGTTGTTCTTTTGCTCACATTCAAAAATGTGGATAATGTGCATAACTCCGTGCATAACTCATTTTTAGGGCACTTTGAGGTTTACTTTTGTTGATAGTTATCCACATTTATCCCCAATCCGAATTTACCGGGTTTAGCATATCCACTTTTTTGTGCATGTTGCTATTTTGATATATGTGATAAAAATTACGCTTGACAGCCCAGTTTTCCATTCCGTTTAAATTAGTCCCGTTTTTAAACATATATGTATATCATACAAGGCTACTTATTTCAAATATCATAAACAAAAATAAATTTTCTATATGTAAAAAAGACCTCCATCTCGATGAGATGAAGGTCTTTATAGATCCGTTTTTACCTATCCGGCATGAATTTATTAGAAAATTCTTCTAACTGCAATGATTGATTTGTAGTTAGCCGGTGATGTATATTTGATACCGTCTGATGGGTTGCTTGCATGTACAATAGTGTTTCCACCACAGTAGATAGCAACATGTCCGCTATAGCAGATGATATCTCCAGGCTGCATATCGCTTGTGCTCACACCGTATCCAACGCTTCTCATTGCTGATGAGCTATGTGGTAAGCTGATGCCAAACTGTGCATAAACTGACATTACAAATCCTGAACAATCTGTTCCGTTTGTAAGACTTGAGCCACCGTAAACATAAGGATTGCCAACGAACTGTGATGCATAATTAACAACAGCCTGTCCGTTTGAACCACTTGGTGCGCTATAGCTCTTCTCTGATGAAGAACTGCTTGATGATTTGCTTGAAGACTTAGATGACTTCTTTGCTGCTGCCTTGGCTGCTTTTGCTTCCTCAGCCTTTCTAGCTTTCTCTTCAGCCTTTCTGGCTGCTTCCTCAGCCGCCTTACGCTCTGCCTCTTCCTTGGCAAGTCTTGCTGCTTCCTCTTCCTTAGACTCAGCATAAGTGAACTCTGTATCGAGTGTCACATAATCTGTAGATACATATCCGGTACCGTCTGCTGTAGATACACCTACCATCCGTCTGTTGACTCATCACAACTGTGAGATCATCCTCTCCGGACACGAGACCAAGTACTTCTGCATCAGTAGATGCTGTTGTTCTGACCTTGAGTGTCTCAGTATTGACTGTTGCCACGCGACGGCCTGCGCTCTGTACGAGTGCATCGTCACCAACTACAACATAATCACCTTTTACATATCCTGTTACTGAACCGGACTGGATTTTGTACCATCCGTTATCGGTTGTCTCAAGTACTGTTCCAATTCCATTGTTATAGAGCTTTCCAAGAGACTCGCTGTTTTCATCTGCACTCGCACGTATATTAACGCTGTCGCTAACCTGTGCAACTGCTGTATCAGCATATGCTGATTTAACCGGCTCAGCATCTGTTGTCGCAACATCTGTTGCATTCTCTGATGTCTCATCACCTTTTAACATTACATCTGTCAACATAGATGTAACACCGGCTGTAAGAGTGTTTGATGTACTAACAATATCTGATGTATAACTTGCTACTCCTGCAGTAGGTCCAGCCGCATATACTGCATATGGCACTGAGGACAGAGCCATAAAACCTGTAAGTACCCCGGCTGTGAGTTTCACATAATTTACTTTCATTTTACCCTCCGTTGTATGAATTTGTAACAGTTATTACGAATTTGTTACAAATATTACTTTGTCATTATAGCAAAGTAACATATATATGTCAACGTTTTCTTAGAGAATTCTTAAGAAAATCTTGACTTTTTCCAACGAATAGGACTTATGTCGCATGAAATACTTATGTAATAATTTTATTTTACAGCAATAGCCTCAACCTCAAGCATTACATCCTTTGGAAGCCTTGCGACCTCAACACAGCTTCTTGCAGGGTATGCTCCGTTAAAAAATGTGGCATATACCTCATTTATTGCACCGAAGTCATTCATCTCCTTGATGAAAACTGTAGTCTTTACCACATTGTCCATGCTTGTTCCTGCTGCCTCAAGCAGATGTGACAGATTTGTAAATGCCTGCTTAGCCTGTGCCTGTGAGCCCTCAGGAATCTCACCGGTCTCCGGAACTACCGGTATCACTCCGGAAGTATATACCATACCATTTACCTCGATAGCCTGTGAATATGGTCCTATTGCTGCCGGTGCCTTGTCTGTACTGATAACGTTTTTCATGTTATTGTCCTTCTTTCCTGTTAAAATTTATTAAAAAGACTGTTATTTCTTAAGACGGATTTTGCCATCTGTGAGATCAATCTTTCTTTCCTTATATAAATGACCAACTGCACGCTTGAATGCATTTTTGCTAAGTCCTGTTTCTCTCTTGATTACCTCCGGGCTTGCCTTTTCCGAAAACGGAAGCACCCCTGCGTATGAATCAAGCAGTTCAAGGAGCTTTTCAGCGTCGGAATCCATCTGAATATATGCCTTTTCCCTCATTGTCAGGTCCAGCTTGCCATCCGCCTTGACATCAGTGACCTTTGCCTCTATCACATCTCCAAGCTTCAGATAAGCGGCATTCTCAAAAACCGGTAGCTTTGCTGAATATTTGTCATCCACAGCGATAAATGTACCGAAATTGTCGCTAAAATCATACACACGGCCTGAAACCATATCGTCCTTTTTGTATGGTGAATCGGTGCTCAGCATATGGTAAATACCCTTTGTGGTAGCACAAAGCCTCTGGCTTTTATCTATGTATAATGTAACAAGTATCTCATCTCCGGCGCTGACCTTTCTGACCATCTCCTTGTAAGGAAGAAACAGGTCCTTTTCAAGCCCCCAGTCAAGGAACGCCCCTATTTTAGTCACCTCCTTGACAGTAAGCACTGCTAAACCTCCAAGTGTCAGCTTTGGCTCGTTTGTCGTAGCAATAAGTCTGTCGTTAGAGTCCTTGTATACAAAGACCTTAAGCTTATCCCCCTGCTTTACTCCATCCGGAATCTGCTTTGCCGGAAGCAGTACCCTCTCCTCCGAAGCCGAAGATGTTGACAGATATATGCCAAAATCAACCTTCTTTACACATACAAGCTCCTGATATTCTCCTAATCTCATGTTTTTCCGTCCTTTCTGTATCAAAACTGTATCGTTATTAAATAATGGAATTATAATTATTTTTCCGGTACCGGCTTACTCAAAAACTCCACCACCGAATACGGTTTTTTATCCGTATCCGCAAGCACCACTGTCACACTCTTTGATGTGTACTTCACGTATGATATAACTGTATCACCAAGCTTTGCTTCTTTTCTGTACTCCACACGAAGCTCAGATATTTCAAAATCATTCGGCAGAAGCTGCTGCGCCAGCATAACATACTTCTCATTGTTCATATGATGGTTGCTGTCTATAAAAAACTGAGGAACCTCAATCTCACCCTTTTTCTCCATATCATCAGGAATATGAAGCTTGCGCTTTGCACACTCCATCTCAAGCCGTGGCTCAAGACCGTATGTATCCGCAAACTCCTGAGGCACCTTCACCGGTCTGCCGGTTCGTGTATCAACAAGTACCCAGACAGAATTGGCATATGCCAGTGTGCTGCCGCCTGCATCTTCAAGTGTGAAATTTCTGTAACCGTAAAACGCCTTCATACCATATGCCCATGTGGATATCTTTACCTGTTCATTAAGCAGTGGAAGCCTGTTTATGCATATCTGCCATGATGAAAGCACCCATGCTATATGATTGTCCGCAAGAAATCTGATTCCCACATCATGTGACTGTGAGTGAAACACACTACAGTCCTGAAAATAATTGGTAAGCCCCGTAAGGCTCAGTCTGCATGACGAATCCACCTCGCTGTAACGTATTCTGCTGTCAAATGAAAAAGCCATATCTAATTCCTCTAGTCTATAAAATTGAAGTAACTTCTGATAAATCTAAACGCTTCATCCACACCATTGGACATCCAAAGATTTGAGCTTTTATTAATGATATCCTGGTATTGCTGTATAGTAATTGGTGTCTTTTTTTCAGAGCCGAGTTCTTCTATAAGATTAATAATTCTCAAAAAATTCTTGTTCATATTACACCATCCTTCTATAACTGTTTAAGCCATATACGATTTTATTTTATAACAAATCGCATTATTACACAAGAAAAAAAGAGAACTTCTATCGAAGTTCTCTTTAGCTGGCCCACAAGGATTCGAACCTTGAAATGACGGAGTCAGAGTCCGTTGCCTTACCATTTGGCGATGGGCCAATGTGTTGTCTCAACAAAAGATATTATACACATGTGGCTATATAGTGTCAAGCATTTTTTTATTTTAATTAAATGTAATTGAATATAAATCTGCTTGTCCTGCTAAAATGTGAGCACCGGCTAATTTTTAAACAGCAATACCTCGCCATCATATTCAGCAAATGTCACCTCATCGCCCCACTCAAGCTTTGCCGTGCCGTTTGTCTGCTCTATGATTGTTTTCTCTATGCGTTTTTTATCATTTTCCGGGATAACAGCTTTCACGAGCACATCCGCCTCATACGCAGTGTCCATCACTGTAATCTTCTCCTGTGCAAACAGATACTGAAGTCTTCCGATTCCGGTATAGTCCGTCCTGATAAACAGTACTGCACCCTCCTTCTTCTCTATTATCTCACTTGCCGAAAGCCCCGCCTTTGTGGCTTGCTGATACGCACGCACCAATCCGCCTGTGCCAAGCAGCACCCCACCGAAGTATCTCGTTACAACAACAGCGGCATTATGGATATTTTCCTTAAGGAGTACATCAAGCATAGGACGGCCTGCGGTGCCTGCAGGCTCCCCGTCATCCGAGCATCTGGTCAGCTCCTGTCTCTTTCCTATAACAAAGGCACTACAGTTGTGCCTTGCATCCCAGTATTTCTTTTTCGTCTCATTGATGAAGCTTACAGCCTCATCCTCAGACTCTACCGGCCTTACGGTTGCTATAAACCTCGATTTCTTCTCTGTTATCTCACCCTGTCCGCCCTTGT
>ENA-OQIR01000941-OQIR01000941.1-human-gut-metagenome-genome-assembly--contig:-NODE-941-length-11144-cov-2.868385_pt1 | contig 11144 bp, 13 predicted proteins | sample MGYA00242580_ERZ504745 | MGnify/ENA primary metagenome ERZ504745 (study PRJEB26092, sample SAMD00036214) | human gut metagenome | host: Homo sapiens | study: EMG produced TPA metagenomics assembly of... | reverse complement strand
ATTTAAATCACCCTATCTCTTTATACGAAATAAATAGAGGTTTTTTTAGAAAAGATGCACATTTTGACAATTTCACATAATTCAATCTGATTTCACAACATTTACCAAAGTTATAAGAAAATTATGACAACATAGAATGATATTCTATAAGTGCCTTAAAGATAAGGCAATGAATATAGAAATAAACCAATATTCATATCTCTCTCCTAAAAATAATAAACAAAAAGGAACCATTCTAGACACCAACACTAGAATGGTTTCTTTGTTACTAAACTTGTAGAATACAGCAATTTTTTGTTACAATACAACTATGCCAAGAATTCAAAATGACTGTATAAATACAATAGAAATTAAAAAAAGCAAATTCATTACCTATCTTCATAGAACGCAAGATGAACAAGAGGCCAAGGATTTTTTAAAAGCTATAAAAAAAGAACATCCCAATGCCAATCATCATTGTACAGCTATGATCATTGGAAACATTATGCGATCTAACGACGATGGTGAGCCAAGCCAAACCGCTGGACATCCCATGTTAGACGTTTTAATGCATAATGATATGCAAGATATTCTAGCCGTTGTGGTTCGTTATTTTGGCGGAATCAAACTTGGAACTGGAGCCTTGTAAGAGCCTATAGTTCAAGTGTTTCTGAAGCTTTAAAAGCGGCAACCCTAACAACGGTTACAACCCTTCAAGAATATCAAATTCATTTTTCTTATGATTTGATTGGAAAGGTTGACCATTACTTTAGAACACAAAATATTGAAGTCATTGAACAACAATATGAAGAAGATGTTGTCTATCATTTTCTTGTTCAAGACGATATTTCTAAAGATTTAATGGAACTTACAAATGGAAAAATAAAAATTCAATATATACAAGACATTGAAACCGAATGCGTAATTTAATTTACGCACAATGAATATGATATACTTTAGAAAAGCGAGGTACATTTATGGATAGTATTCTTACCCTTATAGCATTTTTCGTAGTCATCTTTATTTTTTGGACGTTAGCAAGTTGGCTACTTCCAATTATTTTACCAATCATCATTGTCTTCTGGATCATTTCCCTATTCACACAAAGAAGACATGTACATGTTCACACTTACAATAGTACGCAAACCCAAAACGAACAACCAAAATCAGCACCAAAACATGGAGCTATTGATGTTGAATATACGGAACATGAAGATGATGGAGATGAACAATGATTTGTCACAACAGTGTTGGTTATGATGCACAAATCAAAGACTTATTGATTAAATCTGCCTTCAATATGAATGAAAATGAAGTTGATGTCTGGATGAAATATCAATATAATCCACAACACATGTTCTGCTTCTGGCAGGATGATAAGATTACTTCCTGTCTTCAAGTCACAAAAAGAACGATGATGTTTTTGGATCGACAAATACGTGTATCTGTGATTGGTATGGCTGCAACTTACCTGATTATAGACAAAGAAAACAATTTTCTTACTTATTAGATGCCGCCATCTCACAAGCTACCTATAACGATTTATTAACCATCACATATACAAATATGCCAAAATTATTTGAAGCCAAAAGCTTTCAGCATATTTCAAACACAAAAGAATATTGGATTGGAGCTCCACTATGCAGAAGTGGAAACCCATTCCACATCAAGCAAAAAGCAGAGAATTTATACCCATTATATTTCCAATTTATGCTGTATTTTGATGGCAGCATTCTATTAAATGAAAATGAATTCGATCAACTTATTCAATACCATCAAAATTTAGGAAAATCCATTGTCACAATCACAAATGAAGATAAACAGCCAAAAGGATTTGCGATATATTCCACAAAAGATAAACAAGCCCATGTCGAAACCTTGATTTATTTCGACTCTCAAGCTATTCAAGATCTTTTAAGCTATATATCCATAAACAATGAAGTAACATCCATTCTAATCAGTGAAAGTGAAAGATTCGATAAATTATTTCCTTTTCACTTTCCAAGAATGGATAAAAAATTAATGGTCAGATTAAACAATTATAAATTATTTGATAAATTTTCAAACACAAACGTTAGAAATGCAAAAGCAGCTTATGAACTATTAGAAAAGCCTACATGGAACCATTTCCAGTAGGCTTTCTTTCTTCTCTTTTAAACAAAACATAACCTATAAAAGTTCATGTCATCAAAAAATTAATTCTGCATATGAATCATTTCTTCTTCAAGTATTGGATACGAAATAAGTACTTCACTATCCAAATTTTCATTAAACATATTTACACCACTAATTTGATGATTATTGTATGTCGTATAATAGTAAATTCCATTTCTTAAGTCGCAACAAGAAGTATAAATCGTATATTCATACTTTCCTGGTTCTACTTCACAAAGACCTTTTTGTTGCTCGACACTACCAATAATGTGGAAATATTGATTTAAATCATTCTTGTCACTTGTCGCATTTGCTCTTGTATAAGCTACACGCACAAATCTAGATCCACTCGATAAGTCTCCAGGAAGTCCCATAGCTCCAAATCCACGTGAATAGGCAGTTAAATCCAAGCCAAAATTATTTTCAGGTTGTTTATTTGATAAATACATATAATCATTCAAACGAAATAACTGCATAGGTAATGACGGATTATTTGTCAAAACATGCGTAGGATTATCATATACATGCATACCATCTTCCATACACTCAACGACAATACTTTCATTTTCATCACTGATCATATAGTGTAATTCAGCTACTGGAAAGCGTTCATTAAATGGTGTTGCACAAACATTTGTATTTTCTAATACGACTCTTGCCTCTTTGACACTTGCACATTGCGATAGGATCCAAGGAATAAATTCAAAGGCAGCCACATTGTTCTTGCCTTCTTTGACTTCATAAAACTTAGCATTCCCAACAAAGTTTAATCCAGCCATTCCCAAGCCTTTCTCATTCATGGCATCATAATATAATGGATACTCTTCAAATACATGGGCCATACCAATCAAAGCATAGTGACTTTCATGTTTATCTAAATGTCTAAAATGAAAATCATAATTGCGTGGCGTAACAGCTACTTGTTCTCCATATGAAAATTCATAATCTAAATTCCTTCCAAAAAACTGATTAAAGCTTAATGCGGTACACATTAAAATCATCTCCTTCTACTTAGTAGCTTAACACAAACTACAAAAAGATTACACATAATAATGTACAAATCAAAATATGTGTTCATTGCGTTAAGTACCAAAAAATATATATTTTAAGTGTCATAAGAAATGCCTTATCTTATGATTAACCCTTTGGAAAATTATTCAACCCTATAAACTCAAGATACACTTTTATCTTAAAAATTTTCCTCTCCCTAAAGCAATGTCAAGCCCGGACATTGCTTTTTATTTTACCTAAAAGAAAAAAGCCATAAGTTTCCCTATGACTTAAAACGCAAATACAATTCCTACAACCGCACTAGCTACAATAAACCAGATTGGATGTAATTTAGGTTTATACTTACTAAACGCTAGTAATACGAATAAACAAATAAATTGTTTCCAGTTAAATGCAGAGAAAGTATAATCACCAAATAAAGTTGTCACCAAAATATCAATGGTAGCCACGGCAATAAAGGCAACTACAGCAGGTTTTAATCCGGCAAAGATTTGTTGAACAAGCTTCGCCTCTTTAAATTTCTCTAAGAAATTCGCAATGATACAAATAATAATCAAACTTGGTAAAATCAAACCAAGTGTTACTATAATCGAACCTAATACACCATATTGACTAAAGCCTACATAACTAGCCATATTAACACCCATTGGACCTGGTGTAGATTCACTAACCGCAATCATTGTAGATAGATCACTCATAGTATACCAGCCATAACGAACCCCAATCTCTCTTAAGAAAGGAATGGTCGCAAGACCTCCTCCTACCGCAAATAGTCCAGTCTTGAAAAATTCTAAAAACATGAGTAACAATTTAGTCATTTTTCTTTAACCATCCTATTCTAGAGAAAACAACACCCGCAATACCAGCACCAATCACAAGTAACACCGTAGAAACTTTAGTAAACATCGCAAAAATAAGAGCCACCGCAAAAATCAAGAAACCAATCTTATTTTTAATATTACCCTTACCTAGTTTCAATACCGCATTGATCATCAACATACATACAGCTACACGAATTCCATTTAGTGCATGTTGTACAATGGCTAAACTTGAAAAGTTTGTGATCAAGCCTGCAATTATACTAATAATAATAATAGAAGGAGTAACTACACCTAAAGTAGCAGCAATCGCTCCTGGAATACCAGCTTGATAGTATCCAATAAAAGTGGATGTATTGACCGCAATAACGCCGGGTGTACATTGACCAATCGCATAATAATCCATGACTTCATCTTCTGTAGCCCAATGATACTTTTCAATCACTTCCTTTTGAATCATTGGCAACATGGCATATCCACCACCAAAAGTAAATAGACCCATCTTAAACCAAGAAACATATAATTGAATGAGTTTCTTCATCTTACTCTCCTTTTAATACAAATTTTTCAATAACTTCACAAACAGCACCTTCTTCACAAGTAGCCGTTGTGATATAGTCACAATCTGGTTTAATACCAGGTGCAGCATTTTGTACTCCCACACCTAAACCAGCATCCTTGATCATAGATAAATCGTTATAGTTATCCCCAATCGCAATCGTATCCTGAATATCAATACGTAATAGATCGGCTAGTTTTTTTAGTCCAGCCCCTTATTTACACCCTTATGATTAAATTCAATATAACGATTACTTGAATAAGAAACATCCATATCATACGTAATATCCTTTAGATCACGATCAATACTTTGAAGATACTCAAAATCTGTATTTGTATATAATACTTTTACAATTTCTTGCCCCTTTAAAAAATCAAGATTCTGATCAAATACCTCAATCATTTCCTGACGATTCTGCACATATCTTTTTTCATCTTCCGTTAAGTTATATGCATATACCGCATCACGCGTATATACATGAATGACTACATCATACTTTAATCCACGCTTATATAATTCTTCAGCTTTCTCAAAAGAAATACCTTCAAAATGTAAAAGTCGATTGTCTTTATTTTCCGTAATAGCCCCACCATTATATGAAATCACATATTGATTGGCTTCATCAAAAAGATCCAATTCCTTTAATGTACCTTGTACTGTGTTATAGCCTCTTCCTGTAGCCAATACAAATTTAACCCCTAAGTCTTTCAATTTTTTAATGGCTTCAATATCTCTAGAATCAATTGTTCGATCGGGTTTAATCAAAGTTTCATCTAAATCACACGCAATTAACTTATACATAAGTAAACATCCTCCCTTAGATATGAAAAAATTATAAAACATCTTCTTTCAAAAAAAAAAAGTAGCATTAAAGCTACTTATAATACAGAACCAATCACATGAACAATAAAGGCTAAAATCCATGCAAGTACACATTGCCATGCAACTACACCAATTGCCCATCTTGCACCGAGTTCTCGTTTAATAGATGCGATAGCCGCAACACATGGTGAATAAATCAAGCAGAATACAAGTAACGATGCAGCTGATAGTGTAGTTAATGCACTATGTACACCACCTACAAATAATACTTGTAGTGTAGAAACAACACTTTCCTTAGCCATAAATCCACTGATCAACGATGTCACAATACGCCAATCTTGAAGTCCTAATGGTGCAAATACAGGAGCAATCCATCCGGCAATCATTGCCAAAATACTTTGACTCGAATCTTTGACCATATCGAATTGTAAATTAAAGCTTTGTAGGAACCACACAAGTACGGTTGCCACAAAAATAACCGTAAAGGCTTTTTGTAAGAAATCCTTTGCCTTTTCCCACAACAATTGACTCACATTCTTTAATCCAGGCAAACGATAGTTTGGAAGTTCCATCACAAATGGAACAGCTTCCCCTTTAAATAAAGTGTTTTTAAATAAGAATGCGATTAAAACACCTGTAACAATGCCCAAAACATAAAGTCCTGTCATAACTAAACCACCTTGTTTTGGAAAGAATGCATTCACAAAGAAAGCATAAATTGGTAATTTTGCAGTACAAGACATAAATGGCGTCAACAAAATCGTCATCTTACGATCTCTTTCACTAGGCAAAGTACGTGTTGACATAACGGCTGGTACTGTACATCCAAATCCAATCAATAAAGGAACGATACTTCTTCCTGATAATCCAATTTTTCTTAATATTTTATCCATAAAGAAGGCTACACGCGCAATATATCCACTATCTTCCATCATAGATAAAAAGAAGAATAGTGTCACAATGATAGGTAAGAAAGATAATACAGAACCAACACCCGCAAAGATACCGTCAATCACTAAACTGTGTACAGCATAGCTTACGTGAGCACTTGTCATCCATGCATCCACTACTTGTGTGATCCAATCAATACCTAGTTCTAATAATCCTTGAAGCCATGCTCCAACTACATTAAATGTTAGATAGAATACAAGTAACATAATTCCAATAAACATAGGAATTGCAGTATATTTACCCGTTAAAACGCGGTCAATTTTTTCACTTCGAACACGCTCTTTACTTTCTTTAGGCTTAACAACAGTTTGTTCACAAACCTTTTCAATAAAAGAAAAACGCATATCGCAATGGCCGCACTATGATCGAGTCCACGCTCTTTTTCCATTTGAAGCACAATGTGTTCAATCATTTCTTTTTCATTTTCATCTAAGTCCAAACGATCAAGAATCAAATTATCGCCTTCAATAATTTTACTAGCCGCAAAACGCAAAGGAATATCTGTCTTTTTGGCATGATCTTCAATCAAATGACAGATGGAATGTATACAACGGTGAACAGCTCCACCGAAATCATCTTCCCCACAAAAATCTAAACGGCCTGGTCTTTCCTGATATTTCGCAATATGAATCGCATGTTCAATCAATTCATCAACACCTTGGTTTTTAGCTGCAGAAATAGGTATAACTGGTACACCAAGCATAGCCTCCATACCATTGATATCAATCGAACTTGATTGTTGGCCACTTCATCCATCATATTAAGTGCAACAACCATCGGAATATTCATTTCTAATAGTTGCATAGTCAAATACAGGTTTCGCTCAATATTTGTAGCATCTACAATATTAATGATAGCCTTAGGCTTATCATTTAACACAAAATTACGCGATACAATTTCTTCACTCGTATAAGGTGACATCGAATAAATACCCGGTAAATCTGTCACCATTGTATTTGGATACCCTTTGATTGGACCATCCTTTCGATCGACGGTTACACCCGGAAAATTTCCTACATGCTGATTCGATCCCGTGAGTTGGTTAAACAAAGTGGTTTTTCCACAGTTTTGATTTCCTACCAAGCATATGTCAAACATGTTCCTTCTGGCAAAGGATGTTCATCTGCCTTTACATGATATTTACCATCTTCACCTAAACCAGGGTGAACGGTGTTATTAATATTTTCTGCACTCTCATGCTTTCGTGTTCTCTCATCAATTAATTCAACCAATATTTTTTCAGCTTCATCTAAACGAAGCGACAATTCATAACCATGAATTTGCAGTTCCACTGGATCGCCCATAGGCGCAAACTTTACTACTGTAACCTCAGCTCCAGGTATGACTCCCATATCTAGAAAGTGTTGTCTTAATGCACCCGTTCCTCCAACGGCCTTAATCAATGCACTCTGTCCTATTTTTAGTTCTTTTAACGTCATGCATATCCCTCCCTAATCAGTCATTATTATATATGCATTATTATCAAGTAAGTCAATTCTAACCACTTGTTTTTTATAATTTATTGACAAGCTTCACTCATTTGTTTACAATTGAACTGTTCACAAGTAAACATTAGGAGGGCCTATGTTGACTATAGAAGAATTTTTACGTTTATCCAATCGCTTGCGTGAATATTACGGCAAACAAATCAAAGATCGATTTTCAGAATATACTTTTTCCCCAAATGAAATTTCGATTCTGATTTTACTACAAAACAACACATCCATTACAACAAGCACACAGCTTCGTGTTGTACTCGGTGTTTCAAAAGCTTTGGTTTCTCGAAGCGTAACGAGTTTGCAACAAAAGGGATTGATCACAATGAAGAAAGTTTCAGAAAATAGAAGGATTTCTTATATTGAATTAACAAAAGAAGCGATTCCTGTATTAGAAAAAATATCTATTGAGATTGATAAAATCAATCAAGTTTTATTCAAGGATATTCCCACAAAAGATATTCAATGCATGATTGATACAATGAATAAAATGAATGAAAAAATAGAAGGAGCGAATTAAAATGAAGTTTACAACGGCGTCCGAAGTGGATTTAGGGCATGAAAAAGTTGGTAAGTTACTCTTTATGTTGCAGTACCAGCCATCTTAAGTCAAATTGTTAACCTACTCTATAACGTGGTTGACCGCATGTATATTGGTCACATTCAAAATGTAGGTGCCATTGCCCTAACAGGCGTAGGCGTTTGTCTTCCAATTATAATGATTGTATCCGCCTTTGCGTGTTTAGTTGGTATGGGAGGTGCTCCAAGAGCTAGTATATATATGGGTAAACAAGATAATCCAACGGCTGAAAAAATCATGGGCAATTGTTTTATCGCATTGATTGTGATTTCATTAACACTAACTGTATGTTTATTAGCTTTTCAAACACCATTACTACAATTATTCCAGGCAAGTTCAAAAACAATTGATTATGCCAAACAATATATGGGTATTTATGCCTTAGGAACCATTTTTGTCCAAATGACACTCGGAATGAATGCCTTTATTTCTTGTCAGGGATTCTCTAAAACAAGTATGATGACCGTTTTAATAGGAGCTATCTTAAACATTATTTTAGACCCTATTTTTATTTTTGGATTCAATATGGGAGTAAGAGGGGCTGCACTAGCTACCATCATTTCGCAAGCTATCAGTGCAATCTGGGTTATTCGTTTTTTGAATGGTAATCAAACGGTTCTTAAGTTAAAAAAAGAAAACTTTAAAATCGTACCAAGCCTATTATTTCCTAGTTTAGCTTTAGGTATCGCACCTTTTGTGATGCAGTCAACAGAAAGCTTGATTTCTTTATGTTTTAATATGCAATTATCTAAATTTGGTGGGGACGTTGCGATTGGAAGCATGACCATTCTTACAAGTGTTATGCAGTTTGCGATGATGCCACTTCAAGGATTAACGCAAGGTGGACAACCCATCATCAGTTACAACTTTGGTGCTAAAAACGCAGATCGTGTTAAAAAAGGCTTTTTACTTCAAACACTATGTTGTTTCACATACGCAAGTATTATCTGGCTTTTAGTGGAATTATTTCCTCAAGTATTTATTTCTATTTTCACAAATGATCCAGACTTAATGGCAATGGCAAGTTGGACCATTCGTATCTATATGGCATGCGTCTTATTGATGGGACTTCAGATTTCTTGCCAACAAACATTCATTGCGTTTGGAAATGCCAAGATTTCCGTTTTCTTAGCTATCTTTAGAAAAATCATTGTCTTAATTCCATTAATTTTTATCTTGCCAAACATCTTATCCAATCATATCTTTGCGGTATTTGTTGCAGAACCTATCGCAGACTTTATTGCGGTAAGCACAACAGTAACGTTATTTATTAAAAACTTTAAAAAGACACTAGCCCAAATGAACTAAGCAAAAAGAAGAGTTATCAAAGCGATAACTCTTTTCTTATATACTCAATCAAGTCTATTTTATGATTTTTTTCAGGATGATAAAAAGCGTATTTTAAACACATATTCAAAGCTTCTTGAATCTGTTTTCCTCTTAAATTTGTCGCTTCTATAATATCTTTTCCATTCAATGCAAGTTGGGATATACTCATACAACGATTTCTATTTTGGATGTAATACGCATAGAAAAGTTCTACATCTTTAGCTGATTTTTGCCCTAATTCAGAATGGGCCATCGCATCACAATAGCGTATTTGAAGTAAGTTCAATAAGTGTTCTTCATCCAAATGATATGTAACGCGATACTTATAAATACAATCTAAATCACAAGTAAATTTATCATCATGATGTAAGACATAGAATGGAATCCACTTTCTTTGTTCATTTGTAAGTTTAAAACGTCGACAAAGCTCTTTAGATAATTCACTTCCTACCTTCGCATGATGCTTAAAATGATCCTTTCCATTCGAATCGGTTGTCTTTACTTGCACTTTGCCTAGATCATGAAATAATAGCGCAAAAGCCAAAGTTTCATCATATGGTTTTAAATAGCACATCGCATCTAAGTATGATGCAAAACATCGGTATAGTGATAGATTGAGTTTTGACTACACCTCAATGCCAAATCCAACTCATTAAATACGGGTTTTAAAAGAAGTGTCATACTCGCCAATACTTGTGGATTTGTTTCCATGATTTCTTTTAATTCATGCACAATTCTTTCTATTGATACATATTGAATCAAAGATGCATTTGTATCGATGGATGTTTTAACTGTTTCATCCATCGAAAAGCCTAGTTTTGCACAAAAACGATAAGCGCGCAACATTCTTAGAGCATCCTCATTAAATCTTCGATCTGGATTTCCCACACATCGAATGATTTTACGTTTTAAATCAACTTGTCCACCATATGGATCAATCAAACCGCGACTTGGATGATAGGCCATCGCATTCACAGTAAAATCACGTCTTGATAAATCTTCTTCAATTGTAGAAACATATTTCACACTGTCCGGATGACGATGATCCTTGTATTCACTCTCTAAGCGAAAAGTTGTGATTTCAACGGGTGAATCCGACAAAACCGTTACCGTTCCATGTTTGAGTCCTGTTCCCACACTTCGATCAAATAGATTTAATATCACTTCGGGTTTAGCGCTTGTACAAATATCATAATCATGAATTGGGCGATCTAGTAAATAATCACGTACACATCCACCTACCACATACGCTTCATATCCAATATCATTTATTTTTTGAATGATTTCTAATATATATTCAGGTAATTTCATACTTCTATTGAACTAACACACTCTGGCGAGTGTGGGCTTTTTTTAATATAGCCTAGTTCTTCTCCTGTTTCTTATTCTATCATAGTTTTGTCTTTATTTTTTGAAGGATGTGTTGTTATGAATAAAGATGAAGC
>ENA-OQIR01000940-OQIR01000940.1-human-gut-metagenome-genome-assembly--contig:-NODE-940-length-11145-cov-2.244963_pt1 | contig 11145 bp, 19 predicted proteins | sample MGYA00242580_ERZ504745 | MGnify/ENA primary metagenome ERZ504745 (study PRJEB26092, sample SAMD00036214) | human gut metagenome | host: Homo sapiens | study: EMG produced TPA metagenomics assembly of... | reverse complement strand
CTCCCGTGATCGCGCCCGTGCTGGTCGATGTCACCGCGTCCGTGCTGCATCCGTACGGTGGCGTGTTCGCCGCCGAGGCATGGAGCTCATGAACCAGTACTCCGGCGCTGCCACCTCCACGCCCCGCGATCGCCATTGCGCTCGTGGTGCTCGTCGGCCTTGCCTGCGGTTATCGCAAGCTCAAGACCGTCGGCAAGGTGCAGAAGTCTCAGCCGTGGGCATGCGGTTATGCTCCCAACGAGCATATGCCCGTCGTGGCCAGACCTTTGCCTCCGAGGTGTCCTGGTTTATGCAGCCGCTCTACACGCTGCGTGACCGCTGCACGGCCGTCTGCTGGTCCATCGCACACTTCTTCCAGAAGCTCACCGGTGTGGCCGAGGCTGTGGAGCCCGTACCCGACAAGGTTCTCGTCGATGCCCCGCATAAGGGTGTCGAGAAGCTCGCCGACCTCGCGACTAAGCTCGAGGGCGGCAACTACAGCATCTATATCTGCTACATCGTCGCGGCACTCGTGGTGTTCCTCGTGCTCGCCGTGCAAATGGGTTAAGGAGGGGAGAGCATGAACAACATCGTACTTGCCGTTCTGCAGGGCGTGGTCGTCATGGCCGTCGCACCGTTCTTCTCCGGTCTCGGCCGCGTGATCCGCGCCAAGATGCACAACCGTCGCGGCCCCAGCATCATGCAGGACTACCGCGACCTGGCCAAGCTCTTTGCGCGCCCCGAGTCCCAGAGCGAGGATGCGAGCTTTGCGCTGCGCATTATGCCGCCGCTGTTCTTCGCCGTCGCCTTTATGCTCGCGATGGGTCTGCCGCTCTTTACGGCACAAAGCCCCATCCCGGTCTTTGGTGACGCCATCACCATCATGTACAGCCTGGCGCTCGCCCGTTTCTTCTTCGCCCTCTGCGGTGTGGATTCGTCCAACGCTTACGCCGGTATCGGCGGCGTCCGCGAGCTGCTCATGAGCGTGCTCATCGAGCCGTCCATGCTGCTGGCGCTGTTTGCCGCCGCCCTGGTGTGCGGCTCCACCGACATCGCCACCATGGGTCAGCACATCATGACGGGCGCCATCGACGCGCCGGTCGCCGTGATCCTCGCCGCATCGCCTTTGCGATTGCCTGCTACATGGAACTCGGCAAGCTGCCCTTTGATCAGGCCGAGGCCGAGCAGGAGCTTCAGGAAGGCCCGCTCGCCGAGCTTTCCGGCCCGTCGCTCGCCATGGCCAAGCTCGCCATGTCCATGAAACAGGTCCTGGTCGTCGCCTGGTTCTGCGCGATCTTCGTCCCCTGGGGCGAGCCCGCGGCCGTGGGTATCGCGGCCGTTCTGGGCGCGGTCATCTTCCTGGTGAAGTGCCTGATCGACTTTGTCGTATGCGGCGTAATCGAGAACTCCTGCTCGCGCTCGCGTTTTAAGGTGCTTGGCAATCAGACCTGGGCCGTCGTGGGCATCGCCGTTCTGGCGTTTGTCTTCGTGGTCGTCGGCGTGTAGGAGAAGGGAGAAACAATGTCATTTGCAGTCAGTCTGTCCCTTCTCGGCTTGGTCGCTATTGCGGCCCCGATGGTGGCCTCGGTGCTCGTCGCCCTGTTCCCCCGTCCGTACGCCAAGTGGTTCAGCGTTTTGGGTGCCGCCGTCTCGACGGTCTGCACCGTCGCCCTCGCCGCGAATTTCGCTGGCGCCGGCATGCCCGACACGCAGGTCCCCCTGATCTCGTTTGGGCAGACCCTCGTCATGGGATTCACCTTCGATCGCATGAGCACACTGCTCGCGCCCGCCTTTGTGGGTATCGGCCTGCTTGTCGTGATCTATTCGATTCCCTATATGAGCGAGAATAACCGTGAGCATCCCGACGCACCGCGTCGTCGCTTCTACGCGTACCTCGCGACCTTCATCGGCGCCATGGCCGGCCTTGTGTACAGCTCGACCCTTTTGGGCCAGCTCGTGTTCTTTGAGATCACGGGTGCGTGCTCTTGGGGCCTCATTAGCTACTACATGTCGCCTACCGCCAAGAAGGCCGGCATGAAGGCCCTGATTATTACGCATATCGGTGCGCTCGGCCTGTATCTGGCGCCGCCATCGTGTTTGCCCACACCGGCACCTTCGCCATCACCGCGATTGCCGGCCTCGACGCCAAGCTCAAGGCTATCGTCCTTTTGCTCGTGCTGTTTGCGGCTTGGGCAAAGTCCGCACAGGTCCCCATGTACATGTGGCTGCCTTCGGCTATGGAGGCACCGACGCCTGTTTCGGCCTACCTGCATGGCGCTCGATGGTTAAGGTCGGCGTGTGCGTGTTCGCGCGTGCACTCGTCTCTGCCGGCGAGATTCCCGAGATCGTGGCTGGGTCGCCATTATCGACGCCATGGTCACCATGCTCTTTGGTTTCCTTATGTACCTGCCGCAAAAGGACATGAAGCGCCTGCTGGCCTTCTCCACGATCGCCCAGCTCTCCTATGTGTTCTTTGGTTTGGGCGTTTCGGTCTTTGGCAGCCAGCTGGCTTTGACGGTGCCGTGTGCCACATCTTTAACCACGCTTTCGCCAAGACCCTGTTCTTCCTGATCGCCGGTTCGTTCTCCTTTACCCTCGGCACGCGTATGCTGCCCAAGCTTCGCGGCATCGTAAAGAAGTACCGATCTCGGGCGTGGGCTTTGGTGTCGCGGCGCTCGCCATTGCCGGCGTGCCGCCCATGAACACGTTCTTCTCGAAGTTCCAGATCATCGCCGGCGGCTTTTCTGTGGGTGCCGGCAACGTTGCGATCCTGGTGCTCGTGTGCATCATGGTCGCCGAGACCGTCGCCACCTTTGCCTGGTTCCTTAAGTGGATGGGCTATTGCCTGCCCGGCGAGCCGAGCGACGAGGTCGCTGCGGGAGCCCCGCTTCCCCGCGCGATGGCGTTCGTGTTCATCGTGCTCATCATCATGGTTATCGTCAGCGGCCCGCTTTCGGCCAGCTGGATCGGTTAGGAGGTAGAACGACATGGGTTATTCGATCGTCAACATCCTTGGCGGCCTTCTGATCGTCACGTCCACCATGGTGGTCGTCTCAAAGAACATCAAGCACGCCATCCGCTGGTATGCGGTGCAGTCGCTGGTGCTCGTGGGACTGCTCGCCACGCTCGGTGCCACTACCGGTGCGCAGGAGCTGCTTATGTGGGCCGGATCTGCCTTTATCACCAAGGTCGTCCTGGTCCCTTATATCCTCAACCGTGCATATAAGAAGATGGGCGAGCCGAGCGACGCATCGCTCAAGGCCGGCCTTAAGCCGCGTGGGCCATCTGCATCATCGCCGTCGAGGTCGCGATTTGCTTTGCCGTCGTGACGCAGATCAGCCTGCCCACGGCCGAGGTCGCAACGCCTGCGCTCGCCATTAGCTTCGCTCACTTCTTTGTGGGCCTCACCTGCATCATCTCGCAGCGCAACATCATGAAGCAGATCTTTGGATACTGCCTTATGGAAAATGGCAGCCATGTGACGCTCGCGCTTTTGGCCCCCACCGCTCCCGAGATCATCGAGATCGGTATTGCCACCGACGCCATCTTTGCCGTCATCATCATGTCCATCGTCGTGCGTCGCATTTGGGACGACTCCCACTCGCTCGATGCGCGCGACCTGTCCGAGCTGAGGGGGTAGTCCATGGAAACGTTGATTCTCGCCCTACTCGCGACTCCTTTGGTGTTCTCGCTGGTCATGGCATTTTTGCCCAAGAACACGTCCTATAACGTGTTTGCCGGTCTCAACCTGGTCTCCGTCGCAGCCGTCCTGGTGCTGTCGATTATGACGGCCGGTGACGTCCTTATGAGCGGCGACACCGCGAGCGCTTTTGGCCTGTGGTTTCACCTCGATTCGCTGGGCGCCATCTTTGTGCTGCTCATCGGCTTTATCGGTTTTCTTACGGGGCTGTTCTCGCTGCCCTATGTAAAGGCCGATATCGAGGAGGGCTCCATGCCCGCCGAGCGCGCCAAGCAGTATTTTGCGCTGTTTAGCCTGTTTGTGTTCACCATGCTGCTCGCGTGCCTGTCCAACAACATGATCCTCACGTGGGCCGCCGTGGAGGCAACCACGCTTTCCACCGTGTTCCTCGTGGGTATCTACAAGAACAAGACGGCCCTCGAGGCTTCTTGGAAGTATGCGATGGTCTGCACCGCCGGCGTGGCCTTTGGCCTGTTCGGTACGCTGCTGATCTACGCCAACGCCGCCGACGTGATTCCCAATGCCCACGAGGCCGCATTCCTGTCGTGCGTGCTGCCGTATGCCGACCAGTTCGACCCGACGCTCATGCGCCTCGCTTTTGCGTTTATCGTGATCGGCTTTGGCACCAAGGCCGGCCTGTTCCCCATGCACACTTGGCTGCCCGATGCCCACTCCCAGGCCCCGAGCCCCGTCTCGGCCCTGCTCTCGGGTGTTCTGCTTAAGTGCGCCATGCTTGTGATCATGCGCTTCTACGGCTTTACCATCCAGGCCGTGGGCGCCGAGTATCCGCAACTTTTGCTGTTGATCGTCGGCACGCTGTCCATTTTGGTGGCGGCACTTTCGATGTTTCGCCAGGACGACCTCAAGCGCCGCTTTGCGTACTCGTCTGTGGAGAACGTGGGCGTTATCGCCCTGTGCCTGGGTATCGGTGGCCCGCTGGGTATCGCCGCGGCCCTGCTGCACTGCGTGTTTCACGGCTTTACCAAGACGCTTGCCTTCTGCGTGTCCGGCAACATCCAGCACGCCTTTGGCACGCGTAGCCTGGCCAAGATCCAGGCGTCGTCGAGGTTGCCCCGCAACCGCCGCGCTCGCCATCCTGGCGCTGCTCGGTCTTGGTGCCTTCCCGCCCTTTGGCATGTTTATCTCCGAGTTCCTGACTTTTGTCGCCGGTGTTACCGCCGGTCCCATGTGGCTGGTCGTCGTGGTCGCCCTCGGTCTTACCGTGGCCATCTCCGCGCTCACCCGCATCGCACTCAAGTCGGTGTTCGGACATGCGCCCCAGGGCATGGGCAAGCATGAGGCCCCGGCGCTCATGCTTATCCCCGAAATCATCCTGGCTGTCATGATCTTGTGGTTTGGCATCGCACCCCGCTGCCTCTCGTGCACGGTGTGGAGACTGCGACCGGCATCGTGCTCGAGCAGAGCACCGAGGAACTTCACGCGACGCCGATGTACCGCGCTGTGTTCGGTACCGAGACCGCTCAGAGCGAGGTGGAGTAACGAATGATTGAAACTGAGAACAAGGTGTATGCCCGCCGTTGCGAGAGCCATGTCGAGGCCCTGCGCCGCGCCGTTCCGGGTTGCATCGAGAAGGTCGAGTGGCAGTGCGAGGACCAGCTGACGATTACCGTCAAGCAGGACAAGCTGCCCGAGGCCGTCCACTACCTGTATTACGAGCGCTACGGCTGGATCCCCGTGATCGTCGGCAACGACGAGCGCAGCCTGTGCGGCCGCTACGCCGTGTACTACGTCATCTCCATGGAGGGGGAGGACCCCGGCTGGGTGACCGTGCGCACCGAGGTCGATCCCGCAAGATGACGTTCCCGTCCGTGACGCCGTTCGTCCCCGCCTGCGTGTGGGGCGAGCGCGAGCTGCGCGACATGTTCGGCTGATTCCCGAGGTCTGCCCGATCGTCGCCGCCTGGTGCTGCCCGATGACTGGCCCAGCGGCCTGTATCCGCTGCGCAAGGACTCCATGGACTACCGCTTCCGTCCCGCTCCCGCGAGCGATATGGAAAACTACGAGTTCTTGGCCGATACCAAGGGCAAGGAGACGACGCTCGTCCCCATGGGCCCGTTGCACATTAACTCCGACGAGCCCGGCCACTTCCGCCTGTTTGTCGAGGGCGAGACGATCGTCGACGCCGACTACCGTCTGTTCTACGTGCACCGCGGTATGGAGAAGGTCGCCGAGACGCGCCTGAACTATGACGCCGTGACGTTCCTCGCCGACCGCATCTGCGGCATCTGCGGCTGCGCCCACTCGGTGGCCTATGCCGAGGCGTCGAGCGCGCCCAGGGCATCCATGTTCCGCCGCCGCGCCCAGTACATCCGCGCATCATGCTCGAGGTCGAGCGTCTGCACTCGCATCTGCTCAACATTGGCCTGGCGTCGCACTACACGGGCTTCGACTCCGGCTTCCAGCAGTTCTTCCGCGTCCGCGAGAAGTCCATGGATCTGGCCGAGAAGCTCTCCGGTCACCGCAAGACCTACGGCCTCAACGTGATCGGCGGCGTGCGTCGCGACATTTTGGCCGAGCAGAAGCTCTCCACGCTCACGACCATCCACCAGCTGCGCTCCGAGGTTCAGGAGCTCGTCGACGTCTTACTCTCCACGCCCAACTTTATTGAGCGTACGAGCGGTATCGGCATCTTAGACCGCAAGATCGCACGCGACTTCTCGCCGGTCGGCCCGCTCATGCGTGGCTCGGGCTATGCCCGCGACGTGCGCTTTGACCATCCCTTCGACGGCTACGCCGATCCGGACGTTCAAAAGATGCACGCCGCCACGGCCGACACCTGCGATGCCTTCGGCCGTACCGCCGTTCGCATCCAGGAGGTCTATGATTCGATCGACATGATCGAGACCATGCTCGAGAACTGCCCGTCGGGCCCATCCTCACCACGGATTGGGAGTACACCCCGCACAAGTACGCCATCGGCGCCACCGAGGCGCCGCGCGGCGAGGACGTGCACTGGGCCATGCTCGGCAACAACCAGAAGTGCTACCGCTGGCGCGCCAAGGCCGCCACGTACAGCAACTGGCCGGTCCTGCGCTACATGTTCCGCGGCAACACCGTGGGCGACGCTGCGTTGATCGTCGGCTCGCTCGACCCGTGCTACTCCTGCACCGACCGCGTGACGGTGACCGATGTCGCCGCCAAGCGCGACCACGTGCTCGACAAGGAACAGTTCGAGAACGTCTGGCGCGACAAGTCGCCGCTTGCGGGCGAGGGCACCATGGCCGCTCCGCTCGATGAGGAGGCGCTCTAATATGCTGAAGCTTTGGAAGGTCAACGCCAAGGCCGGCGACGCGACGGTCAAGTACCGTTTGCGCCGTTCCCCACCAATAAGGACATGCGCGGCAAGCCCGAGCACAACGCCGAGCTCTGCATCGCCTGCGGTGCCTGCGGCGTGGCGTGCCCGGCCGATGCCATTCGCATGGACACCGACCTTGCGGCCGATACCATCACCTGGTCGATCGACTACGGCCGCTGCATCTTTTGCGGCCGCTGCGAGGAGGCCTGCCCCATGGAGGCCATCAAGCTCACCGAGGAGTTTGAGCTGGCCGTCATGAGCAAGGACGACCTCACCAGCAAGAGCGTCTATACGCTCGAGCACTGCTCGCGTTGCGGCAAGCCGTTTGCCCCGCACAAGGAGATCGACTACGCCAAGCGCCTGCTGCAAAAGGCCGGCGGCATGGAGGCCGAGCAGGCCGCCCGTACCGTCGGTATGTGCCAGGAGTGCAAGCGCGAGCTCGATGCCCTGCGCGCCGCTTCGGCCGTAAAGACCGGCAACGCGCGCGGCATGGCTGCCAACGAGACGCTTGCGTCCGGTGAGCCCCAGGGCCCCGGCATGGAGTATCTGGGCGGCCACGGCGTGAACCCGGAGTATGTCGACCGCGAGCTCAACCCCGATGCGCCCGAGATCCCCGCCGGTCCGGCGCCGGTCGAGGGCATCATCATGGATTTTGAAACGAAGGAGGAGTAACCATGGCCGAACCCACGCTTTTGCCCGAGCGGCTTCAGTACCGCCCGACCAAGATCGAGCTCGACGAGAGCATCGAGAAGGCCAAGGCGACTCTTCTTAAGAAGATCAAGCGCTCGGTGTACGTCTACCGTGTCGACTGCGGCGGCTGCAACGGCTGCGAGATTGAGATCTTCGGTTCCATCACGCCCGTCTTCGACGTCGAGCGCTTTGGCATCAAGGTCGTGCCCTCGCCCCGTCACGCCGACGTGCTGCTGTACACCGGTGCCGTGACGCGCGCCATGCGCATGCCGGCCCTGCGCGCCTTTGAGGCTGCACCCGATCCCAAGATCGTGGTGTCCTATGGCGCGTGCGGCTGCACCGGTGGCATCTTCTACGACAACTACTGCGTCTGGGGCGGCACGGACAAGATTCTGCCGGTCGATGTCTACATCCCCGGTGCCCGCCCAGCCCCGCGCAGACCATCTACGGCTTTGCATGGCGCTCGGTCTGCTGGACCAAAAGCTCCATGCCGAGACCACGGTGGAGGCCGCCGGCGAGCAGGCCGATATCCTGCACCCCGGCGTGCCGTACAAGCTGCGCGTTGCCATCGAGCGTGAGGCTCGCGCCATGAGCGGCTACCGCTACGGCCGCGACCTGGCCAACGAGTTTATGGATACGCTCGAGGGTGCGCCCAAGGGCGATATCCGCGGTGCCATGGCGCTGCTCATCGACAAGCAGGACGATCCGCGCCGCGTTGAGGTCTACTCGGCGCTGCAGGATCTTGTGCTGGCCGGAGGTCGCTAGATGGAGCTCACGGACCGCTCTGGTTACTTTGCGGGCCCCGGTATGCTCGGCGGCTCCTTTGGCGATGCCTCGCGCGCAAGCGACGAGGCTGCCGAGGGCGTCGCGACCCCTGCCTGGACCATGCGCCCGACCAGGTGGTCTTTTACGAGCTCACGCGTAAGTTTGTGGAGACCGAGGAAGACGTTCCCCAGGAGGCCTGCGACGTGCTGTACTACACGCTCGCCGTGGGCCACCATACCGGCGTGCTCGACTGCTTTGAGCCGCGCCTGTCGGTGCCGGTGAACGTGTTCTATACGCTTATCGACGCGCTGCCGGAGGGGGAGGCCAAGACCAAGTTCGAGGCCATCCGCTCCTTTGGCGAGTGCCAGCTCGACAAGGCGGCGGTGCCGTCGCTGCTCGAGGCCTGCGATACGCTGCTCGACGAGCGCGGTTTTCGCGGCTCGGCCAAGGCCGGCATCTCAGTGTTCGATAACGACTTTGGCTTGCATGCCAGCAGGTCGCGTTCTTAATGAAGTTCCGCGATCTGGTGGAGCGCGTGCGCGATGTGTCGGGCGTGTATCTGACGGGGAGGTTGCAGTAATGGGTCGCGTTGTGGATGGTCGTGTGAACGGCGCCCCGTTTGCGGGTATCGTGCTCACGGCGGGAAGCGTGCTGCGTGCCGATGATGCCGCCGGCCCCGTGCTCTCCAAAAAGATGGAGGACGCGGCCCATCGCCGGTTGGTACACCATCGACGGCGGGCAAACGCCCGAGGACGACATCATCGAGGTCAAGCGCGAGCGTCCGCCGCGTTTGGTTTTGGTCGATGCCGCCGACATGGCGCTGCCCGTCGGCGCCATCCGCTTGCTCGACAAACGTGACGTGGCCCGCAAGTCGATGTTCACCACGCATTCGCTCCCTTTGTCGATTCTGATCGAGGAAATCGAGCAATCGTGCGAAGATATCGTCTTCATAGGGATTCAGCCGGGCGATACGGAGTTTTACAACCCCATGTCCCCGGAAGTCTTTGACGCCGTCGACGCCGTGTACGACGCCGTGGCCGCCAACGACTTTTCCCACTTTGTCCGCTTGGGGCAAGAGCGATAGGAGCGCTTGTCCCTGCTGATTAGGAAAGAAGTGATTGACATGGCAGATTCCAAGGCAGAATATCCCGCTCCCGATTGCCTGGCGCCCGCCGCGATCGAGGCCAAGACCGAGGCCGCCGGCGTGACCAAGGCCAACCTGCCGGTCGCAAAGGCCTTTCTGTTGGCAATGTTCGCCGGTGCGTTCATTGCTTTCGGCGGCCTGTTCTTTACCGTGTTCTTGAGCGATAGCACGCTGGGCTGGGGCGCCCAGCGCGTCGTGGGCGGCCTGTGCTTTTGCCTGGGCCTGGTGCTGGTGCTGGTGTGCGGCGCCGAGCTGTTTACTGGCAATTCGCTTATGGTCTGCGCACTCAAGAGCAAAAAGATCACCCTGGTCCAGATGCTCAAGGCTTGGGTCGTCGTATGGGTCGGCAATTTTGTCGGTGCCTGTTCATCGTCTTTTTGGTGTACATGGCCGGCATTTACAAGCTCAACGGCGAGGCGGTCGCCAACTCCATGGTGAGCGTCGCTGCCGGCAAGGTGACGATCGACTGGGTGACGATCTTCTTCCGCGGCATCCTGTGCAACATCTTTGTGTGCCTGGCCGTGTGGATCGGTACCGCCGGCAAGACCGTGGTCGATAAGGTTGTGGGCATTCTGCTGCCCATCGCCGCCTTTGTGGCCTGCGGTTTTGAGCACTGCGTTGCCAACATGTACTTTTTGCCCATGGGTGCCGTGATGCACGCGTGCGGCTATGGTACCGACGTCGCCGGTGCCGATGCACTCAACGCCGTGGGCATTGCGTTTAACCTGTCCGCCGCCACGCTGGGCAACATCGTGGGCGGCGCGGTTCTGGTCGCGCTCGGCTACTGGTTTATCTACGCTAAGAAGTCCGAGGCGTAAGGTACCGTCTGTTTGACGTTGGGCCTCCCGCGGGGCGTTGCCGTGCGGGAGGCTTTTTGGGTCTGGGGCTCGTTGCCGGGCTTTTGGCCTGTTGTGTTTGGCTGATGAAAGGGTAATCGAGATGGCATCTGCTGTGAAGCGTGACGGTCGCGCCGTGGCGACCACATGCGGGGGATGCTATGCCGATTGCGCCTTTGCGGCACGCGTTGAGGACGGTCGCGTGGTGGCTGAGTCGCCGGTGCCGGGGCATCCGTGCTCGGCGCGTGCCCTGTGCGCCCGCGGACGGCATCGCCTGGCAATGCCGTTTGACGAGCGCGATCGGATTTTGCATCCCATGCGACGCCGCGGGATGGCTCGGGGTTTGATGCGGTGAGCTGGGACGAAGCACTCGCGCAGATTGCCGAGCGCCTTTTGGGGATTGTTGATGAGCACGGGTCTCGTGCGCTGGGCATGACGCTCGGCGTGCCCTCGTTCGACCGTTACTGGGCGTATCGCTTTATGCATGCGCTGGGCTCGCCCAACGTGTACGGTGCCGACGGCGCCTGCGAGGTAAGCCGACTTACCGGTTGGGAGCACAGCCTGGGATATAGTCCCGCCTCCGACCTGGCACATACCGATTGCATCATGTATCTGGGACGTTCCATTGTCGATTCGTCGACGATGGGGCCGTCGATGCGCTCAACGATGCCCGTCGCCGTGGGGCGAAGCATTATCGTGGTCGACCCCCGGCGTA
>ENA-OQIR01000939-OQIR01000939.1-human-gut-metagenome-genome-assembly--contig:-NODE-939-length-11158-cov-2.994379_pt1 | contig 11158 bp, 15 predicted proteins | sample MGYA00242580_ERZ504745 | MGnify/ENA primary metagenome ERZ504745 (study PRJEB26092, sample SAMD00036214) | human gut metagenome | host: Homo sapiens | study: EMG produced TPA metagenomics assembly of... | reverse complement strand
CGGCCGTTCTCGGAGCAGCAGTACACATTGCCCTGCCGGTCCACCAGCTGCACCGCCAGAGAGGTGACGCGCAGCAGCTCCTCATAGCCGGTGTTGGACTGGATCAGGCCGCAGCGCAGGCCGCCTTCCAGCGAAGCCGCCGTCATCAGGCAGTGAACGATGGTCATATCCCCCAGAAACTGCTGATCAGGGGAAAATGGAAGCCGTAAAGCACCGCGTATACCCCCAGCAGCACCAGCGGAATGGCAGGCAGGGGCAGCCGCCGGAGGATCCGGGGGTTCCGGCTCTTGTGGGCGATGATCCCAAAGGCCAGCAGGATGCAGATCACGATCCACCCCACCACCAGACCGAAAAGCCATCCGTACTGGTAGTTTTCGTTCCAGGGCTGCTGCAGCCGGAACACCTGCTGGTGCAGGTCGTTGGTCAGCACCAGCTCCAGCAGCACCGCCGAGGGCAGCCACAGCATTCTGGCCCAGGCGGACAGGCGGTAGCGCTCGGATCTGTCCACCGTCAGGACCAGCTGAACGGAAAGCACCGGTATCCCCAGCATGGGGGCATAGTAGAGGTACCCCAGCATCCGATCGATCTCCGGGGGAGTGTTCAGCTGGAACCGCAGGGTGCGCACAAGGATCCAGAACAGCATCAACAGATCCACGTTCAGCAGCAGCCGCCGCACCTGCGGATGCACCGTGCGGTTGTACAGGGAGATCCCCCACCCTGCGAACAGGCTCAGATACAGCAGGCTCCGGAGGATGCCGCAGGCTTCCTGCAGGCCGGCGGGCATCCCCTCCAGCGGGAGCACCCGGCACAGCCATGCCAGCAGCACACGGTGCCCACCGCACAGCCTCTTTGAACCTGTTCTCGCTGCCTCTGTTTCATCCCGCATCCCCCGTCTTTTGTGCCGTTCCCCGGTGTTTTTTCTCCATTATATCACATCCGCGCTGTAATTTGCCAGAGAGCAGAAGGGGGATGTGTGAATCGAAATTTTGCTCCAGAACTCCAAAACCGGGCAGTTCCACGCGGTTCCGAGTAGCTGCATAAAGCAAATACAGGACTGCCTCACAGTAATGTGGAGCAGGCCTGTTTGGTTACAGAGAAGGATCCGGGTCGTTTTCTTGCAGGATCGTGATTCTATGCTAAAATTTCTTTCAACACAGCCATAGAGCAGAAATGCTGCTGTCAGCATCGGCAGCCACAGGTTGGAGACGATGAGCAGGAATGACAAAGTAGCTGGCAGCAGAACAAACAGTGCAGCATAACCGATCAATGCGGCAACAGCCATCAGCGAGCGCCCAAGGTTGCCCCGAAACAGCAGAAAGGCATTTTTGAGCAGTGCTGATACAGGGAGCTGCATCAGGGGGATCTGGATGGCAAGGTTCAGCGCAAAGCCCAGCAGGAAGATTATGGATATCACCAGAAACTCGACCTGAAACACGCTTTGGCCGCGGCGTACCGCCAGACTTAACCCTGCCAGATCCACAGCAAATAACGGGCCGAATACCGCCCCGAACAAAGCGGCCGGCAGGGTGTTGTTCTTCAGAGACTTTTTGTATTGGAAAGACCAAAAACCGGCCTCATCCCGCAGACAGCGCAAAATGGTATCCAGCAGGTTCATCCCGAAGACAGAGGCCAGAGCGCCGGTGACAACACAGGAAAGGATCAGCGGTCCCAGGGCATTGGATGGCAGGAACAGCATGATACAGAGTCCGTAGGGCAAAGCCGCCGCCGTGGCGATCAAGCCGGAACCCAGCAACTGCCAAAAGTCCCGCACAACGATCTCCAGGATACGGGCAAGCCCTTTTTTTCGCCGCTGTCCTTCCGGGTACAAAGCGCCGGTGGCGGGGTCTTTTTTGTAGATCTCAAAATGCTTCATGTTCATTCCTCACTAAAGTACCCTGATACCGTGTTGGCATCTGTTTATATAAAACATTATAAGTCATTCGGCTGGCCGGAGCGACATCACTATATCAGGTTCGGTGTATTTTGAAGCATCTCCTGAATTTTTTCAACCCGCCATACTGCTGCGGATGATATGATGAAAAGGGGCATGATCCGTCCCCGGTTAGGAGGAATATCAGATGAATTTGCCGTTGGTATTGGAAAAGAATACAACTCCGCAGAATTGGAATACACGGCGGGAAGTGCTGCTCGCGTTGTTCCGCTCGCAGGAGTACGGCATCCGGCCGGAAGTTCCCTATGAACAGACCGAACACCTGCGGTCAGAAGAGTATCTGCCAAAATGCAAAGCCATACGGCAGATCTGGGATGTCTGTCTGAAAACGAAGCAGGGAAGTCTGAAATTTCCCGTGGTGCTGGTGCGTCCGGAGGGAACGCAGAAGGTCCCGGCAGTCCTGTTCCTTTGCAATCACGAAAAACTGCCTCTCCCGGGCCGAAAATGGGGCCTGATCAGATGGAAAAGCTGCTGGCCAATGCCCCGGAAGCGTGGCGCAAAGAGGCCGCGAATTTCTTCCAGAATATGCCAGCCGGAAGCGGCGGGCCGTCGCTCATTGATATCGAACAGGAAACGGAGCAGGAATACTGGCCTGCTGAACAGATCGTACAATCGGGCCGGGCAGCCGTGACCTTCTATGCAAGTGCATTGCAGCCCGACGATGCTGCGCAGTATCCCGGCCCACTGGCAAAGCTTTTTGGCTCAGTGCAGATGCACTGCCTGCCGATGCATGGGGAACCCTGGACATCTGGGCCTTTGGATGAGCTGTGTGGTAGACCTGCTGGTAAAACACCCGGGCATCGACCCGGCCCGAATCTCGGTGGGTGGTTTCTCGCGCGGCGGCAAGGCGGCGCTTTGGTGTGCGGCACAGGATGAAAGGGTCTGCGGGGTCCTCGTCAATGATTCCGGCTGCTCTGGTGCTGCCGTGTCCCGTGGCAAGCATGGTGAGACGGTGGGTTCCATCACGGCAGCATTTCCCCATTGGTTCTGCAAAAATTATCAGAAGTATGCATGGAAAGAGGAGACCCTTCCCTTCGATCAGCACCAGCTGGTGGCCTGTGTGGCACCACGGCTGTGTTACATAACCAGCGGCTCTGAGGATCGGTGGAGCGACCCTGATGCAGAGTGGAATGGTGCAAAGAGCGCCAGTTGTGCCTGGGAGCTCTTCGGGGACGCTCCTCTGCCCAGCCAGCCGCCTGCCAATGACTCGGGATACCTGACTGGGCGAATTGGATACCACCGCCGCACCGGCGGCCACGATATTACCCGATGGGATTGGGCAATGTTTCTGCGTTTTTTGGATTTTCACAATGGCTGAAGTAATTTTTTGAACATAAAAACTGAATATTTTACTCCCTGAAATCCGGCAGATTTGGTATGCTCTCAGTAGAAGAAGGTTCTGTTCTCAAAAGAGGAGAAAAGATTATGAAAAAAAAGATCAACCGGCGCGATTTTCTTAAAGTCATGGGTGTTGTTGGCATGACGGCATCTCTGGCCGCCTGTGGGGACTCCGGTTCCAGCAGCGCGGCTGCCAGTTCTACCGCTGGCGGCGATGACGGCGTGATCACCATCTCTTACTGGACCACGGACCGTCACGATCAGGCGTATCTGACTCCGCTGATCGAAGAATACAACAAGACCAACCCGGATAATATCTACATTGATTACCAGTCTATGCCGATAACTATTCTCAAATGCTGGATCTCGCCTTCAGCACCGACACTGCACCGGATGTGTTCAAGCTCAGTGGAACGGACCCGCTGGAAGTGCAGGTGGACGAAAAGAAGATGCTGCTGGATCTCTCTCCGTATATGACGGAGGAGTACAAGGCTCGTTTCTGGATGGCGCTTTTGTGCAGGGCATCAACTCCTGGGGCGACGGGATCTACTCCCTGCCCTTTACCGCATCTGCCTGTCGCCTGTTCTACAACCAGGATCTGCTGGATCGGGTGGGCATTTCTGCTCCTCCCAAGACCCTGAAGGAACTGGTAGATGATGCCACACTGGTGACCAAGCAGCTGAGCAGCGAAGGGATCTACGGCATTGCAGGCAACTATAAATCGGCAATGAGCGCCGTAATGCGTTCCATCGATCCGGTGGTTCAGGTCAGCGGCGGCACCTGCTATGGCTTTGACTTCAAGAACGGCAAATACGATTTCAGCAGCTACAGAGAAGTTCTGCAGCTGTTCCGGGAAATGTACTCCACCGGTGTGGCATTCCCCGGCAGCGAGTCTCTGGACATTGACCCCCTGCGCACCCAGTTTGCAGCAGGCAACATTGCCTTCTATTTCTCCTTGAGCCATGCAGAGCCCGGCGTTTACCAGAGCCAGTTCCCCACGGATATCAACTGGAACTGCTGCCAGATCCCCAGCCTGTCCGGAAATACGGACGGTGTGCAGAACCTGTGGTTTGGCGGCTCCGATAAGGCGATTAATGCCTCCACAAAGCACCCGGATGAAGCATGGAAGGTCATGGAATTCCTCCACAGCGATGAAGTCATGGGCCCCTATTATACAGCCGGTCTCGGCACGGTCATGATCAAGAGCGCCGTGGAAGGTGCAGAACCGCCAGTCTCCATTGAGACCATGCCGGATCTGGCCATTGGGTCAAACGATCAGAACTGGCCGATCCGCCCCGCCATTTCCATCGAGGGCGAGGATTACTCCACCGTGGCGGTTCAGTGCATTTTTGGCCTGAAGGACATTGATCAGGCCATCAGCGAGCTGAACGATCGGTACAACAACGCTTATGATAAGTCGGTTGCCGATGGGGCAAAGCGTATCATTTATCCCAACTTTACCGCAAAGAATCAGGACACTTCCGTTTGATAACAGATGCCAGCGTGCATCGGAATTTAAACTGAATTCCTCTCCCATTTGATCCATATATGTGAAGCACCAATAGAGGAACCCGGCTCCGGGTCCCTCTATTGGTGTTTCTGAGAAGAAAGAAGCTGTATGAACAATCACACGCATCATCACAATGGTTCGATCGTTCTGAAGGTCACTGCCACCATCACCGTGATCTTTCTGGTGGCCATCACTCTGAATCAGATCATCCTGAACCGCCATATCAATGACACGATCGAAGCGAATATGGAAGAAACCGTTCTGCGGACAGCGGAACAGACAGAGAACTATCTGTCTACCCGCGTTAGCGGGAGCATCGAGCGGCTGCTTTATTTTAAGGCTGAATCGGGGCTGGACAGCATTCTGGCGAATTACTTTGCAAACCCCAATGCGGCAGCCTACAGCGTGGCAATGTCCAATCTCGTTGCACCCCTATCCACAAAAAAGGTGTCCGACAGCCTGATCAGCGATCTGTATCTCTACACGGAATATGGTGCGTTTACGGATGGCAGCACCCTGCTGACTCCGGGGTTTTCACTGGAAAAAATTGCGCTGTGGTCCGAGATCCGGGAAGGAAATTCATTTCTGGAGTTCTGCACCGTCCGCAATGACGAGATCTTTCGCTCCCGGAAACGGGTGGTGCCGGTGCTCTATCGATTCAGTGTCTCCTCAGCGCAGGTGTATTCTTCCACCCGGAAGTGCATTTTAGTGGTAAATCTGGACTGTAAGGAGATTCAGGCACTGATCCGAAAAATCATTCCCGAAACGGAATCGGCGATCCTTGTGCTGGATCAGGAAGGCAACCCCGTGACCTGTGTGAATGCCGCAGCGGAAGAACTGATGAGAGAACCGGAGCTACTGAGTCGGCTGACCGCCGCAGAAAATACAGTTCTGGACGTTCGATTGGACGGAAAAAGGTATTACGGTGTCGCCCGCAAGGTATCGGTAACACCGTGGACCATCGTGTGTCTGCAGGCATCTACCACCGCACGGGAGGAATCCCGCTCCTATCTGCAGTTGCTGCTTGTGGAGGGCGGGACACTGATCATGGTAACTGATGGTGTGCCTGCTGATGCTCCATTGGTTCACGGCCCCCTTGCGGGAGTTGATCAATTGCCAAAATGTGAGGCAGGAGTTCTGCTACGAAGGCAACGACGAGATCGCATTGCTGACAAAGAGCTACAACCAGATGCTCCTGAGCAGCAATGAGATGCTGGATCGGGAGAAGCAATACAGCCACCAGCTCGAGGAAAAAAATGATGCCATCGAACTGGAGCAGCGGCTGAAACGCCGGGCAGAGCTGCAGGCTTTGCAGGCCCAGATCAACCCGCATTTTTTGTATAACACGCTGGACTCCATCCGTTGGAAGGCAGAGGCCGCAGGCGCGGAAGACATCAGCAGGATGGTGCGTGATCTGGCAAATTTTTTCCGCATCGGTCTCAGCCGAGGGCGGGAGATCATTCCGCTGGAGCAAGAGATCTGCCATGTGCGCAGTTATCTGGACATCCAGAAGATGCGGTATGGCGATCGGTTGGATTATCAGATCCGGATCCCGGAGGAACTGAAAAAACTCTACACGGTCAAGCTGCTGATCCAGCCTCTGGCGGAGAATTCTATTTATCACGGGATCAAGGAGTCGGATCGGAAAGGCACCATTCTTATTACAGCAGGCGAAGAAACCGGAGGATTCTACTCTGTGTCCGTGATGACGGGCTGGGAATCTCGCAAGAGACACTGACGATCCTGAATGCAGATCTGAAGCGGGGCGTAACGGTCAGCGATGGTGGTTACGGCATCTTCAATGTCAACGAGCGGATCAGGCTCTATTTTGGCCCCGATTATGGCTTGGAGCTCAGGAGTTGTGCAGGAGAATGGACAGAGGCAGTCATTCATCTGCCAAAGTATTTTCCGGAAAGGACGGAGTGGGATGTTTCAGATTTTGATCGCAGATGATGAACCGAATATCCGGGAGGGGGTAAGGCAGTTTATTACCAGACGCTGCCCGGAGTGGCAGGTGGTAGGGGCGGCTCGCGACGGCAGGGAAGCTTGGAATGGCAGAACGATTTTTGCCGGACTGCATTATGACCGACATCACCATGCCCCATGTGAACGGATTGGAGTTTCTGGAAAAGATTAAGGGGGAACTTCCGGATGCAAAACTCCTGATCCTGAGCGGCTATGATGATTTTGAATACGCCGTGCAGGGAATGCGGCTGGGCGTATCAGATTATCTGTTAAAGCCGCTGGACACAGAACTTCTGATCCAACGGCTGGATGCCTTTGCAGCAGAGTTGACCCAGCGGCAACAACAGTGGCAGGATCGGGTAGAGCAGATGCAGCAGCGGCTGGATCAGGAACAGAAGATCCGGGAGCTTATGTGGCGGGCCAGTGCAGGGGAGCTTGCTTCAGAAGAAATGAAAGAGTTACAACAGTTCTGCATCGGAAGCGACCGTTATCTGGCCGCACTGTTTCAGGGCGGCCCCGAGATACGGCAGGAACTGCCCGCACTGTTGAACCAGCGCTTTGAGAAAAAGCTGGATGCTTATGTTCTGAACCATTCTGTGGAAGGAATGTCTTTCATTGTGTTCTCCATCCACCGGGAGGTGACCAATGCCGCGGCGGCGCTTTTGCTGACCCGTGAACTGACGGCTGTGGTGGTGGCGATCCGGCGCAAATGGAATCAAACGGTCCACTTTTTCTGGGAGGGATCAAGGACAATATCTACAAGCTGGAAAAATCCGGGCACGAGGCAAAAGAAGCAGCGGAGTATTCTTTCTATGAAATGGCTCCGCCGGTGCGCACCATCTCTGATGTACTGCTGACGCGGGTAACAGCCTGCCCCGAGATCGACCCCCATCTGACAGAGCAGGTGGCACAGGCGGTGGCCGGAGGAGATGCGGAGACCATTGCAGGTGCAGTAGACGGAGTTCTGAGTTGGTTCTACCCCATGGAGTAGTGGATGCAGCATACATCAAAATGGCAGTTCTGGACATGTGCCTTTCCGTACTGAAGAAGCGCCGGGGACAAAACCCCATCACCTATGTGGAATACAAGGCCTGCCATCAGGAGATCATGGAGGCCGGGACCCTGGAGGAATTGCAGGAATGCTTTAAAAATCTTCTTCTCCTGTACCGTGCCGCAGAAGAGAAAAAGAATCCCGGGCAGGAACTGGTGTCCCGGATCGATGAGATCATGGGAGTACATCTGAGCGATCTGCAGTTTTCGCTGGATGATGTAGCAGCGGAATTGTACATCAGCCCCAATTACCTGCGGCAGCTGTTCAAGCAGGCTTCCGGGCAGACCTTCACCGAACACCTGACCGAAATGCGAATGAAGGAGGCACAACGGCTTTTGGACGACGAAAGCCTGAAGATCTATGAGGTAGCAGAGCGCACCGGCTATGCGGATTCCCGGTATTTCTCCGTCTGTTACAAAAAATACTGGCATATTACCCCCACTGATTATCGCCGCACCCTGCAGGAAAGCGGCTAAGCGGGAATATGCAGAAGCAGATACAAGAATCGGAATTTTTTCAACATAATCGGGTATCCATTTCTCTACGTTTCAAAAAATCACCGTATACTTATAATCAGAAATGCCTTCAGATAATCGTTAGGAGGAAACACTATGGAATCGAGGAAAAAAAGCCTTGGGAGAAGAATCCGGGAGGAGAAGACATCCTATTTGATGCTTCTGCCCAACCTGATCATGTTTGTTGTTTTCACCATCTACCCCATCCTGTGGACAATACGGTACTGTATGTTTGACTACAAGGGCTACGGCACCCCAAAATTTGTAGGCTTTGCAAATTTTGCCCGCATTGCCCGGGACACTGTGTTCAAGACAGCCATCGTGAACACCTTCGTTTATGTGGGAGGCAAACTGCTGCTGACGCTGCCCATTGCATTTATGCTGGCGTTCCTGCTGAGCAAAAACACCCGGCTCAACGCCACCGGACAATCCATTATCTTTACCCCGACCATTATGTCCAGCGCTGTTATGGCGTTGATCTTCTATCTACTGTTCAACACTTACAACGGCGAGATCAACCGCTTCCTGACGTGGCTGGGTATTATCGATGAAAATGTCAACTGGCTCGGTGTAAAGTACGCCATGCTGACTTGTATCATCATTGCTGCATGGGGCGGTATCGGCAACTACATGGTTTATTTCATTGCAGGCCTCACCGGTATTTCTACAGAGGTATATGAGAGTGCAAAACTGGATGGTGCGAATGCAGCCCAGATCCTGTTCCGCATTACCATCCCTCTGCTGGCCCCCGTCATGAAGATGATCCTGATGTTGGCGCTGGTGATTTCCTTTATGGATTATCAGAGTATCATGGTTCTGACTGAAGGCGGACCCATGAATCAGACCAACGTGATGTTCTTGTATATCTATCAGCTGTTCTTCCCCATCACCGCAGGTTCCTCTGTGGTGCAGGAGTTTGGCTATGGCGCAGCCTGCAGTTTGGTGGCAGCGTTGATCATCGGTGGTGTCACTGGCCTGTATCTGATTCTCGCCAAGCGGCTAGACGCAGTGACCGGTGAATAAGGAGGAACGGAAGATGGCACGGAAAAAATTAAAATGGTCGGATATGCGCCCCTCGGAAAAAAGAGATCATGTGATTTACCTGATCGGCCAGATCCTGAAATGGCTGTTTGTAGGTTCCATGTGTATCTTTACCCTTTATCCGGTGGTCTACACTCTGCTGGGCTCCTTCAAGACCAACGCAGAATTGACATTGGGCGGAAATTTCTTGCCGGAGAACTGGCAGTTCAACAACTATGTTTATGCTTTCCAGAAATTGGACTTCGGCAAGTATTTCCTGAACAGCGTGGTGCTGGCACTGCTGACGGTGGTGTTTACACTGATCACCTCTTCCATGGCGGCCTATGTGATCAGCCGCGAGATTTTGTGGGCAAAAAGCTGATCTCTACGGCATATCTGCTCAGTATGTTCATCTCGGTTGGTTCGGTGGCGCTGTATCCTCTGTATACTCTCATGAGCCGGCTGGGACTGACCAAGAATATGGTGGGTCTGGCACTGATGCTTACCGGCGGCCAGGCGGCTAACATTTTTATGATCTCCGGCTTCATCAATGGAGTGCCCAAAGATCTGGACGAGGCTGCCACGATCGATGGCGCTGGCCCCTTCCGCATCTTCTGGCAGATCATCGTTCCGGCCATCAAACCCATTTTGGGAGTGATCGCGCTGTTTGCCTTCCGCCAGGCCTGGAATGAGTTTGTTACGGCACAGGTGTTCACTATGGCCAATCCCGGCCTCAAGACCCTGAGCGTTGCTGTTGCAAATCTGCGCTACTCCGCCAACGCTGCTGCTGAGTGGCATATCATGACAGCGGGTGCTTCCATTGCACTGCTTCCTATCCTTCTGGTTTATCTGGCCGCAAACCGCCAATTCATTGCCGGATTGACGGCCGGTGCAGTCAAGGCTGAATCAACACATACACGAAAGGAGTCTGTTTTGTCTATGTATCGACATGAGATCACCGAAATCGCGCCCCATACATGGTGCCTGAGTGAATTTCGTCTGGTGAACGCTTTCCTCATTGAGGGTGAAGAGAAAGCCGCGCTGGTGGATACCGGCTGCGGTATCGGCGACCTCGCTGGGGAAGTGCGTGCACTGACGGATAAGCCTCTGATCATTCTGCTGACGCATACACACTTTGACCATGACGGCGGTGTCTTTGAGTTTCCCGGCGTTCCAGTTTATGTGAATCCGCTGGATGGGGAGCATGCCGAAGAAGATCACAAGAATATGGAAAAGCTCATGGGCACCACAGATTACAACAAGATGCGCAGGTTCTATATTCAGTCTCGTGGGCCTATTCGCTGCCCGGATCTGGATCAGGAAGAACTGCTGAAATTGGTACCCAACCATCCCACTGAGGGCAGCTATCCCTGGCACCCTGTTAATGACGGAGATGTGATTGATCTGGGTGGTCGAACCATCAAAGCGATTCTCACACCTGGCCACACCCCCGGCAGTACCTGCTTCCTGGATGCAGAAAATCATATCCTTTTCAGCGGAGATTGCGCGAATATCTCGATCATTCTGGAGCGTCAGCCTGAAATGATATGCGGCTGGTGGATATCTGCAATCACACGATGACAAAGCTCTGGAATCAGGAAGTTCTTTTGAACAGCTGGCCGTGGGACACGATGCAGTGACTTTGGATAAGCAGATCGTTCGGGATTATCGGGATCTGTCTGCGGGGCTTCTGGATGGCAGCATTACCGGAAAGTACGAGGAGACCGGGTTCCGTAAGGGCGATGTTGCACGTCTGGGCATGGCAGAACTGTGGTACCAATGTGACGCTTAATTTACGATTGCACGAA
>ENA-OQIR01000938-OQIR01000938.1-human-gut-metagenome-genome-assembly--contig:-NODE-938-length-11167-cov-3.904620_pt1 | contig 11167 bp, 13 predicted proteins | sample MGYA00242580_ERZ504745 | MGnify/ENA primary metagenome ERZ504745 (study PRJEB26092, sample SAMD00036214) | human gut metagenome | host: Homo sapiens | study: EMG produced TPA metagenomics assembly of... | reverse complement strand
GTGACGCTTCGGGCAAGAAGCGCGTCGGTGCCAAGATCGAGGGCGGTTTGCCGAGGCAAGGCCGAGCTGCTGTTTGAGGACTTTAACGGCGAGTGTCCAAGGGCGAGGTCGATCGTCTGGTTGCGCTCGCTCGCGACAACGGTTGCGACATCATCGTCGGCGTCGGTGGCGGCAAGATCCTCGACACCGCGAAGGCCGTTGCCTACTACCTGGAGTCCCCGGTCATCATTTGCCCCACCATTGCTTCGACCGATGCTCCGTGCTCGGCACTTTCGGTGCTCTACACCGACGACGGCCAGTTCGACAAGTATCTCTTCCTTAAGGCAAACCCCAATATTGTCCTGATGGATACGACGGTTATCGCGGCGAGCCCGGTGCGCCTGACGGTTTCCGGCATGGGCGATGCGCTCGCAACCTACTTTGAGGCCCAGGCGACGCATGATGCCGACGGCGGCACTTGCGCCGGCGGCAAGGGCGGCATGGCCGGCCTGGCGCCTCGCCAAGCTCTGCTACGAGACGCTTATGGCCGATGGCGTCAAGGCCAAGGTCGCGCTGGAGAAGGGTGCGCTCACGCCTGCCGTTGAGCACATCATTGAGGCCAATACGCTGCTTTCGGGCATTGGCTTTGAGAGCTCGGGCCTTGCTGCTGCTCATGCCATCCACAATGGCCTGACGATGCTGCCCGAGTGCCACGGCATGTATCACGGCGAGAAGGTCGCCTTCGGCACCATCGTCCAGCTGGTACTCGAGGATGCTCCGACTGAGAAACTCGAGGAAGTCTTGGGCTTCTGCATTGAGCTGGGCCTGCCGGTCACGATGAAGGAACTTGGCGTTGCCGAGCTTACGCGCGAGCAGGCCATGATTGTTGCCGAGGCCGCCTGCGCACCCGATGACACCATGTGCAACATGCCGTTTGAGGTGACGCCCGAGATGGTCGCAAACGCCATCCTGGGTGCCGACGCGCTGGGCCACTACTATCTCATGGATGAGTAAATCAAGCTAAGGAAGGGGCAAAGCCAGCAGATGACTTTGCCACTTTTTACTATGGTGCAAAGTGGCCTGTCTCCAATGCACAAGTTGGTGCAGGGGGCAAGTTACTTTGCACCAATCGTTGTTTGATGAAGGGCGGATTCTCGTATGGCGCTTCCCATGGTTTATGGCGGTCCCGGCCGGTATGTTCAGGGGCCGGGCGAACTTTCGCGTCAGGGCAGGTATTTGTCATGGTTGGGCTGCGCTGCTTATGTCTTGTTTGACCAGGGCACCGAGGATCGGCTGTGCAAGCAGATTGTCGATGGATTTCTGGACGAAGATCTAAGTGAGCCGTTCTTTAAGATTTATGACGGTCCGTGTACGGAAGACGCCGTTGTCGAAATGGCTAAGGAAGCCCAGGCCGAGTATTGCGACATGGTGGTGGGTATTGGCGGCGGCAAGATACTCGATATTGCCAAGGCCGTTGCGTTTTATGCCGAGCTGCCGTTGTGCGTATGCCCCACGGCGGCTTCGATGGATGGTCCGTGCAGCGCGATTTCGGTGCTGTATCACGAGGATGGGTCGTTCGACCACTACCTGATGCTCGAGAAGAATCCAGACCTGGTCGTGGTCGATACCAACGTGGTCGCGGCAGCCCCACTGCGTATGACGGTCGCTGGCATGGGCGACGCACTGGCAACGTACTTCGAGGCGCGTTCGTGCGCCGCGGCGCACGGTACCAACGAGCACGGTGGCGCGCCGGGGCACTTGGCTCTGGTCGCGGCTCGCGCCTGCTACGACACGCTCATGGAGTGCGGCGTCGCTGCCAAGCGCGACCTCAAAAAGGGCCGTACATCGCCGGCAGTTGAGCGCCTGATCGAGTGCAATATTCTGCTCTCGGGCGTCGGCTTTGAGAGCGGTGGCTTGGCGTTGGCGCATGCCATCGCCAACGGTCTGACGATTCTGCCCGAGTGCAAGGCCATGCATGGCGAGACCGTGGCATTTGGCCTGGTGGTGCAGCTGCGCCTGGAGCGTGCGCCCGAGCTTGATCAGGTGCTCGAGTTTTGCCAGCGCGTCGGTCTGCCGACGACGCTCGAGGAGCTGGGCCTTGGCGAGATTTCCGATGCGACCTGCAGGGTGTTGCAAATGCGGTCTTTAGAAACGAGCGTAATATGGCCAACGAGCAGGCCAAGGTGACCAAACAAAAGCTCGTGCAGCTCATATGCGAGGCATAGTTTGGCGCTTGATTGACCTTGTGCAATCGAGGCGGCGATAGGCATAGGCTATTGCCGCAAAGATGCGCCGCGTGTAATTTGCCCGAGGCGTGGGCCGATAGCGTATCATTATCACTTGCTTGTTTGCACTGCTCAGGGAGGGGCCGCGCATGGCGCAGGAACACGATCTGTTTGATGACATTATCGAGATCAGCAAGGGTTTCGACTTTCTTAAAAACCCGCTTGGCGGTGTGACCGATGCACTCGATCCGTCGGCGCCGCAGTGGAATCCTGCCGACTACAAGGAGCGTCCGCGCGGCAACACCATTCCGTGCTTGACCTGCAAAAACGAGAAGAGCGGTTGCACCGCGTGTATGGACGTGTGCCCGGTCAACGCTATCGAGATCGAGGAAGACGCCATCGAGATCCTCGACTCCTGTCGCAAGTGCGGCCTGTGCGCCGCGCTTGTCCGACCGAGGCGATCATCTCGCCGCGCCTGGCGCCCAAAAATCTGTATGACGATATCGTCTCTGCTGCTACGAGCCACGAGACCGCCTACGTCACCTGCACGCGCGCCCTTAAGCGCATGCCGCGCGAAAACGAGGTCGTCGTCGCCTGTGTGGGCGATATTACGGCCGAGACCTGGTTCTCGGTGCTGGCCGACTATCCCAACGTGAGCGTGTACCTGCCGTTGGGCGTGTGCGATAAATGCCGCAACACCGGTGGCGAGGATATTCTGGGCGAGGCCATCGCCACTGCCGAGGAGTGGGCCGGTACGGGCATGGGCCTGGAGGTCGACCCCAAGAGCCTCAAGTGCCATAAGCTTCGCGAGTACGAGCGCAAAGAGTACATGGAAAAGATCGCCCGTACAACGGGCCTGACGGTGACCAAGCTCAATCCGGCGACGGCGGCGCTGGCCTCGGTGACGCAGAAGTTGAAGGCCCACCGTCACCAGATTACGCAGCTGGAGCGCACGCTCAACACCATGTGCGGCACCACGACGAGCAAGCGTCGCCGTACGCTTACGCACGGGCGCCAGCTGGTACTCTCGACGCTGCAAAACCATCCCGAGCTTGCCCAGAACATGCAGGTGAGCACGCCGGAGTGCGATTTTGACAAGTGCACGTCGTGTGGCGAGTGTGTCAACGTGTGCCCCACGTTTGCCTGCGATTTGGTGGGAAGCGGTCGCTTTGCACTGGAGTCCACGTATTGCCTAGGTTGCGGGGCCTGCGTCAAGGTGTGTCCCGAGCATGCGCTTAAGTTGGTTGAGCATGATGCATCCAACCTGGTCGTCGTCGATCCCGAGGCCGAGGAAAAGGCCGCTCAGAAGGCCAAGGCCCACGAGGAGGCCGAGAAGGTCAAGGCCGAGGCAAAGGCCAAGCTCGACAAGATGCTCGACCAGGTGGAGAAGCTCGCGGACTAGCTAAAAGAGCGTAAATGATGGCCGGTGGGACAGGTACTGCCCCGCCGGCCAAAAAGTTGCGGTGGAATAGTTCCTGTTTTGCCCTTAAGCTGGCCATTCTAGGAACTATTCCACCGCAACTAATAAATGGTTAGTTCATGCTGCTTTGGTGGCCGGTTCGACCGGTACCGTTGCGCGTCACGGTTTCATGGAGCAAAAAGAACCCGGGAACCTGTTTGGTCTCGGTGTATTCCATAAGGATACCGTCGGCGTTGTAGGTCTGTCCGCGTATAACGGCGAGTGCGTTAAAGTCGTCGAGATCGAGCACGCGCGTATCCTCGGGCGTGGGATGCTCGATCGTTACATCGCGTTTGCCCGTGGCAATCTTAATGCCAAGGTCTTCTTCGAGGTAACGATAGATCGAGTCGTTGACAATCTCGGGTGTCAGCCCCGGTACCTGTGAGCTTAGGTAATAGGAGTCGTCGGAGCACACGGCTTGTCCGTCTGCATAACGGATGCGTTTGGCGCGTGTGAGCTCACAGCCTTCGGGAAACCCGGTAATCTTGGAGAGCGCCTTGCTGCAGATGAGGAGCTCAAAGACGGTGGTGACAGTCTTGAGCTCAAAGCCTCGGTTGACCGCGATTTCCTTAAAGGTCTCGAGTCCGCCGCCACCACGACTCTTCTCGTCACTGATGTTGCGAATGACGCGCATGCCTTTGCCTTGCTGGGGGAGCACGTAACCATCTGCCGCAAGCATCGAGATGGCGCGACGGACCGTCATGCGCGAACAGTCAAACAGCTGCGTGAGCTCAGTCTCCGAAGGCAGATAGCTCTGATAGGCGTATGTGCCGTCGTCAATCGACTGCTTCACGTTGTCATAAATAGTTTGGAAGATGGCTCGCGCCATGACGGTCTCCTAGAGCTGGGTGCGTGAACGACGGATGAGGGCCGTCCGCGCAGGTGTCAATCGATTTACTTGCTGGGGTCGATTATATATTTACCCATGGCACGCAGAGCTGGGTCTGACAGGATGGCGCCGAGTTCGTCGAGGGAAGCCACCTTGGCGACCATCGAGGATACGTCGAGCCTGCCAGAGTCGATGAGCTCGAGCGCGCGACGCTGCGTATAAGGTTGATGTAGGACGAGGTGAGCACAAGCTCCTTCTGGAAGACCTCGAAGGGCTTGACGGTGATTGTCTCATCGGGCTTGGTGAGGCCGAACATCATGACCGTAGCCTTGTGACCGGCGATCTGGATGGCCTGCTCGATGGTGACGGGCTTGCCAACACACTCGATAACGACATCGACGTTGCCGACGCCCTCCTGCTCCAGGCGGGCCGGGACGTCCTCGTGGATGGAATCAATTGCCAGATCGGCGCCGAGTTTGAGCGCAACCTCGCGCTTGCCCTCGACGGGCTCGAGCAAGACGACCTTGGTGGCGCCGGCGTTTTTGGCAAGCTGCATCATGAGCAGACCGATCATGCCACCGCCGATAACGACAACTGTGCTGCCGGGCTTGATGTTGCACATATCGATGCCGTGCAGGCAGCAGGCGACGGGCTCGGTCATAGCACCCTGCTCAAAGCTGGTGTGATCGCCCAACTTGTAGACTTGCTGCATATCGACGGAGCAGTACTCGGCAAAGCCGCCGTTAACGGTGGTCCCGTAACCGGTCATATGCTCGCAGTAGTGGTTGATTCCGTCGCGGCAGGGTTCGCAGCAGCCGCAGGGATGGTTTGGGTCGATGCACACGCGATCGCCCGGTTTAAAGCCAGCGACATCGCTGCCCACGGCCTCGACAACGCCCGCAAACTCATGACCAAGGATCGTGGGCGGGGTAACGTCCGCTGCGCCCTTGTCGCCTTCATAGATATGAACGTCGGTACCGCAGACGCCGCAAGCTTTGACGTTGATCAGAACGTCGCGCCTGCCCACGGCCGGCTTTGCCGATTCCTCGACTCTGAGGTCGTGCTTTCCATAGAAGACCGCGCTTTTCATGGTGACTCCTTAACGTGGCGGTGAATGTTGTAATGAAGTATAGGCGTGTATGCAGATATAGACAAGCATATCTAGACAAGTAGAAAAGAATTATGAATTGTGGCCATCAGCTATATCAGCTTTAGCAGGCGAAATACTGGACATATACCGTTTACGGCTAATAATCAACCGTTTACCGACCGTAGTATTAATGCTAACTTGTCTAGATAAGTGATATGATAAAAAAGAGTTGCAAGAAGTCAGGGACACGGGCCCACCCGTCCTATTGCACGAGGTACACGCAAACGGCGCGTCTGCGGTCTCGAGTGAAGCCAAAACCGCAGCGCTCCGAATGAAGAGAGGGGGATTCCCCGTCATGATGCAAAAGATACAACGTTTCGGCGGTGCAATGTACACGCCTGCAATTCTTTTCGCATTTTCCGGAATCGTCGTCGGCCTGGGTACGTTGTTTACCACCGAGGCGATCTTTGGCGAGATGGCCACTGCGGGCCATCTTTGGTTTGATTGCTGGAATGTGCTGCTCCAGGGTGGTTGGACGCTCTTTAACCAGATGCCGTTGCTGTTTTGCGTAGCGTTGCCAATCTCGCTCGCGAACAAGCAGAACGCTCGCTGCTGCATGGAGCTTTGGCCATCTACCTTACCTTCAACTACTTTGTAAGCACAATCTTGGGGCAGTGGGGCCCTGTCTTTGGGGTCGACTACTCTGTCGAGGCGGGCAGCGGTACTGGTCTTGCCACTATCGCAAGCATCAAAACGCTTGATATGGGCATCATGGGCGCGCTTATCATTTCAGGTATCGCCACGATGCTTCACAACAAGTACTTCGACACCGAACTTCCTGAGTGGTTGGGCGTGTTCTCGGGCTCCGTGTTCATCTATATGATCGGTTTCTTCGTTATGGTTCCGGTCGCTCTTATCGCCTGCCTGGTGTGGCCGCATGTCCAGGCTGCTATCTCCGCCTTCCAGGGATTCATCCTTTCCGCCGGTACGTTCGGCGTGGGCGTCTTTGCTTTCTTCGAGCGCGTGCTGATCCCTACAGGCCTGCACCACTTTATCTATACGCCGTTCTATTACGACAACGCGGCGGTCAACGGTGGCATCTTTGCTGCTTGGGCCAACATCCTGCCCCAACTGGCTGCCGATCCGAGCATTGCTCTTAAGGATGCCGCACCCTGGGCTGCCTATACCTGCCCTGGTTGGACTAAGGTCTTCGGCTCGCTCGGCGTCGCCATTGCGTTTTATATGACCGCCAAACCCGAGCGCAAGCAGCGCGTCAAGGCTCTGCTAATCCCGGTCACCCTTACCGCTATGCTTTGCGGTATTACCGAGCCGCTTGACTTCACCTTCCTGTTCATTGCGCCCGGCCTGTTCGTCGTCCACTGCGTGCTCGGAGCGCTTGGCTGCATGGCTCAAAACCTCCTTGGCGTCGTGGGCATCTTCGACGGCGGAATCATCTCGATGCTCTCGTGGGACTGGCTGCCCCTTTGGGCCGCACACGGTCTGCAGTACGCCATCTCCATCCTTGTCGGTCTGTGCTTTACCGCTCTTTGGGTCGTGGTCTTCCGTTTCTTGATCATCAAGTTCGACTTTAAGACCCCCGGTCGCGAGGATGACGATGTTGAGGTCGAGCTCAAGTCCAAGGCCGACTACAAGCAAAAGCAGAGCGGTGCTGCTGCTAGCAAATCGGTCGCCCAGAGTAAGGATGACGAGCGCTTGGTGCTTGCCGAGAACATCCTCGATCTACTCGGTGGCACGGACAACGTCATCGATGTAACTAACTGCGCCACCCGTCTGCGCGTTAACGTCAAGGACAAGGGCGCCGTTGCACCCGAGGCTTCCTTCAAGCAATCGGTACGCATGGCTTGGTGGTCCAAGGCCAGTCAATCCAGGTCATCATCGGCCTTACCGTCCCGCAGGTTCGCGAGAAGTTCGAGAGTCTTCTGTAAACCATCGTCCATCGAAACAATCGGCCTTGCAGAGCCGGTATGCACCGCAAGGCCGATTCTAGAGATAAAAACTCCACTTCTAGGTAACAATTCCAAACCGTGCAGGCCGCGTACGGGGATGGATTGAGCAAGCGGCCAGAATGAGGAGGACATCATGTCCAAGAAGAACTATGCCGTGACCATTGCCGGCGGTGGCTCCACCTTTACCCCGGGCATTGCCCTGATGCTGCTCGAGGAGCGCGACCGCTTCCCGGTCAACAAGGTGACCTTCTATGACAACAACGCCGAGCGCCAGGAGATCGTTGCCAAGCGTGCGAGATCTACTTCCACGAGAACGCTCCCGAGGTTGAGTTCAACTACACCACCGACCCCGAAACCGCTTTTACCGGTACTGACTTCGTCCTTGCTCACATCCGCGTGGGTCTCTACGCTATGCGCGAGCTCGACGAGAAGATCCCCCTCAAGTACGGCTGCGTTGGCCAGGAGACCTGCGGTGCCGGCGGTATCGCCTACGGCATGCGCTCCATCGGCGGTGTCATCGAGATCCTCGACTACATGGAGAAGTACAGCCCCAACGCCTGGATGCTCAATTACTCCAACCCCGCGGCCATCGTCGCCGAGGCCTGCCGCGTGCTGCGCCCCAACAGCCGCATCATCAACATCTGCGACATGCCGATCGACCTCATGGATAAGATGAGCCGTATGTGCGGCATCAAGGATCGTCGCGAGCTGCAGTACAGCTACTACGGCCTCAACCACTTTGGTTGGTGGAGCAAAATCTACGACAAGGAGGGCAACGACCTCATGCCGCAGATTAAGGAGCACATGGCTAAGAACGGCTACCTGGACGGCATCGAGCACGAGGCCGGTAAGGAGCAGCATGTCGAGGAGAGCTGGATTCACACCTTCGGCAAGGCCAAGGATGTCTATGCTGTCGATCCCGAGACGATTCCCAACACCTACCTCAAGTACTACCTGTACCCGGACTATGTTGTCGAGACGTCTGACCCCAACTACACTCGCGCCAATGAGGTTATGGACGGCCGCGAGAAGAAGGTCTTTGGCGCTTGCCGCGACATCATCGCCAAGGGTACTGCCAAGGACGGCGGCTTTGAGCCCGACGTACACGCCAACTACATCGTCGACCTTGCCTGCGCGCTGGCCGAGAACACGCTCGAGCGCTTCCTGCTGATTGTCCCCAACGATGGCGCTGTGCCCAACTTCGACCCGACGGCCATGGTCGAGGTGCCTTGCATCGTTGGCTCCAACGGCTTTGAGAAGATCTGCCAGGGCCCGATCCCGCAGTTCCAGAAGGGCCTGATGGAGCAGCAGGTTTCCGTCGAGAAGCTCGTTGTCCAGGCTTGGGTCGAGGGCAGCTACCAGAAGCTCTGGCAGGCACTCACGCTCTCCAAGACCATTCCTTCGGCGAGCGTTGCCAAGCAGATCCTGGACGAGCTCATCGAGGCCAACAAGGATTTCTGGCCCGAGCTTAAGTAAGGACTACTGTCTAGAACCCTCACGCATCTCTGCTTCATTTGCGCCGCCGCGGTGTCCGGATTCGCCCGGATGCTGCGGCGGCGCTATACTTATACAGTTTGAAGTACCTGTATCAAAAGGAGCTGTCGTGTCCCTTTCCATCGGTATCGTGGGCCTGCCCAACGTGGGCAAGTCGACGCTGTTCACCGCGCTTACCAAAAAGACCGGCCTTGCCGCCAACTACCCGTTTGCCACGATCGACCCCAACGTGGGTATCGTCGACGTGCCCGATAGCCGCCTGCAAAGCTTGCCGACATCGTCAACCCGGGCCGCATTGTGCCGGCTACGGTCGAGTTTGTCGACATCGCTGGCCTGGTGAAGGGTGCCAACGAGGGCGAGGGTCTGGGCAACCAGTTCTTGGCAAACATCCGCGAGACCGACGCTATCTGCGAGGTCGTGCGCTACTTTAAGGACCCCAACGTCATGCGTGAGGTGGGCCGCACGGGCGAGTTCGTCGATCCCGCCGGCGATGCCGACACCATCATGACCGAGCTCATCCTGGCCGACATGGGCACGCTCGAGAAGCAGCTGCCCAAGCTCGAGAAGGAGGCCAAGCGCGACAAGGAGCTCATGCCCAAGTTTGAGGTCGCCAAGCGCCTGCTTGACTGGCTCAACGAGGGCAAGCGCGCCGCATCCATGGAGATGACCGACGAGGAGCGTGCCGCTGCCAAGGGCCTGTTCCTGCTCACCATGAAGCCCATCCTGTATGTGGCCAACGTGGACGAGGATATGCTCAACGACGACCTGGCGCCCATCGATGGCGTCAAGCCGCTGCCTATCTGCGCCAAGATCGAGGCCGAGCTTTCCGAGCTCGATCCCGAGGACGCTGCCGACTACCTGGAGAGCCTGGGCCTGGAGCAGCCCGGTCTGGACGTGCTCGCGCAGGCGGCCTATAAGCTGCTCGGTCTGCAGTCGTTCTTTACGGCCGGCGAGATGGAGGTCAAGGCCTGGACGGTTCGTCAGGGCGCGACCGCCCCGCAGGCCGCCGGCGTCATCCACACCGATTTTGAGCGCGGCTTTATTAAGGCCGAGGTCATTGGCTATGACGACTACATCGAGCTCGGTGGCGAGCAGGGCGCCAAGCTGCCGGCAAGCTGCGTATTGAGGGCAAGGACTATGTCATGGCCGATGGCGACGTCGTGCACTTCCGCTTTAACGTGTAAGGACGACGCATATGTTTAAATATGGTAAAAAAGCTGGCTACATGGGTATTGCACTGCTCGTACTTGCGGTGATTCCGCTGGTGGTCGCAGCGTGTGTTATCCCCAACATTGGTCCCGAGGTGGCAACGAAGTTTAACGCCGCCGGCGAGGTGACGCGCTGGGGCAAGAGCTACGAGTTGCTGGCGCTGCCGGTGCTCAACCTGCTGCTGAGCGTAGCGACTTACTTTACGGCGGGACGCCAGGCTAAAAACAATGATGACTCCGCCGCCATGGCGCGCATCGTGTGCGAACGCTACCTGCGCAACGGTTGCATCACGGGTGTGTTCCTCAACGTGATCAACGTTTACTTTATGTACTCGGCGATTACCGGAACGGGCTTTGGCTTTGGTTTCTAGCTTGTCCTTTTAGGCAACGAGCCTGCACGCATATTCAATGGCTGCTGCGAGGCCGCCGCTCGATCGTGGTTTAAAGACCATATCGGCGGCGGCCTCGTTTTCGTATCCGGCGCCGCGAAGGGCAAGTGCGATACCGGCTTCCAGGAGAAGGGGCAGACCGTGTTGGCTGGTTGCGATTACGGCAGCCTGATTGAGCGAGCAGCTGTGCGCTTGGCATTGGATGGCAAGTTCACCTTGCGCCGGGCAAGGGACCAGAACGGCGGCGACGCGACTTGATAGCAATGCAAATGCTGTGCGCTCATCGGGCGAAAGGCATTCTGCTTCAACGACGACGAGCTTGGGCGGCGCGCTGTTTGTGCGAAGCGTGGCTCGGTACATGCGGACCGAAGAACCCAACATAGAAAACTCCTGTGTATTCGGCAAAACGTAAACTATAGTTTACGTTTATGTTCGGCTCCATTTCAAACTCGGCTGCATGGACGAACGTGCGAAACAGATTCTTGCAGGCGGGTCGAAGAGACACGCAGGGACCTTGGTATCTCCAA
>ENA-OQIR01000936-OQIR01000936.1-human-gut-metagenome-genome-assembly--contig:-NODE-936-length-11204-cov-2.600072_pt1 | contig 11204 bp, 16 predicted proteins | sample MGYA00242580_ERZ504745 | MGnify/ENA primary metagenome ERZ504745 (study PRJEB26092, sample SAMD00036214) | human gut metagenome | host: Homo sapiens | study: EMG produced TPA metagenomics assembly of... | reverse complement strand
CAAGCAAGGATGATGAATTTATAAGATGTCTAGGTTGCCAATGTGGACAAGGATATTATTATAGTCGTCCTTTGTCGATAGATGCATTTAATGATTTGATTCATAAGAAATAGGTGTATTATTAGTGTAGTATGAGAAGTATAGGATAGTAAAAATGTAGTTTATATCTTGATGGCATTTTGCTTCTATGTGGATGTCAAGATTCTACAAAATACCCCACAAAATGTGAAGAAAGTCCTTCGCAAACGGAAGCTGAAGTTTTATGGCCTAGCAGGAAGACTGAGTGTTTTGAGTGATGGTAGTCTAGCTGAAGTGGATCTAACACACGCAAATGATGGATATATTTGTGCTAGGTTACTTCAAGAAACTTCGGGAATCAAACTACAGATTTCAAAGGATGATAAAAAATATAACTATGATTTAAAGACAACAGAATTCAAGCCTTTTCCAATGAATATGGATAATGGCAGTTATACGATAAAAATTTTGCAGCAAATAGAAGGAACAAGATATGCGATATGCGCTTCTAATACGATAGATGTTCAGTTGCCAAATGATCTTGTTCCCTATTTATATCCGAATCAAATTGTTGATTATACAAAGGATTCTTATGTATATAAAAAATCTTTTGAACTTGTAAAGGCTGATCGTGACGATTTGACGCGTATAGCACATTTGTTTAAATATGTTGTAGATACATTAGATTATGACGATCAAAAGGCAAAGGATGTAAGTGATACGTTTGTCTTACCAGATATTGATGGTTCATTAAAAAGTGGCAAGGGAATTTGTTTTGATTATGCGGCAAGTCTTGCTGCTCTATGCAGAATTCAAGGTATTCCGGCAAAGGTGATTGTTGGATGGACGGATATTGAGTATCATGCCTGGGTTGAAATTTATTTAAAGGATACGGGATGGATCAATCCTAAAATATATTTTGATAAGGAAAAATGGAATCTTGTAGATCCTACATTTTCGGATTCAAAAAATTCGGATTATGAAGGGAAATATGATGAAGTGTATCACTATTAGGAGGCGTATGTATGTTATCGAATAATGAAAAATATATTTTTACAAGTGAATTGGCATTGGCTATTTCAAATGGTTTGCAAGTGGAAGATGGTTTGAAAATGCTTGTTGGTTTTGATGCAGATGTATCTATATGTGCAAAAAAATTAGAAGATATAATGAAGCAAGGCTATTCTTTTACAGATGCATTAAAAGAATCTAAAGAATTTGATGAATATATGATTCAGATGGTTGTAGTTGGGCAAAGTATTGGGAATTTAGATGTAGTGTTTAAGGAATTGAGTACATATTATGCAAGACAAAAAGAATTGAATTATCAAATTCAAGATGCAATCACATATCCATTTGTTTTGATTTTGATGATGTTTGTGATTGTTGCCACCCTAATATTTAAAGTGTTTCCTATTTTTGAAAATATTTTGAGCCAAATGTCGATGTCATTGTCTTTGATGTATTCAGCTCGAATCTTAAGTTATATTGGCTTTTTTATTTTATTGTTTATTCTAGTTTTTGGTCTTATTTTATATTTTATTTATAAAAAAAGTCCGAATAAAGTATGGATGACAAAATTACCATTCTTTTCTAAGTTGAATTATCAAAAAGAAATGACTAAGTTTACATATATATTATCTTTATTTGTTTCAAGTGGATATGCATTGATTGATGCTGTAGATATTATACTTCTATCGATTGAGCACCCTGTATTAAAGGATAAAATCTTACATGTAAAAAATCGTATGCTTGAAGGAGAAAGCCTGTCGAGTGCATTAGTAAAAGAGAATGTGTATGATCAAGGATATGGTGCTTTATTGATGGCAGCGGATCAAAGTGGTCATCAAGATGAAGTATTAAAAACCTTATCAAATCGTTATAAGGAAGATTTAGAAAGAATGTTATCGAGTTTTTTAAATCGTTTAGAGCCATCTATGATTGCGGGATTATCCTTGTTAGTAGGATTTGTACTAATTTCTATTATGCTTCCTTTAATGAATGTATTACAGACATTGGGGTAGTTTTATGAAGGGGAAGAACATATTGTTCTTTGGCTTGTTTTTAGGATTGATATGGATAGGTTTATCAAATATCAATAAGAGTACAGAGAATTTAGATATAGATCGTGTAAAAAATAGTTTGGATACAGCCTTAATTAGTTGTTACAGTGTTGAGGGGCATTATCCAGAAAATATTCAATATTTAAAAAAATATTATGGGTTTACTTATGATATAAATAGTTATTTCATTACATATGATTGGCAGGGGGATAATATATATCCAAATATTTATGTTTATAGAAAGGGGAATGAATGATGAAAAATGCAGGTGTTTTCTTTTCTCTTTCGTTAATGTTATTGTTTGTGTTATGCTGTTTCATGCTTTTGAATATTCAAATTGAAGATTATTCGATGCTGCAAAGACGTACTAAAAATGATTTGAAACATATACACCCGTTTTATATGTCACAAACAAAATTCATAGTTATGATGAAGTGAATGGAGTTAGTGTTGAAAACAGAGATGGTCAAAAAATAATTAAGCTATCGGATACAAAAAGTGATACCTATTTATATAGAGATAAATCTAAGTTAATGGAGCTTTGTGTAATTAAAGATATGCAACCAGATTTTAGTACGGGACAAGCTTTAATGGCATGTGATGACTTTGATGTGAAGCAAGATGAAAATAAAATTATTTGTGAAATTAATGGTGTTGAGTTTTATGTTGAATTAAGAAGTGGGGTGGTATCATGAAAAAGAGGCCATTTTCATTTTTTTTAGAACTACTCTTTGTATTATTTTTCTTTCTTATCACATCCACGATTTTAATTGAAATCTATGCGAAAATGATGCAAGTATCTAAGGAGGATACATATCGTCAAGAGGCTATGATTATTGCTCAAAATGAAATTGAAACGCATACTCGTGTTGGAGATTATACTAGAAAAATGAACGATACGGATTATGATATTAAAATCAAGTGTATTAACGATAATGAGTTTCGTATACAGATTTATGTAAAAGAAGATAAAGTGTTAGATTATCATTATTATCAAGAGGAGAGCAACGAATGAAACAGTCAAGAATAGGATTAGGTGTCGTTACAATGCTGAGTATATTTGTCGTTGTATGCATGTGCGTTTTAGTGCTGTTTTCAGCAAACAAAGTTTATCAAATGCATGAACAAGTCAATCGTAGCTATGCGTATAAAAAAGCATATTATCAAGCTGAGATTAAAGCACATAAATTGATTGATCAAAATGAAACGGATTTTTTGGTTCATGTAAAAGAGGATACATATTTAAAAGTGAAGGTTGATCATGGCCAAATTGTTGTATTTAAAACGATTGTGAAAGGAGAATAGTATGGATGTTGTTGAGATTTAAAAAAAAGCTATAAAAGAAAATGCATCAGATATTTTCTTTGTTGCTGGAAGTCCTTGTATGTTGAAGGTAGGACAACAGCTTGTTGCGATAACACAAGAAAAAATGATGCCGAATGATACTAAAAATATTGTTCAACAGTTGTATGGCTTTGCACCTTATTGCTCATATGAGAATTTTGAAAAAAATGGGGAAGATGATTTTTCGTTTTCGTTATCACAAGTAGGCCGATTTAGAGTTAATGTATATCGCCAAAGAAATTCAGAAGCGGCTGTTTTGCGTGTAGTTAAATTTGAACTTCCAAAACCAGAAGATTTTCATATACCAGAATCTATTTTAAGTCTTTCAAATCGTAGAAAAGGGATTATTTTAGTAAGTGGTCCTGCTGGAAGTGGAAAGAGTACAACTCTAGCTTGCTTGATTGATCGAATGAACGAAACTAGAAATTGTCATATTATTACGATTGAAGATCCAATTGAATTTTTGCATTCGCATAAGAAATCGATTGTTTCACAACGCGAAGTGTATCATGATACAAAGAATTATTTAACGGCATTAAAATCGGCTTTGCGTGAAGCACCTGAAATTATTTTATTAGGAGAAATGCGTGATGAAGAAACGGTTTCTACAGCACTTTCTGCTGCGGAAACAGGACATTTAATTTTATCCACATTACATACAGTTGGTGCAGTAAATACAATAGATCGTATTGTAGATATGTTTCAGGGACATCAAGATCAAGTTCGTAGTCAATTGTCCATGATCTTAGAGGCGGTTATAAGTGAACAATTGATTCCTACAATCGATGGAGAATTAATTCCAGTATTTGAAATTATGCAAGTAAATCCGGCTATTCGATCTCAGATTCGTGAAAATAAGATTCATCAAATTGAAAATACAATGGCATCCAATCGGCAAAATGGTATGGTTATGATGGATGATTCAATTTTTGAATTGTATCAACAGAATAAAATTTCAAAAGATATTGCGATTCAATATAGTTTACATCCGGATCGTATGAAAAGTAGAATGCAATAAAGAATGAAAAATTACATTTCATTCTTTTTTTCTTTCAAAAATTTTACAGTAGGTATATAATTTGTCTATTATTGAATGGGAGATTTTTAATGCGTAGTTATCAGGTGGATATGTGTAATGGTCCAATTTTAAAAAAATTGATTGTTTTTGCGTTACCATTAATATTATCGGGATGTTTACAACTTTTATTTAATGCGGCTGATATTATAGTGGTTGGAAGATTTACTGGAAATCAAGCACTTGCAGCGGTTGGTTCAACAAGTGCATTGATTAATTTGTTGGTGAATATGTTTATTGGGATTAGTGTTGGAGCAAATGTAGTATTGGGAAAATGCATTGGAGCTAGAGATGAAGAAAATACATCTAAAGCTGTACATACAGCTATTTTTATTGCTGTTTTTGGAGGATTCTTAATGGTATTTGTTGGCTTCTTTTTTGCTAAATCCTTATTAGAATTGATGGCAACACCAGAAGATGTAATTGATTTATCTTCTTTATATATGCGGATTTATTTTGCAGGGATGCCTTTTTTCATGGTCTATAACTTTGGTGCTGCTATACTTAGGTCAATTGGGGATACAAAACGTCCATTATATTTCTTAATGGTTTCTGGAATTATTAATGTACTATTTAATTTATGTTTTGTAATTGTATTTCATATGGGAGTTGCTGGTGTTGCATTGGCTACAATCATATCTGAAGGAATCAGTGCGGGACTTATTTTGTCTTGTTTAAAGCATATGGACGGCCCTTTACATTTTGAATTAAAGGATATGCGCTTTCATAAAGAATTGGCATTAAAAATGTTAGAAGTAGGACTTCCTGCAGGACTTCAAGGCATTATTTTTAGTATTTCAAACGTATTGATCCAATCAAGTATTAACTCTTTTGGATCTTTAGTTATGGCTGGAAACACAGCGGCTAGTAATATTGAAGGCTTTGTGTACACGTCTATGAATGCTGTTTATCAAACTTCTTTGTCATTTACTTCACAAAATTTTGGGGCAAGAAAATATGATCGAATCGATAAAATATTATTGGAATGTTTAGCTATTGTAACGGTAGTTGGTCTTGTGTTAGGACAAGGTGCTTATTTCTTTGGACAACAATTATTATCTATTTATTCGAGTGATAAAAGTGTTATTCAATTTGGTATTGATCGATTAGCTATCATTAGTACAATGTATTGTTTATGTGGAATTATGGACACTTTAGTTGGAAGTTTAAGAGGAGTTGGCTATTCAATTCTACCAATGTTGGTATCTTTAACAGGTGTTTGTGTCATTCGTGTTATATGGATATTTACTGTATTTAAGTCAGTACATACAACATTTTCGTTGTATATTTCTTATCCAATCACATGGGTTATAACGCTTGTAGCACATGGAATTTGTTTCATGGTTGTGCGTAAACGAATTCGAAGAGTGGCATGATGAAAAAAGCATTGATTTTTGGGGATTCTAATACTTGGGGATATGATCCAAGGGGATATTTTCAAAGATATGATTTAACTTACAAAGATTACTTGAATGATCTAGTAGCTGGATGGATGTTTTTTGAAGATTCATTAAATGGACGTTTGTTAAGGGATGTTAAAGACGAAACTTATGATTTAGCTTCAATCGATTTGTTTTGTATTATGCTTGGATCGAATGATTTGATGCATTATTATGATGTAGATCAGATTGTTTCTTTTATGCATGAGTTAATTGATTCTATAGATACAAGAAAGGTATTGATTCTTTGTCCACCAATTTTACAAATTGATATATTTAAAGCGGAAAGTATTCGATTGAATGAAGCCTATAAAAAAATGAACGTTCATTGTATAGACTGCAATCCATTAAATATGAGTTTTGATGGTGTGCACTTATCTGAAAAGGGACATAAAGAATTTGCCTTGAAAATGTCGGAATATATGAAAAAAGAATTCTGTTGAAGTCTAGTTAGAAAAATAAATGTTCAATCAAGATTTTGGTGCCTAAAAGAATTAAGATAGAACCGCCCATATATTCTGCATATTTTTCAAATAGGTTCCCTAGTGTTTTGCCGAACAATACACAAATGAAGGAAAGTACAAAGGTTGTAATTCCTATTGTAGTTGTGGCAATCCATAAATTTACTTTTAAAAAGGCAAAACTTACACCAACGGCTAATGCATCAATACTTGTGGCGATAGCTAAAAGAAGAATGTCTTTAAATGAGATGGAGTGAATTTTTACTTCATCTTCTTTTTCTTCTTTTCCTTCTTTAATCATGTTGATACCTATTAAGCTCAACAAAATAAAGGCAATCCAGTGATCGATGATTGTATATAATCGGTGAAATGACTTCCTGCAAAATAGCCAATAGCTGGCATAAGTGCTTGAAAGAATCCAAATGCGAGTGCCAAGATCAAAGCGTATTTTTTTACTTTATCTTTATCAAGGCCCATACCTTTTGCTAATGAAACGGCGCATGCATCCATAGCTAAACCAACACCAATAAATAAAATAGTAATAAAATCCATATTTCCTCCTTAAAACAAGAAAAGACTTATACGAAAAAAAATATCTTTTTTCGCATAAGTCTTGTTTTTTACAATAAGCCAGATCTTTTGATCAGTATGTTGACTTAAATACTTACAGAAGTAAGATAACTACTCCCTTATGGATGGTTTATAGTATCAAAATCAAATTTTCTTTACAATGAAAAATAGTTATTGATATCTAACTGAAATGGATTATAATGAGGCAAAAGGAAGGTATATATATGACTCATTTTTATATTGTTCGTCATGGCGAAACCATGTTTAATGTGAAGGGACGTATTCAAGGTTGGTGTGATTCACCATTAACTAAATTAGGCGTTTCTCAGGCAAAAGAGCTAGGGAAAAAATTAAAGAATGATTCTTTTGATGTTTGTTTTTGTTCAACAAGTGAGCGTGCTATGGATACAGCGCAATATATTTTAGAAAATAGAGATGTGAAAATTATTTCTTCAAAACAATTAAAAGAGCAGTGTTTTGGGGATTTTGAAGCAGAAAAATCATCAAATATTTTTAAGGATGGAATAAAATATTCAGAGGGGTATCGTTTTTGTGGTGGTGAAAACCATAGTGATGTAATTGAACGTGTCTTTAATGCGTTAAAAAAAATTGCATCCGAATATCCGAATGCGAATGTGTTAGTGGTATGTCATGGTTCTGCTATTAAACATATTGTAAACTATCTATGTCCTGGATTTGTCAACGAACAACCGACAACGGCAGCTTTAGTTCCTAATTGTTCAATTACGCGAATTGATTATGATAATGATTTTAAACTTATTGAAAAGCCTCGTCTTTTTCACGGTCAATAAACATTAAAATAAAGGCGAGTATTAATAGTGAAACGCTTATCCAGATAGCTTTTGCAGAAAAAATCTGAATACAAAAGTTTCCTAGAATGGCACCGATTATAAATGTTAAAATAATTGAGTAGTAGAGAAGTCCACTTTGTAGATGTTGGACTTTTTTTGTGCATAAATAATTACACATTTCGTGTGTTCCTGTTCTTAAATTCCCAATACACATCGTTGTTGCGTAACCTTTACCATGTATTTTACGAAAGGCTTGTACTTGTAATCCACACGCAAAAGAAGTTAAAGAATTTGCGAGAAGGTTTTGTTCGAATGAAATATATCCAACGCCAAATAATATAATGATTTCAATCAAGAGAGTAACTTGTCGCCAGTGTACTTTTTGAATTTTTTGAAAATGTACAAATTCCGCTAAGAAAATACCTAGACCAAAAGCAAGTACGGGACATAAATAATGTAGGGCATGCTGGAATTGTCCTCTTGCTAAATTGACACCAAAGAGGAGCATATTTCCAGTTTGGGCATTTGCGAAGACTTGTCCTCTTGCCAAGTATGAATAGGCATCCATAAAACCTCCGGATAACGCTAGAAGAATACCAAGCTCAATGGATTCAGATGTTTGTTTTGCTCTTTTCATAAAATAATCACAACCTTTTTTTCTTTTAAGATAATAAGACAAAATCACAAAAAATAAAAGCCGAAATCGGCTTTTATATTCATTAAACTGTGCCTTGTGCTTTCATTGCTTTTGCAACTTTTAAGAATCCAGCAATGTTAGCTCCAACTACATATTCTTTTTCATGACCATATTCTTTAGCAGTATCACGACAAGTTTCGAAAATATTTACCATAATGTTTTCAAGCTTTTGATCAACTTCTTCTGCTGTCCAAGATAAGTGTTGAGCATTTTGTGACATTTCAAGACCAGAACATGCAACACCTCCGGCATTGCTTGCTTTACCTGGAGCATAGAATACACCGTTTTTCATAAGATAGTGGATAGCTTCTGGTGTTGTTGGCATGTTAGCCCCTTCGCATACAGCAAAAACTTTATTAGCTACTAATGCTTTTGCATCTTCTAAATCAAGTTCGTTTTGAGTGGCACATGGAAGAGCAATATCGCATGCAACAGTCCATGGACGTGCGTTTGGTGTGTATGTTGCATTTGGTCTTTTTTCAACATATTCTTTAATACGTCCACGACGAACTTCTTTGATGTCTTTAACTAAATCTAAATCAATTCCTTCTGGATCGTAAACGAATCCGTTTGAATCCGACATAGTTACAACTTTTGCTCCAAGTTGTGTTGCTTTTTCACAAGCATAGATAGCTACGTTACCACTTCCGGAAATCGTAACTGTTTTTCCTTCGAAGCTAGTTCCGTTATCTTTTAATAAAGCTTGTGTAAAGTAACATAGACCATATCCAGTAGCTTCGGTACGAATCAAGGATCCACCGAATGTTAATCCTTTACCTGTCAATACGCCGCTGTATTCATTTTTCAAACGTTTATATTGTCCAAATAAATATCCGACTTCACGGCCTCCAACACCAATGTCTCCAGCAGGAACATCTGTGTTTGGCCCGATGTGACGGTATAATTCGCTCATGAAACTTTGGCAAAAACGCATAACTTCGCGATCACTTTTTCCTTTTGGATCGAAATCAGATCCACCTTTTCCACCTCCCATAGGAAGTGTAGTCAATGAATTTTTTAATACTTGTTCAAATCCTAAGAATTTGATGATACTAATGTTTACAGATGGGTGGAATCGTAAACCTCCTTTGTAAGGTCCGATGGCAGAGTTGAATTCAACACGGTAACCACGGTTTACTTGAGTTTTGCCATTATCATCAACCCAAGGAACACGGAAAATGATTTGTCTTTCAGGTTCTACAAGTCTTTCTAATACATCATCGTCTAATTCTTCAGGATGTACATCTGCGATAATATTCAATGATTCGAATACTTCTTCAACAGCTTGAAGAAATTCTTTATCATTGGGGTTTCGTTTTTTTACGGTTTCGTATAATTGCTCTAGGTCTTTCATTTTAAGTCCTCCCTTATTTAATACGTGATGATTATAGCACAAAAATTGAAAATGTTTCATTAAAATATGAAAAAATTTGTAAACAATAAAAACAAGTATACAAATGATGGTAAAATGCACATAGCGAGTTCATATATTATATGTTATTATAGAACTCGGTGATGAGAATGAGAGAAAAATTATATCGTTTTATGCAAGGTAGATATGGTACAGATAAATTAAATCAGTTCCTATTTTATTTAGAACTTATTTTATTAGTACTAAGTTTATTTTTTAGAAAAAACATTGTGATCAATATATTGTTCTATATTAGTATTATTATTTATTTAGCACGTGCATTATCGAAGAACTATGTGGCAAGATCGATTGAAAATCAAAAGTTTATTCGTGTTCAGGCAAAAGTGACTCATCGCTTTCAAGCTATTAATAAGTCTTTGAAGGATAAACAAAATAAGTATTTAGTTTGTCCTGAATGTGCGCAAATTATTCGTGTTCCTAGAAATAAGGGGAAAATTGAAGTTCGTTGTCCTTCATGTAGAAAATCATTTGATGCGAAAAGTTAGTTGTCTTTACGCAAAGATGGAAACGTTGTAAAATATTTATAGATGTTGAGGAGGATTGAATGATGAAAATTGGTATGGCATGTGATCATGGAGCATATACATATAAGGAAGAAATCAAACAAATGTTGATGGATGAAGGCCATGAAGTTGTAGATTGTGGTTGTCATGATACAAATAGTGTTGATTATCCGGATATGGCAAAAGCGTGTGCAGATTTAGTAGTGAATAAAGAAGTGGACAAGGGTATTGTTATGTGTGGTACTGGAATTGGAGTTTCAATTGCAGCTAATAAAGTAAAAGGAATTCGTTGTGCATTATGTACAGATGTAACTATGGCTCGTTTAACTCGTGAACACAATGATGCGAATATGTTGAGTATGGGACAAAGAACGACAGGTATTGAAACTTGCAAAGATATTGTTCATACTTTCTTGAACACTCCATTTAGTGAGGGTGAAAGACATAAAGGAAGAATCGCAAAAATCAGTGCAATTGAGGATGCTCAATAAGATTTAGGGATGCTTGGAAAAGTGTCCTTTTTAAATTTTAAAAAAAAAAGGGGTTTACAAGAAGAGAAGTATTTGGTAATATAGATGAGCACTGCTGAGGTGCACATGATCTTTGAAAACTGAACAGGAAATAAAATACAAACTAAAACGTCAATTTCGAAAAACAAAAAAATGTAAAGAAAGATGTCAGAGACATCTAAGAGCTAAATCAAATGGAGAGTTTGATCCTGGCTCAGGATGAACGCTGGCGGCATGCCTAATACATGCAAGTCGAACGAGAGGAAGGAAAGCTTGCTTTT
>ENA-OQIR01000933-OQIR01000933.1-human-gut-metagenome-genome-assembly--contig:-NODE-933-length-11222-cov-4.859306_pt1 | contig 11222 bp, 11 predicted proteins | sample MGYA00242580_ERZ504745 | MGnify/ENA primary metagenome ERZ504745 (study PRJEB26092, sample SAMD00036214) | human gut metagenome | host: Homo sapiens | study: EMG produced TPA metagenomics assembly of... | reverse complement strand
GCATGTACGTGAAGGTCGTGGACGCGGACGATTGGGTCGGCCCGGAATCGCTCGAACAGGTCATGGCCGTGCTGCGCGGCGAGGTTGATAAGGACGAGCCGCTCGACATGCTCGTCACCAACTACGTGTACGACAAGGTGGGCAAGCGCAACAAGCACGTCGTGAACTTCCGGCATGCATGGAGCCCGGCAGGCGCCTCACATGGACGATCTGGGGCATTTCGGGCTGACCGAATACATTCTCATGCACGCGCTGATCTACCGTACGGCGTGGTGCGCGAATCGAAGATGCAGCTGCCGGAGCACACGTTCTACGTGGACTTCATCTACGCGTACCAGCCGTTCCCGTGGGTCAAGTCGCTGCAATACGTGGATACGCCGTTCTACCACTATTTCATCGGCCGCGACGGGCAGAGCGTGCAGACGGACGTGATGATTCGACGTGTGGACCAGCTGCGGCTCGTCAACCAGTGCATGGTGCGCGCCACCCCCGAACGAGGTACGGTGCCAGACGGCCTGCACCGCTATATGATTCATTTTCTGGCGATTCAGAGTTCCGTCGCGAGCGTTTTCATGATTTTGTCGCGCGATCCGGAGAATTACGAGAAGAAGAAGGCCATGTGGGCGGATATCGAGCGTATTCGCCGACGATTTACAAGGACGTGCGTAAGAAGGCGATGTCGCGCGCGCTGAACCTACATGGTTCGCTCGGCCGGTTTGTGATTCGAAAGGGATATTTCGTGGCGGAACATGTGGTCGGGTTCAACTGATTTCGCGCGGGTTTCGCGGGTTTCGCAGGTTTCGCGCGATAGAGGGTTTACGCGATATTGCGTGAGTATTGCGATTATTGCGATCGGCTAGGCGCTCCTGTGTCCGTTTCTGGTGATTCGGACACAGGAGCGCTTCATTTTGATGCCTGTGTGTCCGATTCGGGAGAAACGGACACGGAAAGCACCAGCGGGCTTAGTTCCAGCGATCCGACATGGCGAAACTGTTGTGCATGAGATTGCTGGACGTGTACAGCACGTCGCCGAGCAGCTTCGTATTGCGCGATCGCAGGTATTCCGCCATTTCGTCGTTAGCCGCCGCAAGACGGGCCGGAACAGATGTAGGACTAGCAAGCCCATCGGAACCGGAATCAACCGCAGCACCAGACATAGAACCAGAACCGCCAACCGCAGAACCGGCACCAGAACCAGCGCCACCAGCCCCAGTCGCCGACCCACCAATCGCAAGCGCATCATCCGTACGTTCCACCAGACGGTGGCCGAAGGAACGGACATCTTCCGAGAAGCCCTCGACCGCGTTGCTGGTCTCGTAGAAGTGCGCGTCGGCGAGCGTTGCAATCAGGCGGTTCGTCCAATACAGGCAGTCCGTGGAGACTTCCGGCGTGGTGTCGCGCAGGTAGGCGGGGGTGTCGTCGACGTTCGCATAGAACGGGGCGGACGTGGTGAACGCGCCGGAACCGTACGAAATCCACATGATCGAACGGCTTTCGACGGGCGCGTACGGGCGAATCTGCATGGCCACCATGTGTCCGGTGCGGTTGATGCCGATCGGACGGTAGCGATGGCGGCTTTCCTCAGTTCCTGCGTGCCGTACGGGTCATACGGGGTGCTTCGAAGTGCGAACCGAGCAGGAAGTCGACATCCTCGACGGTCACGGCATTCTCCGGTTCGAGACACCATGGAATATCGTCCGATTCAGGGGTAAGGTTTTCCGCGTCGGCCGGATCGAGATAGCGGTACATGTACCAGGCGCGTGGCGTGTTGTAGATGTGGTCCTTCGCGGTGGCGGTGCCGAATACGATACGCGGGTTGCAGTGGCCGCCGTTCATGCCGCCCTGCGTACCCGCCGCGCGCCCAAGATGGTGCGTTTCGATGAATTCCTGCAGATCGGCGCTACACATGAATTCACGTGCGTCGCTGAAGGCGTCATCAAAATCGAAATAGTCGATGCCAAGCTGGTTGGGATGATCGCGCATTTGTCGTCCGGCACGCGGCGGGCGATCCAGTGGTGGCCGCCGATGGTTTCGACGTACCAGATTTCGTCCACGTCGGAAATGATGATGCCGTTCGATTCGTACGTTCCGTACGTTTCGAGCAGTTCGGCCAGACGTTTCACGCCTTCGCGCGCGGTGTTGACGTACGGCAGCACGAGGGTGATGATGTCTTCTTCGCCGATGCCGCCTGGGGTTTCCGGCTTACCATTGGCTTCGTCGGCCGGCTGCAGTGCGACCAGCGGGTCGGCGCCGAGCACGCGCTCGTTGACGGCGATGGTTTCGGTGGCGCTCATGGCCACGTTGCGTTCGTTGACGCCAGCTTCCGCAAGGATTCCACGATTTGGAAGCACGTTCGGTACGATGCTGTACCGGCATGGATTGTCGGGAAGGTCGATTTCAACGTGGCTCAGCACACTGCGGTAGTGCCGCGGCTGCTCCTGCGGTGCGACGACTACGAATTTCTTGGGATCGTAACGTCCCGAACCAGAGTCGTCATCTCGGGCGATGATGGTCGAACCGTCGTAACTTGCTTTTTTGCCTACAAGAATTGTGGTACATGACATGGTTTCGATTGTAGGCACACCAACACTCCGAGGCCATTTCGACGCCCGTCCGACGCCCGTGGTGGCGATTGGTCCGAATATGCTGTATACTATGTTGCTGTTGCCCCTCTAGCTCAACGGTTAGAGCAGCGTCCTTTTAAGTCGTGGGTTGTGGGTTCGAATCCCACGGGGGGCACAGGTTCGAAGTCTTGGAAGCCGATGGTTCTCAGGACTTTTTCATTTGTTTCGGGATGAGGTCTCAGCACTTCAATACGGAACGCACCATATCGCGCACCCTCTTTCGCTCACGAATCGCAATTTCGGTCGATTATTTCGCGACGTGCGCCGAAAAGTATGGAAAATAAGGCGATTTATACCCCCTACCGCACTATGCGGCACCACCTTTCGCTCACAATCGTAAGAAAACGAGCGAAATCGCAATATGTGTTCCGAAATGAATAGCGAACAGCCCGCGGGCGATTCGCGGACGGACCATACGCATGCAACCGGCGTGGCGCAATCGACGATAATGATAGACTCGAATATATCGAACATTTGTTCGCATAGATTCGGTATTACGGGAAATTCCCCACTATATACAGTGGGCGAACGCACGAAACGCCACTACGGGTAGTGTATACTGATGAACGGCCTGCTCAGCCGGGCAAAATCAAAAAACGTGGCCGACAAGATCTTCCGCACCAAAGGAAGCCGATTGCATAGGGAGGAAAAGTAATGACCGTGACCGTCTTCACCAATCCGAACAATCCTCAATGCGAGGCCACCGAACAAGAGCTTTCCAAACTGGGAGTGCGGTACGTGGCGGTCGATTTGACGCAGAATCCGTCCACATTCGAACAGATCAAGGACGCCGGCTTCAAGCAAATTCCGGTCGTCATCTCACCGAATTCCTCATGGAGCGGACATCGCCCCGACCTCATCCGCCAGCTGGCGCAAAGCATCGCGGCGTAGGCGCGGCAACAGCAGTCAAGCATCCAGACAGCCGGAAGGCACGAATCCCAAACGGCAATAATCCGGAAGAATCAAATCCCCCGCGGCAAAACCCGCAACAAAACCCCACTGCAATCGTCCGAAATCGTTCAAAATCAGCCACCCAAAGCAAAGCGGCCAGCCGGAACATCGCCCGACCAGCCGCTTAGCAAAACCCGCAAAACGCAAAAACCAGCCTACATACGACCGGCAGTGGACGGGTCGATCTTCATGGTCTGGAATCGGTGGGCCATGAAATCGTCATTGAAATACGTGGCGAAGAACTGCGAAACGGGCGAATTCTGCGCAACCCCAGCCATGCGGGAATACCAAGCGTCAAGCGCCATCAGCGTCATCACGCCATCGACGAAAATGAGTATGAAACAGACCAGCGTCAACGAATAGCGAATCTTCCACGGAATACGCTGGATCAATCGCAATAATCGCGGCAGAATCAACTTGACCCAAATCAAGCCGAGGATACCCCAGAAGAACATGTATTTGCCGGATGTACGCCCGTCAATCGAAAGCCATTGCCCCGTGTAATCCCATGCGCGAATACCGAACGCGGCCTGCATGAACCAGCTGGTGAAATATTCGAACGCGCCACCGATCACCGCGCTTGAGCAGAAAATCAGCAACCAATTCGACTGCCACAAATGGTTGAGCAACACGGTGACGATCACCACGCCGAAACCATAGATGGGCGAGAACGGCCCCCATAGGAAGCCCGCACGGTCCTGGTATTCGCCGAACAGGATGAAATGGTAGATGGTTTCGATCACCAAACCGAACACACAACCAATGGTGAACAGCCAGAACAGATTGAAGAAATCCAGCGAAATATAGCCTTTGCCGGTCAGGTCGCGGCCGGCCATGCCTTGGGAGGCGGCGTTCTCATACGCGCTGCGGGCGTCCATGCGCCGCAACGCGAACTGCAGCCGGCGCTCCTCCCGCAGCGATGGGTCGGCGGTGATGTGCAGGGCGATCAGCACGACAAGCTGGACAGCCGGGCTGACAAGGTTCAGGCCAAGCCCCTTCAACGCCAGCGACAGCAGGCTTCGGCGAGCGTAAGCGGAATCAGCAGGTACGTCCATTGCGCGATGTGCCGGCGTTTGTTCCTGAAAAGCAGCACGCCGAACACCGTCAGGCACGCGGTGGTGACCATCAGCACGACCGCGTGAATCGCCGACAGAATCGTGGTGAGCTCAGCGCGTCGAACGTCATATCGCCGGAAAGCACGGCCTGCACGACGTACAGGCACGACAGCACGATGATCGGCAGCGTCACCACGCCTTCAATAAGCATGACGATGCCGTAAATGCGAACGATTAACGGCAGACGACGGTCAGCGGGATTGCCGACTTCGCCAGTGCCCTGCTTTCCGCCTTCTTCGATAGCCGCGATTTCGGTTTCGGCGGCAATCGCCTTGATTTCTCCATCCGTCTTGCCCGCGGCGGAATCCTCGGATCGTGATTCAGATTGTGCGGTTTCGCTCATATGCCGCTCCTTCCTTCAGCCCACGCTACCAAACGTAGGCAATATCCGCCGCAAGAAAAGCGGTTCAGGTGCGATTATTGGCGGACGCGAGCAAAAGAGGGGGACGTCAGCTGGCTGCAATCGCCATTCGCACACCACCTTTCGCTCACGTCCGCAAGAAATGGCGATGCATAGCGCATCGTGAGCGAATGGGGGTATAAATACGGACGGAAAATAGCGATTTATTACCACCTTTCGCTCACGGACATACAGAAATGGCGATTTGTCACGGACGTGAGCGGAAGGGGCTACGTCAGCCGGCGATGGTTTTGCCGAGGCTTTGCCGCAGTACTCGACCCGATTTCCGTCATCCATGAAACGCGATGGCGATTGTCCCGGAGCGCGTTATACGATACGTACCGCGTAGCGCTACGAAATACGTATCGCTATGAGAGGAATGATTCACCAAACCGGAGAGACAATGCACAACGTACTGCAGATCCTGCGCCGTGACTTCAAACGATTGGTCACCGTACCCGCCGCGTGGGTGATTATGATCGGCCTGATTCTCATTCCCCCGCTATACGCATGGTTCAACATCTACGGGTTCTGGAATCCCTATGCAACACGGACAGCATCAAAGTGGCCGTGGCCAACATGGACGAAGGCACAGACAACGCGCTGCTTGGCAAAGTCAATCTCGGCGATCAAATCGAAGGCACGCTGAAGAGCAACGACCAGCTCGGCTGGGAGTTCATGGGCAAAGCCAACGCGATGGAAGCGGTGGAGTCGGGCGACTGCTACGCCGCAATCGTCATCCCTTCCGACTTCAGCGAAGATCTGCCAACGTCGTCACCAACAGCAAGCATCGCCCCACGCTCGAATATTACGTGAACGAGAAGGCGAGTCCGATTTCGCCGAAAATCACCGACCAAGGCGCGACCGTGGTCGACCGCACCGTCAACAACACCTTCGTCTCCACCGTCAGCGACGTGCTCGTCAAAGCCGTCAACTCGGCCAACGGCACCATCAGCGGCAACACCAACGCCATCGCCAACGAAACCATCGGCGAACTCGACAACACCAAGCGGAACGTAGGCACGATCCGCTCCGCAATCGCGGATCTCGACACCCAGTTAGCCAATGTGCCACAGCAGACAAAAGCAGCACGCAATGCCCTGAACGACGTGCAGCTGGCCGCGGCGAGCGCAGGCAGAGGACTGGCAGGCGCATCCACCGCCATCGGCACAGCGCAAACCCAGCTCAACACGCTTTCGTCCAACGCCAACAGCGCGCTGGAAACCGGATCCGGACTTGTTTCCCAAGCGACGGCGCAATCCACAGCCAGCATCAACCAGATCTCGTCGGCGGTATCCGCGGCAAGTGGATCGGCGCAGCAGGCGGTGACCGTCATGCAAAACATCACCGACAGCAATGCGAAACTGCTCGAGAAGCTCAAATCCGCCAGCGACAACGCGCAATACCAGCAAATCATCAGCAAACTGGAGAATACCAACAACACGGCAGCCGGAACACTCGCCGACCTCAAAACCCTGAGCGAGAACACACAGGCCACAGCCGGCAGCGTATCCAAACTGTCCACCGATTTCAACATAGGCACGCAGAACTCGCTCAAAAGCGCAGGCATGGCGCGCAACGCCATCAATTCAGGCGCACTGCCGCGACTGAATTCCGCGCTGGGCTCGCTGGCTGGGACGGCCGGAACACTTGCCGGCACCGTGACCAGCCAGGACAGCGTGGTCAGGCAAACCAACATCGTGCTCGACCAACTCGACCAAGTGGCGTCAGACACCCGCATCGGCCTTGAGCAAACCGACCAGCAGCTGGCGAAGATGGAGACGAAGCTCACCACCGTCAGCACCGACCTGAAGGCGCTGGGCACTGCGGATCTGCTCGCATCGTTGACCGGCAGCGGCTCGCTTGACGCGGATAAGATCGCCTCGTTCATGGAGTCCCCGACCGTAATCGACACGAAGAACGTGTATCCCGTCAACTCCTACGGCTCCGGCATGGCTCCGCTGATGACCAATCTGGCACTGTGGTGGGCGCGTTCGCCTTTGTGGTGATCTACAAAGTGGAGGTGGACGACGAGGGGCTTGAGGGTCTCGATCCGACCGCAACCGAAAAGTATCTGGCCCGATACCTGTTGCTCGGCACGATGGGCGTCATTCAAGGCGCGATCTGCACCGTTGGCGATCTGATACTCGGCGTGCAGACGGCTTGCGCGCCACTGTTCATACTGACCGGCATGATCACATCGCTGGTATATCTGAGCATCACGTACGCGCTGTCCACCACGTTCATGCACATCGGCAAGGGCCTGTGCGTGGCGTTGGTGATCGTGCAGATTCCAGGCGCTTCCGGCCTGTATCCGATCGAGATGATGCCGAAATTCTTCCGCATGGTCTATCCGTTCGTGCCATTCAGCTATTCGATAGACGCATTCCGCGAGACCATCGCCGGCTTCTACGACGGCCATTGGACCAAGGCGATCGGCACGCTGCTGCTGTTTGCCGCCATGGCGTTCGTCATCGGTCTGGCGGTCCGTCCTCTGTTGGTCAACCTCAACCGACTGTTCGCCCGCGAAATCAAGGAAAGCGACATGATTATCGGCGAGGAAGTGGAGCTTCCGGAACGCGGATACAACATGTCCCAAGCCATTCAGGTGCTGGCCGACAAAGGCGGCTACCGCGAGGTGATCGAGGAACGCGCAAGTCGGTTCGCGGAACTGTACCCGAAACTCAAGCGCGGAGCTCTGGTGATCGGATTCGTAGTTCCGGTAACTCTGGCGGCGGTGTTCTCGTTCACCAACGGAGAGAAAGTGGTGGTACTGGCCACGTGGGTCGTCTGGATTCTGCTCATCATGGGTTTCCTCATGGTCATCGAATACATGCGCGATAATCTGAACCGTCAAGTGGAGCTCGGCCATTTGAGCGATGAATCGATCCAATCCATGCTGGTGGAGCGCCAAGCGGCACGCATCCGTCGCAAAAAGCGGGCGCAACAGGAACGGCGGAACAGACTGCTGCGCAAAACGCGAAAACGCACCAGCGGCAAACGCACGACATCCGATAATCGCAATACCAGCGTCATCAAAGAAACGACGGAAAACGTGACGGGCGTCAACCACAATGAAGATGACGGAATCGCCATACTGGTGCAGAAAATGCAGACGACCGGTCCAAGCGCCGCCGCGAACGATGCCGCCACGGACACCACCGAGACTACCGAGACCGCCGAAAACACCGAGGAAAGGAGCAACGCATGAAAACCATCTGGAAACTGTTCGTCGGCGACATCCGGCGAATCACCAGCAACGTCGTCTCCATCATCATCGTCATCGGGCTCGTTGTGATCCCCGGCATCTTCACATGGTTCAACGTGGCCGCCAGCTGGGACCCGTTCGCCAATACCGGCAATCTGAAATTCGCCGTAGCCAATGAGGACGACGGATACCGGTCCGACCTCATTCCAGTGAAGATCAACATCGGCGACCAAGTGGTTAACACGCTGCGTTCCAACGATCAGCTCGACTGGACCTTCACCACCAAAAAAGAAGCCATCAACGGCACCAAATCCGGCGAATATTACGCAGCTGTGGTGATTCCAAAGAACTTCAGCACCCGTATGATGACGTTCTTCGCATCCGATGGCGACCACGCCGAAATCGCCTACTACAACAATGAAAAGAAGAACGCCTTGGCTCCGAAGATCACAGGCCAAGGCGCCGATACGGTCAGCGCGCAGGTCAACGAGACGTTCTCCGAAACACTGACCAGCACCGCGCTGAGTGTGGCATCGCAACTCGCCAACCAACTCGACAAGCCAGCCGCGCAGGAACAACTCACGCAGTTCAACGGCAATATCAGCGACTTCGCGGAAACGCTCACCGACGCTTCCGGAACGCTCCGCACGTTCAGCACGCTGACCCAAAGCGCACGGCATCTGCTTGAGTCCTCCGACGGTCTGATCGCCAATGTCAGCGGCAATGCGAAAGCGCAGGAACAACACTCAAGCAAGCCGGCAGCGGCGTGAGGATCTGACGGGCGCGTTGAAGACCGGCACCACCGCGCTGGGCACGGCTCTGACTGATTCCGCCAACAGCTTCACAGCCATGGAAGCAGATGTGGACAGCCTATTCGGCAATGCGGGCACGCAGGCCGGCAACACCGCCAACGCATTACGCAACCAGGCCACGAACATCAGCAAGCAGGCGCAAAGCTACCAGCAGATCTATGATTCGCTCGACGCGCTCAGCGCAAACGAAAAGCTGCCGGAAGCGGTGAGGAACGCCATCGACCATCTCAAAACCAACGTCGGCACCACCATCACACAGCTCAACGACCTAGCATCGGCGCTGAATGGCAGCGCCGACAACATCGACGCCAAAGTAAGCGATACCACGGCCGAACGTGCGGAGATCAAGAAACTGGCGCAGCAGGCGGCAACGTCCGTCAGTGGCATCAAAACCGACTATGAGAGCCAACTGAAACCGCAACTTGACGATATCGCCACGTCCATTACCAGCACCACCACCGCGCTCAATGCCACAGCGGCCGATCTGAAAGGCGCGCTGGGCAATCTGAACGGCACCACCAAGACCGCGGATAAGAATCTGACCGCCATCAGCAGCGTGTTGGATTCCACCGCCGATAGTCTGGCCGGCGCGGGCAAAAAACTGGGCGCATTCACAGGAACATTGACCGATGCGCTGAACAGCGGCGATATGAGCGCCGTCAAAGATGTGCTCAGCGATAATACCGACTCGTTGGCCGCCGCGCTTGCAGCCCCTGTAAAAGTGAAACGCAACGCGGTGTTCCCAGTCAAGAACTTCGGTTCGCAGATGGCACCGTTCTACACGATCCTGCCGCTGTGGGTCGGTTCGCTGCTCATGGCAGTGACGCTCAAGACCACCGTCTCGCGTAAGGTGCGCAAGGAACTCGACGACCCGAAACCGCATCAGCTGTTTCTCGGACATTACGGTGTGTTCGGCGTGATCGGACTATTGCAGAGCACGTTCTCCTTGGGAGCAGTCTGCTGTTCCTCCATGTCCAGGCGGTGCATCCGCTGCTGTTCATGCTGTCCGGCTGGGTGAGCAGCCTAGTGTTCTCGTTCTTCACCTACACGCTCGTGGCCAGCTTCGGCAACGTCGGCAAAGCCATCGGCGTGCTGTTTCTCGTCATGCAGATCTCCGGAGCGAACGGCGCATATCCGCTGGCCGTACTGCCGAAAATCATCAGCGGCATCAGCCCGTTCCTGCCTGCGACGCATTCAATCACAGCAATGCGCGCGGCGATCGGCGGAATCTACAGTAACGATTACTGGTTTGCGATTGGCGCGCTACTGCTGTTCATTCCGCCGCTGCTGCTGATAGGCCTGCTACTGCGCATTCCACTGGTCAAGTTCAACCATTGGTACGTAAGCAAGCTGGAAAGCACGAAAGTGATCGCGGCATGATGAGAGGAACCACGCAAGAGGTCACGCGGAAGACGGTGCAAAAAACCACGCAGGAAGACGTCGGCACAGCACGTGGCCGACGTGAGCGATTACGGGAGCAAACCGACCGCAAAATCATGAAAGCCACATTGGGGATAGTGATTTCCGATGGTATCGGAGCGGTGACCATCGAAGAGGTCGCACGACGTTCGGGGGTAGCAAAGACCACAATCTACCGACGCTACCGAAACGCCGACGATTTATTGCAACGCATCCAACCGGAAGTTGCCGGACTACCGAATTTCAACGATTTGAAGCCGTCGCGGAACGGACTGGCCACCATGCTGCAACGCATCCAGGACTGCTTCGACAGCGAACTCGGATTGAAAGCCGTGGGCGTGGTGCTGTCTTCCGACAACGCCACGCTGAAGGCGATCGCAGCACAAGTGCTGGCGCCGGCCGAAAAACGGTTCGTGGGGTTCATGGAACGTGGCATCGCCGACGGAGTGTTTCAAAACCGTTTGGACTACACGTTCCTGTTCAGCACGGTGCTGGGTTCCATGCTGGCTTGCAAAGCGTTGGCAGGACAGGAAGCCGGAGGGGAACGGCAATCCGGCAAGGAACGCAAGTCTGATTCCTGGGCCGAGAACATGGCCACGTTGCTCTGGCCGAACGTATGCGCCGAATCCGCACGGTAACCACAGGAAAACCGTCCGCACCGACGCAAGACGGGCATGCCGTGTCGGTTTCAGA
>ENA-OQIR01000931-OQIR01000931.1-human-gut-metagenome-genome-assembly--contig:-NODE-931-length-11237-cov-4.184248_pt1 | contig 11237 bp, 10 predicted proteins | sample MGYA00242580_ERZ504745 | MGnify/ENA primary metagenome ERZ504745 (study PRJEB26092, sample SAMD00036214) | human gut metagenome | host: Homo sapiens | study: EMG produced TPA metagenomics assembly of... | reverse complement strand
TGCACGAGCTGTTCCTCGGCAACTACTTCGCACAGACCAAGGCTCTGCCTTCGGCAAGACCGCTGACGAAGTGCGCGCAGAAGGCACTCCGGAAGAGATCGTTCCGGCCCGCGTGTTCACCGGCAACCGCCCGACCACCTCCATCTTCGGTGTGGCACTGACCCCGTTCGCACTCGGCGAGCTCATCGCCCTGTACGAGCACATCACCTTCGTTGAAGGCACCGTGTGGGGTCTGGACTCCTACGATCAGTGGGGCGTTGAGCTGGGCAAGCAGCTCGCCAAGCAGATCACCCCGGCCATCTCCCAGGATGACGAGGCTCTGGCTGCTCAGGACGCTTCCACCCAGTCCCTGATCCAGTTCTACCGCGCAAATCGCAAGTTCTGATTTCTAGGGAAACCGGAACGCTGCGTTCAGCGACGTGCATAGCGCCGTAGCGCAATAACTTCCAAAGGGCTCTGCATTTCGGTGCAGAGCCCTTTTCATTACCCCTGAATCATCATTTTCAAATATCCAAGTTTTGCATTTCGTGCGAAATCAGCACCATGAAGTTCTGCATATCGTACATGGAAGTAGCGTTTTCCGCAGAAAATAGCCATTCTTTAAATAATCAATCATCAAGAACTTTTGCGGCGAGTTTTGGACGGCATGAGGTCTGGTGGATGAGGTATTTTTGAGTATTGCTATGCCGGGACTCAGGACGCCGCATAATCCTGAATCCCTTCGGGTCCAGCCGAAAACGATCGCAAGATTGAGTGGAATATTGCACGAACGCAAACTTTGCGAACGCAAGTTGCCGCGATTTTCGGCGGATTGGCAATCCTTCGCAGGCAGACCTGCGAAGAACATACCAGGCAGAACGATTTTGCGAAAATCGTGAAGCCCTTACCTGTGCGCTGATATGCGGCGGCGACTCGAGGAAACACAATGGTTAACGCTATTGAGGCATTTGACGCCAAGCACATGAAGCCGGCCGAGGAAATCCCGGCATTCCGTCCGGGTGACACCGTTGAAGTCAACGTGAAGATCCAGGAAGGCAACAACTCCCGTATTCAGGCCTTCACCGGCGTTGTGATCGCTCGTCAGGGCGGCGGCGTTCGTGAAACCTTCGTTGTGCGCAAGATCAGCTTCGGCACCGGTGTGGAGCGCCGCTTCCCGCTGCACTCCCCGGTCATCGACTCCATCAAGCTGGTCCGCAAGGGCCGCGTGCGTCGTGCCAAGCTGTACTACCTGCGCAACCTGCGCGGTAAGGCCGCTCGTATCGCCGAGCGCCGCGACAACTCCGAGAAGTGAGTTTCAAACGCAAATAAAGCGTGAAATTGGCCCTCAGCCTTACGGCAGGAGGGCCTTTTGCTATTCTTGGCCGCTATGATAAGGGTCAGTGTGCAAACCGGACGATAAAGGAATCATGTATGAAGCATGCCGAAGAAAAAAACAATAGCGGCGAAAGCTTTGGCTTGCGCGACACCCTGGTTTGGTGCGGAATTCCTATTATTGTCGTGCTGCTGATACGTGTTTTCCTGATCGGATTCTACGTGATTCCTTCCGAATCCATGATGAACACCATCGAACCAGGCGACCGAGTGATCACCTCGAAACTCACCCCGAAAGTCTTCGACCTGAAACGCGGCGACGTGGTGGTGTTCAAAGACCCCGACCACTGGCTGCAGCAGGAAGACAACAGCAAATTCGGCGGCGACTACCTCATCAAACGACTCATCGGACTGCCAGGAGACACCGTAGCTTGCGAAGGACCGGGCAAGCCGATCACCGTTAATGGCGTGGCGATTGACGAAAGCTCATACATTCGCCCAGGCGTGGACCCCAGCTCATTCGCGTTCAGCGTGACCGTGACCGAAGGACACGTGTTCGTTATGGGCGACAATCGCGCCAATTCCGCCGATTCTCGCTACCATCAGAACGATTCCTCACATGGACTCGTGCCTATTTCCGACGTAGTGGGTGTTGGACTCGCGAGATATTGGCCATTGAACCGTATCAGCGGGCTCGATTCGCACCATGAAGTGTTCGCCGACGTTCCGGAAGGAGGCTCGGCGGTCTGATGGCGGTTTCCGTAATTCCCACATTGGATTTGGAACGCGCTATTGCCGAACAGGGCTACGATGTGATCGTCGGCTTTGACGAGGTAGGGCGTGGATCTCTCGCAGGGCCGGTAATGGTTGGTGCGGCTGCGATTTGGGCGCGTGACTTGGATGGGTCGGCTGGAGCTTCGCAAGGAGACTCGCAGGAATCTTCGCCTCTGGAAGTGCCGAAAGGCGTGGCCGACTCCAAAATGCTGACCGAACACAAGCGCGAAGCCATCTTCGACGAACTCGAACAATGGTGCGCCGCATGGGCGGTCGGAGCAGCCTCCAATACGGAAATCGACGAATGGGGTATTTCGTACGCACTCGGCGTGGCGGCACTGCGGGCGCTCGCCGAAGCGGAACGCAAGCTTGGCATTGGCGGGAGTGGATCTGCTGGAATTGCAGGATCTTCTGAATCATCGGAAGCGTTGAACAATCTGAAAATCGGCGCGATTCTTGACGGTCCGAACGACTACATCACCAAAGCACTCAACACCTTCGACGCACCCGATGTGCCAATTCCGGCGGACGTGACCTGCAAAGTCAAAGGCGACCGGCATTGCGCGACCGTGGCGACGGCGGCCGTCATCGCCAAAGTCACACGAGACCGACTCATGGTCAAACTCGCCGCGCAGCCGCAATATGCGCCTTACGAATGGGCCAACAACAAAGGCTACGGATCGGCGGCCCACCGCGAAGCCATCGCCGAACATGGACCCAGCGACCTGCACCGCCTTTCCTGGCACCTCGTCTGACATACGGCATCTCATCCGCAGTCCGCGATTACGCTAATCCTTGCGGATGATGCATGCCGGAAGGAAACCTGTAAGTTCATCCCGCCGTCTGATGGCCGGCACCAATCCGTTTCCGTACCGTAGGAAACATGGAACACATACTTCAGGCGACCGATCTGGTCATGGATTATTCGACCCAACAGGCGACACCAAATGCCACACACATGCTGGCGCTCAATCACGTGGATTTCGGCATCCAGGCAGGCGAAAGCATCGCGGTCATGGGACCGTCCGGTTCCGGCAAATCGACGTTACTGCACGCACTCGCCGGCATCATCACCCCGACAGCCGGCAATGTGATGTTTCGCGGTGCCAACCTGGCGCGGTTGAGCGACGCTGACCGCACCAAACTGCGCCGCAGCGCCTTCGGCTTCGTCTTCCAATCCGGACAACTGCTGCCGGAACTGCCGGCCATCGAAAACATCGCGTTGCCGATGATGCTGTGCGGCGCAAGCTACCAGCAGGCCACCGACACGGCCATGCTATGGCTGGAACGATTGGGATTGCGCCAGCTCGCGCAACAACGTCCCGGCGAAATGAGCGGCGGCCAGATGCAGCGCATCGCCATCGCACGTGCGCTCGCCGCGCAGCCGGCAGTCATCTTCGCCGATGAACCGACCGGCGCGCTCGACCAGACCACCGGCCACGAAATCATGAGCATTCTCATGCGGACCGCACGACAGACCGGCGCGGCCGTGGTCGTGGTGACGCACGATTCGAATGTGGCCGCATTCTGCGATGCCACTGTTACCATGCGTGACGGCAGGCTGAGCTCGCCGCAGCAATCCCAACCTACCGCCGGAGACGCACGATGAACATGTTCCGATTATGGCGATTGTTCCACCGCTCCGGCACCCGCGGCACATCCAGCCGCGCCTCTGCGCTGGCCATCGTTGCCTTCGCATCCGCCACCGCCGTCTTCCTAACCGTGCTCGGAGGCCTGCATGGCTTCATCTGGCGGGCCTCCGCCGACCACACGTTCGGTTGCATGATCGATTCCAACAGGTGCGCGCCCGGTACATACGAAACATGGTCCAAAGCCCTGGCGCACGCGACAAGCTCGTTGCCACGGTCGGCGACGGCCATTGGACGGCCGACCAGGCCACAGCCGTCATGAACACCTATTCCGACGGCTATGTGATGCTCGCCGCATTCGCCAGTCTGCTACTCATCGTGCCGTTCGTGGCGCTCGCCGGCTCGGCGGCCCGTCTCGCGGCCTCCCGCAGGGACGCACGTCTCGCCGCACTGCGACTTGCGGGCGCCACCACCGCGCAGGTCACGAAACTCACCGCGCTCGATGCGGGTGGCCAGGCTCTGCTTGGCGCGCTGGTTGGCATGGCCGGCTACTTCGCGCTGATACCGGCGATCATGCTGCTCGACTTCCAAAACCAGCATTTCACCTTCGAACAGTTGTGGGTGGGACTGCCTGCCTGGCGGCTGTGACCGTCGGAGTCACGCTGCTTGCCTTGGTCTCCGCGCTGGTCGCCCTACGCCGCGTGTCCATCACCCCGTTTGGCGTGATGCAACGTACCGGACAACCCATGCCGTCCGCATGGCGTGCACTGATTTTTCTTGCCGTGTTGGCCGTAGGCTACCTGCTGCTCAACAGCGTCTCCGCATTCGCGCACTTGGGTCAGATGGTGGTCTACGCCATCATCTTCGGCGTCTTCTTCCTCGGTTTCGCCATGGTGAACGTCGTCGGTACCTGGGTGGTGGCGATGCGCGCCAGATCGCGTGCGAAACACCCGAAGGACGCGGCCACTATGATTGCCATGCGCCGTATCCTCGACAATCCCAAGCGTGCTTGGCGTAACGTGTCCGGTGTGGCGCTCGCTGTGTTCATTGCGGGGATGACGTCGGTGTGCGGATTGCTTGCCACCGGAATCGGAGGCAACCACGACCCGTTCGACCCATCTATGCTGTACATGCGCGATATAGCATGGGTGGTTTCCTGACGCTCGCCTTTGCCGCGGTGCTCGCCGCCGTCAGTTCCGGCGTGATGCAGACGGGCAACGTCTACGACCAGGCCGACGAGTACCGCATGCTTGCGTTGGAAGGCACGGATGAGGCGACGCTCGACAAGGCACGCATGATGGAAGTGATCACCCCGCTCAACACGGTGATGGCCGTTTCGTTGGGGTGCTCGGTGTTGTTGCTGTTTCCGATTCTGGCAATGTCGTTGCTCAATCCGGCTTCGTTGCTTACGTTGGCCGCGGGAATCGGCTTGTGTTATGCGTTGATGGTGCTCGGAGGGTGTGCCGCGAATCATGCGGCGCACGGGCTCGGTCATGCCGGCTACCGTACGGACGATTGATGGCCTTGCCGCGGCGGTCGTGGATACCGCGGCAAGGACTGGCGAGGTCAGCCGAGCAGCACCGCGATGATTGCGATGAAGATCGGTGAGGTCAGTGTCGAGAAGAGAATGCCGTCGCGTGCGAACGAGAGACCCACGTTGTACCGCGCCGCGTAGTTATAGACGTTCTGCCCGGTCGGTAGGGCGGCGAGCACCACGCACGCGTACAATGTGGCGCCGCGGAAGCCCATCACGAAATACGACAGCAGGAACGCGATGATTGGCATCACGATGTTCTTCAACGCCGCTACCGTGAACACCGCGGGAATGTTCGACTTGTCCTGCAGCGGCTTCGTGCCGTGCAACGACATGCCGAATGCCATCAGAATCATTGGCACTGCGGAATCGCCGATCATGTCGATCGGATCGTAAATACAGTCCGGCACCACGAAATGACCGGCTTTTGCGGAAATCGCGGATACGGCGATGCCCAGCAGCGAACCGATAAGCAGCGGCTGATGCAGCGGCTGCTTCAGAATCTCCCTCGTGGAGACCTTGCCTTTGGTGGTCACATCGAGCACGGTCAGGCCGATCGGTGTGAACACCGCCTGTTGCATGACCAGAATCGGCGCGACCAAAGCGGGATTGCCCAGAATGTATGTGGCGATCGGCAGACCGATGTTGTTGGAGTTCAGATACAGCGAATTCAACGCGCCGATGGTGGCATCCGCCGCCTTCAGATGGAAGAACAGCCTATTGAGGATCAGAAACACCAATCCGACCAGCACGGCCGAGAAGAACGCCACGACAATGGAGGAGTGGAATATCTCGAAGATTCTCTCCTTGGACAGGATGGCGAACATCAGGCACGGGCTCGATACGAAAAAGCTGAACCTGTTGAGTACCATCTGCGCGGTAGGTCCGCCTATGCGCATGCGCGCGGCCACGTAACCGGTGCCGATGACGATGCCAATGACGCAGAAGCCTTCCAATGCGCTTAACAGACCCAGCATGACAATCTTCCTTTCGCTCTCGGCCGTTGGTTTGGCCGCTATCCAGTGTTGCACCATGCATATGGATAACATCCGACCCGTCTCAAAAGCGTTGTTGAACGGCGATGTCGGTTCCGGTGGTGCTGGATAATGGACGGTATGAACGAACTTGAGATTGGATTTTCCGCTTCCGCCACCAGGCAGGAGCAGCTGAACGGGCTGATGGAACAGATCATGGGCTCCTATTCCGTGAGCGACGACGAAGGCCCTCTGACCGATGCCGTCGAAGTGTTTCTGAACAAACAGCAGCATCTGACAGTGCGCAGGCATGGCGATACGCTGGTTGCGTCCACGAATTTCGGACGTGAACGCCGCGTGATTCTCGCCGGGCATCTCGACACGGTGCCGGTGATCGACAATTTTCCGCCGCGATGGCTGGAACCAGGTGATCCGCTGATTCGCGAGGATGTTGCCGACGGCCATGAGCATGAGCGCGTGATATGGGGGCGTGGCGCCACCGATATGAAGGGTTCCGACGCGGTGATGCTCTATTTGGCGGCCACGTTGACGGATGCGAAATACGATCTGACATACGTGTTCTACGATCACGAAGAGGTTGCTGCCGAACAGAACGGCCTGCGTAAGGTGGTTGAGGCGCATCCTGATTGGATTTCCGGCGATTTTGCGATTATTGGCGAGCCGACCGATTGCGGTATTGAGGGCGGTTGCGATGGCACGATGCGTTTCGACGTGATCACGCACGGCATTGCGGCACATTCGGCACGCGCGTGGATGGGCAGGAACGCCATTCATGCGGCCGCAGAGATTCTGAACCGGCTGAACGCGTATGAGAATCGTGCGATCGAAGTGGATGGCCTCGCGTACCAGGAGGGGCTAAATGCCACGCTGATTTCAGGCGGCAAAGGCACGAATGTGATCCCCGACGAATGCCGCGTGCACGTCAACTACCGTTTCGCACCGGACAAATCACTGGCTGAGGCGAAGGCGCTGATGATTGGCGCGGATGCCGGTGCGGAATTGGGCAACGGCGAGCATGTTGCCACGGGCGGCGTGTTCGAAGGCTTCGGCATTGAAATGAAGGACGAGTCGCCTTCCGCGCGCCCGGGGCTGACGTCGCCGCTCGCGCAGTCGCTGGTGGAATTGGTGCGCGAGCGCACTGGGCGTGAGCCTCTGGCCAAGCTTGGCTGGACGGATGTGGCGCGATTCTCGATGCTGGGCATTCCCGCAGTGAATCTAGGCGCGGGCAGTCCGTTGCTGGCACACAAGCACGACGAGCAGCTGCCGGAATCGGATTTGCTGTTGATGACCAATCTGCTTGAAGACTGGCTAAAGTAGCCGTTTCGTGACTGACGGCTGTCTGCTTGACTTGCTGATTTTGCTTGCTTTGGATTGAAATAATCAGAGATAATCAGAGATAATCAGAGATAATCAGATTTCTGCATTTGCTGTCTGCGCAAGTCTCGTCCGTGTCTGCACAAGTCGGGAATAAGGCCTGATTGTGACTTGTGTAGACGGGAAATGCAGGTTGCGCAGGCGCAGATTGCGACTTGTGCAGACGGGGCCTGGGATTTGCGGGCGGGGAACGTGGGAGTCGGAAAATTTCCCGTCATGTCATGTTCCGTTATTTTTTGTGCCATACTTATAGACGGTGGTTCTGCAAATCACCAATGCATCCGATGGCGTTGATCCCCTCGCGTGAAATTCATGTGTGCCCGCGAGCGCCGGTGTCCGCCGTCGCATGATGAAGACTTTTGACGGAAGTTGCTTCCTACGGGCGCCATGATGCGCGGCCACGGTGAGAGCGTGGTGTGAGAACCGTATGAGGCCTAAGCATGGACGGCGCGATTGCAGCGTGCCGTCGAGGAGTCATTGTGCCTGATATCAATGAGGGCTTCGATCAGGTCGAAGCCGCGGCATCGCCTGAGCATGCGTGAATGTTGTGAAATTCGAATCGTCCCAGTCCGATTCTGCGCCGCGTCGCCGTCGTGGCGGTCGTCGTGTGGTGCGTGGGGTTGGAGCTGCCGGCGCGTCTTTGGAATTGAAGGTCGAGGAGCATGCCGCGACCCCGCTGTTCGAAGAGCCGAAGTTACCGGTTGCGCAGCCTGTGCATGGTGTTGGCGACGACGCTGTTTCCAGTGATGATGGCGATTCCGATGGCGTGTCTCGCCCGTCTCGTCGCCGTCGTCGTTCGGCCCAGTTCGACGATGATGTTCGTGAGATTGCCGATGAGCAGTCGACACATACTCGTCGCCGCCGCGCGGTGCAGGTCGAGGATGAGCGTGATGAGGATCGTCCTCGTCGTCGCCGTCGTTCCGTTGAAGATGCGGATGAGTATGGCGAGATGCCTCGTCGTCGCCGTCGCAGTGCCGTCGATGATTCCCGCGATGAGGAATCGTATGAAGAACGTGCGCTTGATGCGGTCGATATGTTGCCGGAAGGCCATGAGGTCCGTCATAATCCGCGTCCGATGATGTCGCTGCTGTTCCAGGAGCCGGTTTTGCCGTCTGCTGCGGATTCTCGTGACGGGTCCGATGACGATCGTGACGATTCCCGTGAATCTCGCAATGATCGCAATATGCGGGATCATGACGATGCGCAGGATGAGGACCGTCCGACCCGTCGCCGTCGCCGTCGTAATCGTGACGTTGCCGACGAAGAGCGTTCCGAAGGCAATCGCAGTGAACGCAACGATCGTGACAATCGTAATGATGATGCGGAAAACGATGAGGAAGGCGGATCTCGCAAGTCCCGTCGTTCCCGTCGTTTGAACGCGCAGGAACGTCGGGCTGCGGCCGAGGTCGAGCAGATTGAAGAGGATTTGATCCTCGACGATATCACGTACGCGCCTATCGACGACGAAACACGTGGCAATCGTGGTGACGATGATGATGACGAGCAGCCGACGCGCACCCGTCGTCGCCGTCGTGGTCGTGGCAATCGTGAGGAAGCTGACGAACAGCAGCAGGAGAACGTCGAAGGTGAGTCTCGCCGTCGCCGTGAGGAGGATGACGAGGAAGAGGGCACGGTGACCCGTCGCCGTCGCCGTCGCCGTGGCGGCGCGAAGACCGAGGAGCAGGAGGAGCCGCTCGTACGCCGTTCCCGTAAGCAGCAGTACATCGACGAGATTACCGATGTCGAGGGTTCGACCCGACTTGAGGCCAAGAAGCAGCGTCGCCGTGACAATCGCCGCGAACGTAGCCGCCAAAGCCAGCTCATGGAACAGGATTTCCTGGCTCGCCGCGAGCATGTGGACCGTCTGATGGTGGTGCGCGAGCGTGAACGCCACACGCAGATCTCCGTGATCGAAGACAATGTGCTTGTCGAACATTACGTGTCCGACATTCAGGAAGTCGCCACCGTGGGCAACATCTATCTTGGCCGCGTGCAGAACGTGTTGCCGAGCATGGAGGCCGCGTTCGTCGACATCGGTCAGGCTCGTAACGGCGTGCTGTATGCGGGCGAGGTGAACTGGGATTCCGCACGTTTGGAAGGCCAGCCTCGCCGCATCGAACTCGCGTTCAAGTCGGGAGACCCTGTGCTTGTGCAGGTCACCAAGGATCCGATTGGGCACAAGGGCGCACGACTGACCTCGCAGGTGACTCTCGCGGGCCGTTTCCTGGTGCTCGTGCCGTCCGGTGGCATGACGGGCGTGAGCCGCAAGCTTAGCGAGCGCGAGCGTTCCCGCCTCAAGAACATCGTGTCGAAGGTCGCTCCGAAAGACATGGGCGTGATCATTCGTACCGCTGCAGAAGGCGCTTCCGAAGAGGCGATCACCAAGGATCTCGAAAGCTTGGTGCGCCAGTGGGAACGCATCACCGCCAAGCGTGACGAATTCCTGCATGGCAAGCGTCCGAAGCTGCTGCAAGGCGAACCGGACGTGGCGATCCGCGTGGTGCGAGACATCTTCAACGATGACTTCTCCAAGATGATTGTTGAAGGTGAGCGCGTGTACGGCCGTATCGAGGAATACCTCGACACCATGGCTCCCGACTTGAAAGACAAGCTTGAAAAGTGGGATCCGGCCGAACATGAAGGCAAAGACGTGTTCGACAAGTGGCAGATCGACTCCCAGCTGCGCAAGGGCATGGAACGTCAGGTCTACCTGCCGTCGGGCGGCTCGATCGTGATCGACCGCACCGAAGCCATGACCACCATCGATGTGAACACCGGCCGTTTCATCGGCCGCGGCAAGAGCCTTGAGGAGACGGTGACCCGTTGCAACCTCGAAGCTTCCGAAGAGATCGCACGTCAGCTGCGCCTGCGTGACATCGGCGGTATGGTGATGATCGACTTCGTCGACATGGTCATGCCGGCCAACCGTGATCTGGTGTTGCGCAGACTGGTGGAATGCCTGGCCCGCGACCGTACCAAGCATCAGGTGGCCGAAGTCACCTCGCTTGGCCTGGTGCAGATGACGCGAAAGCGCATCGGACAGGGCTTGGTGGAGGCCTTCTCCGAGGAATGCCCGACCTGCAAGGGTCGCGGATTCATTCTTCACGACGAGCCAACCGTGTCCGCGGATTATGACGATCCGTACGCCCTGAAGGGCGGTGACCCGTTCGTCAAAACCAACAAGCATGGTCACGGCACGGACGTGCAGGTGCCGAAAGGCTCCTCGCCGGACGTGAAGGCCAAACTCGCGCAGATCGCGGCGGCGGCTGTAGCAGCCAACAATGCGGAACTGGGCGAGGAGATATAGAAGAATAAATGATTATTCCGGTCTGTCAACCTGACACGCCGGGAACAGACTTGCGGTTGTACGCGGGTATGTGTAGATTAGATTGCTGGTGTCTGGCCGCGAGGCTCGAACGTGCCGGGCAGTAAGCTTTCCAAGTTAATAAAGGAACGGATATGTACGCGATTGTGAAGCCGGCGGCCATCAGGAAAAGGTTGAGGTCGGTGACGTCATCTACGTCAACCGTCTCGAGGCTAAGAAGGGCGAAACCGTGGAATTCCCGGTTGCTCTACGTTGTGGACGGCTCCAAGGTTGTCCTCGGTGCCAAGGATCTCGCCAACGTCAGCGTCAAGGCTGAGGTTGTCAACGATGCAAGG
>ENA-OQIR01000930-OQIR01000930.1-human-gut-metagenome-genome-assembly--contig:-NODE-930-length-11246-cov-2.327817_pt1 | contig 11246 bp, 21 predicted proteins | sample MGYA00242580_ERZ504745 | MGnify/ENA primary metagenome ERZ504745 (study PRJEB26092, sample SAMD00036214) | human gut metagenome | host: Homo sapiens | study: EMG produced TPA metagenomics assembly of... | reverse complement strand
TGTTTTTGTTGCTTGTTCGTCAATCGTCCTGTCTGTTCATTTCTTGATATTACGTCATATCTTGTTATGTGCCGAATATTTGTTGAAATTAACCATTCAGGATGATGACTTTGCTGATGTATGGGTTGTTGCGGTTCGTTGCTTTGTTGCGTTTTCGTTCCGTAGGTTCGTTGCTTTGTTGGCAATGTTGCGGTTCGTTGCTCTGGTTTTACCCTGCTGTGATGTGGTAATGGTGTCTTGGTGTTTGTGTGATGTGTTGCGGGTTGGCTTCTTTCTCTTGTTCTTGGATTGTCTTTTTCTTATTTCTTCTTCTCTTCTTTTTTTCTGACTTTTCTTGGTTGCCTGTCTGCTCTTTTGTTTTTGTCCGTGATTTTTCTGGTCCGCTAGTTTGCATGAGAAACGGCGGCCGCGCGGCGCCGCGCCGAAGTCAAAACGGTTAATTTCAATATTTTTTCGGTTATTCGTTGTTTGCTCGGATACAGTCGTTGAAGACGGTTCACTCGAACGGTCCTGCCTTGACGAAGGGAGTTAACGATGGCAGATTTTCCATGGAACAACAATTTCGGCACCCCGACCCCAGCCCCAGCGCCGGTCGACGATTCCGAGCCGGTGAACGAAGCCGGGCAAGCGGACGATTCTGAGAACTGGTCGGCATCGGACGAGGATTCTCAGCCTGACGTCCAGCCGGAAGAGACGGATTCCGTCGATGAGACAACGCCCGACCGTGAGGAAGAAACCTCCGTCAAGGGTGCCAAGACCACGCGGCGCAAGACCGCGAAGAAAAACTCGTCCTTCCCTCATTTGGAAGCCGCCTCGTACGCGAAGATCAAGGACATGCTCGACGTTCTTTCCGATGACCGTACCGCGAACATCGCCAAGATTCTGTGCGAGACCAGCAAGACCGACGCTCCGGTTCTGCTTGAGGTGTTGACGGAAACCAAGACGCGGAAGCGGGTCGCCGAATTCTCCAAGTTCGTCAAGGAACTGGCTGGCGCTCAACCGTCCGACCTGAAGATGAGGCTTGCTTTCGCGTTCATGGAAGACAAGACTCTGTCCAAGACTCTGTTCGCTGTTTTGAATGCCGCCGAACCGGATCGTGGTTTCGGCCGCGCGTCCGGTGAGCCGATGAAGGATGTCAATGCGGTGGCTGAACACTGGGGTGACGGCGTCGATCTCAGTGTGGTTGAGAAGCTGAAAATCTGACGGCCGGCATCTCGGGATGCTTGAACGGTTGGATACGAACATGGATCCGTATCCAACCGTTTTTTATTATTCCGCGATGAGCTGCACACGGTTCTCCGCCTTTGGCGGCATCCCGTATGGTCTGATCACGAGGCCCGCCCTCGTCAACGAGAATACCCAGATTTTCTGAATCTGGTTGAGCTTTGTGAGGCTGACGGTGAGGTGCTTGGTGGACACCGTCTCCGTGCTCGTACCGGGGACGATCTTGTATAGATTATTTCGACTGATATACAGTTCCTTCTGCTCCGGACAGTAGAGCGTCGCGAACACCAGCAGATCCAAGGACAGGCTTCCGCCACTGGTTCCGACGACGGCGGAAAGAGGAATCTCCTTCGGTTCGCGCGACATCAATCGGACGTATTCCCAAGTGAAGGTAATGGTTTTTTCGTTCCAGCTTTCGCCTTGGACGATGTTCGTCTCTTCGATCGGTTTTATTTCTTTGCCGTCCCTTGAAGTGAACGTGATGTCTGATAGCCGATGATGCTGGTGACCGTATTCTGTTCGGCCGCAGCCTCCCGTCAGCATGCCCATTCTGCGGGCCACTTGCCGTACGTCCTTGCCGATGGTCAGCGTCCTGGTCTTGCCGTTGTAATCCGCGTTTTGTGTGTTCACGAACGTCGTGAACAGGATGCTTAGGAGTCGAGGCGTCCTGCCGAATGCGAGCGGATGTTCGTTGCCGCGCACGTATGGGATGAGCGGGTATGCCTCTTCCGCGACGTAAAGAATTCCGAATCCTGTGGCTATGCCGTTGTCCATCCCGACGCTTCTCAGCCTGTGTATTTTGTTGAGCATCCCGACTCTTCCCCTGTTTTTGCTTTTTCGGTTGATACCAACAATTTTACGGTTTTTCATACGCGACATGCCAACATACCCAGTAAGGCAGATGCTTGTTTTACACCGTCGAACCGAAGACCTACTGGCCTTTCTTCCTGGGACTGAGGTTCAGACACTGCAGCCGGTAATGAATTCTGCAGGACACCAGTTTCGGGTCGAGTTTCCCATACGCATTCCGGGCCATGTCGATATACAGTCGACACCCCGGATCCGACAAAGCGAAATCACCGACACTCCAACCCAATGGTTCCTCCTCGTGAGACTTATGCCTCGCCATCAGAAAAAACAACCTCCGATTCACACCGATTCGCATCCGGATTCGACGGCCGACGCGCCGTCCAAGTTGGTCAAAAAGGCGGGCATGCTGGAGGCGTTGGGGTCGTCACCCGGCATGCCCGTCGGTCGTGGTTCTTATTTGTTCCACTGCGGGTCGTTCGGGAATGAGATGGGCGAGCCGCCCCACATCTGCCTGTCTGAATTGATCATCGCTTCGGTGTATCCGCCGTCCATGAGACTCTGGGTCCTGAGGTCGAGGTCGGGCCTATAGTGCTTGGTGGCTGGCGGTATCATGCCCATCATGTCCCCGCTGTTGAATCGGAGGACTTCCTTGTCGGCTTCCTCGCCGGCGATCAGCACGTCGATGTTGTTGAGCAATGTCATCGCGCTTTTCGTGTACGGGATGTCCCCTCTTCCGATGCTTCCCGTGAAGGTGATTTTGCATTCCCGGAGAAATTTGATGTGTTCGTCGATGTGTTCCAAGAGGTTTGGTGGTGTCGCTTCGACGAGGTGCGATCCGATGTTCGGTTCTGCCGTGAAGGTCATGTTGGCTCCTGTTTTTTGATATCAACCGATTACGTTTTGTCGTTTTGGGGGAACCGCAATCGCCGTCTTCGGCATCGCTTGTGGTGGCCCTGAGGTAATTGCGTTGGGGGTTCCGCTGTTTTCTCGGTGTGTATCTTTTGTTTTTTTATGTGGACGCGTTCAGCATATCGCGACACTCCGAAGATTCACCCCCTCCCCTTAATTCTCTTTTACTTGTTATACTGAATACGTCCACATAAATCGAAAGAAAACAACGACAACCAATGGAAGAACACGACAAACGCTTCTGGCGAAACATGACATTCGCCCAGCTCAGAAACCGACGGGTACGAGTCTCCGCATACGGCGGCGACATGATCCTCGAATTCCGACTCACTCCCGGAATCGGACACACGCTCGGAGCCCGGCAATACACTGTCAACGGCTTCGACATCGGCGAACTGTTCCACGAAGGCCATGACGGATTCATGGAACTCACCCGGCAGAAAGCACCCGTCAGCATCAAGCTGCTACCCGACGAACCCGAATACAAAATCATCGAAGACATCACCGGCGTGCAACCCGGAGACGTCTTCGTGCAAACGAACGGGAACAAATATCCAGTACAGGAAATCACCGATGACGGCCATTGTCTAGTCCTGATTGACTCCAACACCTATCGGATTGATGACGACGCATTCGACCATGCTTTGCGACCGGCACCCGCACGAATTCCGGATCGCCCCGGACTGTGGGAGGACAAGTCAGACGGCCTGTACACCGTGTGGAAAAACGGTCAGGAGCTTTGGATCATGCAGATACGCGAGTCCGATGGGCGTTGGATGAACGGCCCTGCGCTGCTAATCGGCAAGACGGGAGAAAACGTCAACGATTCAACGACAAAGGATCTGTCCTCGAAAGCTCCATTCCGATTCCATGATGAAGAACTGTGAGGGGAGAGAATGCAATCCGTCACCAACATTTTCGACCAACTGCGTCTCTCTCCGCCTATTCCTGGACCACTGCACAAGAGAACGGTTGACGCTGCGGATCTTGGCACCACCGCCGAGGTTCTTGCCGCGGCGAAAGCCCTATACCGGCTCGTCGAAGGTCGTAGTGGCCGTCAGATTCTCGACTTCGGGCAACTCCCGAAACGAGATCAGAACCGGTACATCAACGAAGCGTTCAAAGCCTTCAACGATGCGCGAAAGGAAATGAAATGCGGTTCCGAACGAAAAATCCTGAACCACTTCTGCCGAGGATGTGGAACCCTCCTGTCGGCAGATGAGAGACAGACCGGACTCTGCTCTTCCTGCTGGTTCGAAAAGGAGAAGAAGCAGTCCCTTAATGACAAGGACTGGCAGGAGGAACTGCTTCGAGAACTCGACGGATATCAGCCGATGGCGGGCCGATAAGAGACCGTAATTCAGAACGACAAGGAAACCGATGAGTATTTTTTCATACAAGAAAAAATCAGTTGACGGTTGGAAGCCCGCCTGGCATCGGAGTCTCATGCCTTCTTTCAAGAGCAAAAGACAAGCCATGCGCACCGTCCGAAGATATGTCACGCAACACGACCGAACGAGGCCAAGCATGTTCCGGATTCTCAAGATGAAGGTCTGATATGACGGTGCTACGCATCGACAATGACGACGGATCATGCCGGCTGGAGATACCCGGGGCCAATCGCCGCTGGTCCCTGATCCTGTTGAGGGTTCCCAGCTTTAACGGGTTCAGCGCATACGTGACACCACAGGGCGGAAAGCTCGACGCGAACACTCCGAAAACATCCGTGTCAGACATCAGCGACCTGATTTCCGTACGCGACTTCATCGATGAAACCATCGCACAACACAATCAAGGACCAATCAGTGGCAGAAGAACAAACCCACTTTGAAATCATCGAATGCGAGAACCACATGCCCGTGGCGATCCGTCAATTCGACTCGGAGGAAGAGGCCATGGAATACCTGAACATGCGCCTCAAATCAGAACAGCCATCCCATCCATCCGAACGCCATGAGGCACAGGAATCCGAGGGGACGACGGCACAGGGGCTGCATGAATTCTCAGAACAGCTCCGCATCCAATCCGTTTTGCGCATGCTGGAAATGAACGCAAGAGGAGAATTCAACGCCTTCGAACGCATCGAACTGTATGCCGCGCTCAACAATCAAAGAACAAGAAAAGCTCTTGGAATCACCGTCGAATCCTCTCCTCGCAAACAGAACCGCCAAAGGATTAACACGCAATGACATCAGGGAAAAAGCTCGATCGGGAAACCGTCGATTACCTTCGTGCGCTGCCTGAAATCGTGCGCAGAGTGCAAGGCGGACGAATCTACTACACGAACTCCTTCAGGGCGCAAGCGACGGCACGCTATGCCATGGGAGACCGGCCCGTCGACATCTTCCGCGACAACGGGATAGGGCCAGAAGTGATCGGGTACAAGCGCATCGAACGCTGTATCGCCCGGTGGAGAGAAAACCCGGACGAATTATCCGCAGTCGATAGTCGGACGGCACGTCTGGAGCGCATCGAGGAAGAAATCAAATACCTCGAGCAGCAGGCGAAGAAAATCCGACTGGCCGAGGACAAGGAGGCGAGCAAGCAATGAACGATCCGTTTAACCAGGAACTACCACACAAGGATGAAGCAGAACGCACCGTATTGGGTGCGATGCTCCAATCCCGTGCCGCCATTGACGAGGCGCGTCAGAAAATCACGGAAAACGACTTCTACCAGCCGAACAACAAAACGATTTATCGTCTGATCTGCGACCTGTCCGATCAACATGGCGACGTTGACGCCACACTGCTTTGTACAACATTGACCGAGCGGAAAATGCTTGATCGTGTTGGCGGCCTGAACTACGTCGGCAAGCTCATCGATTATGCTCCAACCACGTCGAATGTCGGCATCTATGCGAACATGGTCAAAGACGCGGCGAAACGACGCGACATCATCGCCATCGGCACCCGCATAGCGCAAATGGGTCATGCGAACGACGCCGACACCGACAGTATCATCGGCAACGCTTGGACGAGGCGTTCCATATCGGAGAAGACGATTCCAATACCGATTACAAGGACATCTATACGGTTTCCACCGACATGCTTGACCATCTCGACAAGATTCAGAAGGGGGAAATCACCGAAGGAGTCCACACCGGATTCAGGGACATCGATGACGTGACCCACGGTCTGCAACCAGGGCAGATGATCGTCGTCCCGGACGCCCGGCCATGGGAAAGTCCACGTTGGGAATGGACTTCGCACGGAATGCGGCCATTCATGACGACCAATGCACAGTCGTCTTCAGCTTGGAAATGAGCCGTGAGGAAATCGCGCAACGCCTGTTCTCTGCCGAGACGAACATTCCGTTGAATGTTTTCCGCGACCCGTCTCAGATGACCGACGAACGATGGCGAACCGTAAACGGTTTTGGCAGAAGCTCGAGGACAAGCCATTGTATATCGATGATTCCGCGAATCTTAAGGTCCCTGATATTCGAGCGAAATGCCGCAGGTTGAAGGAGACGAAAGACCTGAAACTCGTGGTCGTCGACTATCTGCAGCTCATGTCCAGCGGGCGCATGACCGAGAACCGTCAGCAGGAGGTAAGCGACTTCAGCCGCCAGTTCAAACTGTTGGCCAAGGAACTGCAGGTGCCGGTCGTGATCCTCAGCCAGCTGAACCGCAACGTGGAAATGCGCGCCGACAAAGTGCCTCAAATGAGTGACCTACGCGAATCCGGCTCCATCGAACAGGACGCCGACGTGGTGTTCCTCGTACACCGTCCCGACGCCTATGACAAGGAAGACCGGCCCGGCGAGGCCGACATCATCATGGCCAAGCATCGCAACGGCCCGACCGAGACTTTCCACCTTGCTTTCCTTGGAAGCAACAGCAAGTTCAAGGACATGCCGCAGGGCTATACGACCGGAATCTGACCTACAGGAAAATAGAAGGAAACAGATCATGGGAGAGAAAATCACCGCCAAAGTGGAAACCATCACCCCGGAAATAGCGAAAACCATGCTCGGCGAAAACGTCAACAACCGGCGTATCAGCCGAGACAACGTCAACTTGTTCGCCCGCGAAATTCGCAACGGCGAATGGCGGTTCAACGGTGAGGCCATCAAATTCGGCAAAGACGGGCGACTGCTGGACGGCCAGCATCGTCTGCTCGCCGTCATCGCCGCCGACAAGCCGTTGACCACGCTCGTCATCCGAGGGTTGGAAGACGAAACCCAGCAGACCATGGACAGCGGAAAAACCCGCACCTTGGGCGACGTGCTCACCTTGCGCGGAGAAAAGAACTCCACGCAGCTCGCCTCACTGGCCCGCGCCGTGTATCTGGCCGACCAGCTGGGCATGGAGGCCGCCGCTCAGAACGATTTGAAACCCACGCGCGGTGAGATTATCTCGTTCATCGACCAGACCCCGCAACTGGCGGACGTGCTCGCCGCATCACGCGCGTTCCGCAGCCAATCCGGGGACATGCTGACCAGCAGCATGTTCGCCTCGCTCTGGTGGACGTTCGCGCACATCGACACGGATGCGGCCAACAGGTTCTTCATGAGCCTCGCCAGCGGCGCGAACCTGCAAGCCGACGATCCGATCCTCATACTGCGAAACACGTTGATGGCTCAGCCTCACAAGGCCGGCCGTTCCGCCCGCGACAACCGTGTACGCATCGCCGCATTGACCATCAAGGCGTGGAACAAGTGGCGTAAGGGCAAGCCTCTCCGCCAGTTGAAGTTCTCAGCCGGAGAATCGTTCCCTACGCCACGCTGACCGGTTATCCACAATCCACAACAACTGTCCACATAAAAAACAATCAAAAAAAGGAACCATCATGGCATACAACAAACGCTACCGTGTCACCCACACGTTCGCAGACGGAAGCCGGTTCATCGGCACCATCGGGATAAGGAACGCAACCCCGGATTTCCCTGAAAACATCGAGGGCCGTATGATCGTGGAATCGGTTAACGGACGATTCCAAGGCGTCTTCAAACTTGTCAACGGGACTGTCGGCCGCGTTTCTGGCGTAGTACTTCCACCTCAGCCAAAAAATTGGATCTTCGAGCCACAAGGTGCAGACAAGTATCTGCAAAACGAGATCGGGCCGAATGTCGAGCTGCCTCGTACCGAACTCGACATCGCATCCAACCGGGAACCCCAGTATGACAGTGTCCTCAGCGACGGGACTCCCGACGATGCGGAATTGTTGAGTCTCATCGCCTGACCGGAGCGAGAAAAAATGGCACAGATACCATCCGGATTCACGTTCAACGACGACATCACCGAAGACGCAAGCGAAAGATTCCCGCCGCCCGCATTGGGCTCCACCAGCATCAACTGGAATGATGCCAGCAGCGTATACGACGCGATACAAAAGGTCAGCGAACAGTTCAAACAAGCGTTCGCCGACCTCATCGACCAGTCCGCAAAAGGCACTGACAATAGCGTGGAATCACGCCTGTTCTTCACCATCGCCGCCTACAGCGCCATGAACGACCTGCACGACATGACCGTCCCCATCTTCTCCAGCACGCTGATGAACCAGCATCCCGACTGGGTGCCGGTCATCAACGGCTGCGAAAGCAACAAGGAACTGATGGAAACGTGGCCGGACGTGAAAACCATCCACGACGCGCAAATCCAAGCGAACAAAACCGGCAAACCCGTACAAGTCCACTTGGAGGACGCGGACGTGGACGCGATCATCTCAGTACAACCGATAAAAGAGGAGGACTTCCATGCTGAACGAGCGGCCTGAAGGCAAAGACAAATTCGGATATGTGCTTATCGGATTGCTTGTCGCCTTCGTTATAATCCTGGTAACTTCGGCTGTCATCTGGAATTCAAATCATCCTGAGAAAGTCCAAGAAAACTTTGAAAAATCGACACCCAGCAAGCAGAAGAGAAGAAGGCTCCAAGATCGGTCCCTACACCATCCAGTTGAAGGACAAAAAAGTAGTGGACTGCGTAGGTGGAGCCTTATATACCTATAGCGGGATAAATGTTATACCAACCTGCGATTGGGATCACCCAAGACAGCTGGCCCCTGATGAGAAAGCCAACAGGCAAGCCGTATACGTGACCTTAGGAAACGGCGAACAGGTTCCCTGTGCAGGCAACAGTTACATCGAATGCGGCTGGCAGTTGAAAGACGAACAATGAGTTTCATCAGTCTCACGTCGCATGTAATCCTGCTAATGCTCGTCAGCTGGATGGGCGCCGAACTATTGGCCCCTGGGAATCGGATGATCCGTAGGGTGTTCGGGAAGCTCAGCGTACTGCTCGGCATGTATGCGTTGACATGCCTGCTGATAGACGTATCCAACCTGACCCATGGGCATACCCCGTTCATCGGTCTGCCGGTCAGCGGAATCATGTTGTGCGGGGCGATACTGTATTCGATCCTATTTATTGGCGGACATGGGAGGAAACATTGACCGTTGATTATTCCACTTGGCTAGCATCCTTGCCCAAGTTCTTTTACCTGTCAAAAGGCTCGTTCCTGCTCATTCTGGTCGCATCGTTGCTGGTTCTGTGCTTTTTTACTCAACGTCTGCCAGAACCTTACCGTTTTAGGATGGGAGAAGATCCAAGGATTAGTCATCATTGTCATCATCGCCGCCTGGGCGGTCGGAGCTCTTTGGCTTTCAACCAGAATAGGGGTGGAGCCGCAGTATGAGACGTTCGTTGAGAAGACCGAGCGGACATTCGGTGTCAGCCGTTTGAAATGCGAGACTTTAGCCGGATGTCCATCCGATAAGTTGCCGGAAGATAGGACTCCGCAACGTGGGTGCAAGGCGACAGGTATGTCAAAGGTGGATACTTGTAGACAACAACAAGGTCAGTCTCGCTGGCTCTCATGGAATCCTGCTAACGAGTAAGGAATCTTAATGCGCAAAACAATGACCCATGAGGAGCTGGAACTAAACGGCTGCTACGCGATGCTCTGCGAAGCATTACGCGCATGGTATCGGCTCCAGCATGACCATACGCGCGAACTGGCAGCGAAAACGTTAAAGGACGTGTACGGGTACGAATTCCACTTGAACGGCGGAGGCTGCCCGTGGCGTCTCCCGTCCGTCGACCATGAGTGGGCGTTGAACGGTATGCGCGCTCTAGCCTGCCGGAAGACAAGTTCACAGAGAACACGATTGTCCTTGCTCGCCTGCTTGACGGCCAAAAGAAGGACTATGAACTCACGTCGGGACATACCTTGGAAACACCGAAAACCGTATACGGTTCCGACATTGACCGGCTTGTCGTAGTCGAACAATTCCATAATGCGTTCCGCCGTATCACCACCGACTGGGACAATACTCTAAACAGAAAAGCCATGGACAAGAACCTGGAACAATTGCTACCCATGGCCGCGCATGCGGTACGAAGCGACCGTGAGGGCGGGACACCTGAACTGCGGCCGATGCTCGACCTATGCAAGAAAAGGCGGAAAAAATATTGAGTGCCGATAGCAGACTTCTAGTCCAGGCCGTGCGCGAAAGAATTAATCGGGAGCACCTGCTTCTGAATGATGTTGGTGGACAGCTCGGGTGGAGCAGAGACAAGACGAAGAACGTTTTCTCTGGTCGAACCAAACTATCAGGCGACGATGTGCTGGACATTCTCAGCAATCCGAATGTGCCGATTCCGGACTTCAGACGGTATCGCGTGTTCCTGCGGATTAGACAGGCATTGCTCGCTCCGGCGGAAGGCTACGAGTGATCGAAACCATCGAACAGCTTCGCGCGGCCGTCTACGGGCAGGCAGTCGGCGGTGCATTGGGTGTGCCATACGAATTCCAAGACCGGGACTCTTTCGCCTGCGCAAACATGATCGGACACGGCACGCATAATCAGCCGGCCGGCACTTGGTCGGATGACACGAGCATGATGCTCGCCACCCTGGATTCGCTGATCGGCAACGACTGGCAAGTGGACATCGAGGACATGCAGCACCGGTTCAACGCTTGGCTATATGACGGCGAATATGCCATCGACGGAAACGTGTTCGACTGCGGAAACACCGTACGAGAAGCACTCCACCGAGGACATGGACTCCATGGCGAATGGGACAACGGCAACGGTTCGCTGATGCGTATCATGCCGCTCGCATTCACCGACGCGGCCGGGAGACAGTCGGTGAGGTGAGCGCCATCACGCACGCCCACCGGTTGAGCAAGAATGCTGTTGGGCTTGGGTGCAGCTGCTTCGGTCAGCGTTGCACGGCAACGGTTTAGGTCGTCTCGGTTCATATGCGAAAGGTTACGGGCGTGATTCCGTCAAATCAGGCGGCTACGTGAAAGACACGTTCAACGCCGCCATCTGGTGTGTGGCCAACACCAGCA
>ENA-OQIR01000929-OQIR01000929.1-human-gut-metagenome-genome-assembly--contig:-NODE-929-length-11254-cov-2.184686_pt1 | contig 11254 bp, 14 predicted proteins | sample MGYA00242580_ERZ504745 | MGnify/ENA primary metagenome ERZ504745 (study PRJEB26092, sample SAMD00036214) | human gut metagenome | host: Homo sapiens | study: EMG produced TPA metagenomics assembly of... | reverse complement strand
CCTGGCCGCGTTCTCGCTGGCCTTCGCGTTGGTCTCGCTCACCTTGCAGCATCCTGGCTTGCCTTTGCCGCATCCCGTGCCGCCTCGGCCTGACGGAGCAGCTCTTTGAATGTTGGTGATGCTCTGGTTCACAAAGTACCCGGGTCCACTCCATTGAGCTGGCGATGTATTCACGGACTTCCCGGCCGTAGATCGCCTTTCGGATGCCCGTAATGATCGCATCAAAATCCATTGATATTCTCAACCTCCTCCATTTTGAGCCCTTACGAACTGCTCAGGTTGCCCAGCAGCTGGTTCAGGAAACTGATGATCGCCTGTGCGATCGTCCATACGCTGTCCATAGCCTGCTTCTGCACCTGCTGTTTGGTCAGTTTCTCGGGGGTCAGACCAAAGGTGAACTGTTTCTCGTTCGGCGCGTCCAGCGGCAGTTTAAGCTTGGTGCACACCAGCCACTTGTCGATCTCGTGGGGGCTGGAGATGATGTGGGTCTTGATCAGAAATCCCAGTCGGTCGTTGCTTTCCCCGCTGTCCACCCGGTCGTAAGCGGTCAGTGTCATCACAGGCTCGATGTTCTGCTTGTACCCTTTCAGCTCGGTATGTGCTTCTTTGCGCAGGTTGTCGCTGTTCGTGTTGCCGTCGATCTGGATGCACTTCTCAATGATGCCGTACTTTGCTTCCGCCGCTTCGTCCCGCACCGTTTCCGAGATCGCGCTCACGGTGGTCGTTTTGAAGATCCACCATCCACTGGTGTCGTCTGGGTGCCGTATGCGGTCACACGGGTCACCACGTCGCTGGACATCTGCTCCACATAGCTGAAATCCAGCAGGTTCACGCCATATTCAATGGTCTGCGTCGTGGTGGCATCTGTGTCCACAAGGTAATCGATGTATACCCGCCATACCGCAGTACCGTTGTCTGCCCGCACGATCCGTGTCCGCAGGTATCCGTCGTACTCTTCCAGCAAAAAGGTGTTCAGCAGGCTCCACTGGCTCTCGAACAGGGTTCCCTTGCTGGAGGTGTCGATGGTGCGCCCGGGCTGGATGTTCACCTTTCCGATGCCAAAGGTCCCATAAGGCCCCTGATAGTAGTCCTTCAGGGCCTGCGTTGCAAGGTAGAAGATGCTGTTGGAGGGCACGCTCGACCACTGCTCCAGCTGATTGTCCGTGGTCAGATAGTAGGTTCCGCCGTTCACTTTCGGCACAAATCGCTGGAGATATCCCAGCACGCCCTCGGCATACAGCTTGTAACTCAGGTCAAACAGCTTTTCCGTCTCGGTCACATAACCCAGCCAGATCGGTTTGCCGTCCTCTTCCACCACCAGCCACGTTTTCTCGTACTTCAGGGTGGTGTACACGGGGTTCTTGTAGCTGCCGAATGCCGTGTTGATCTGATACGGAATGGTCGCCTCAAAGCTGCCGAACTCGTTTTTGGCCAGGTTCAGCACCGGGTCTTCGAGGAATCGGTTGGAAACGCTTCCCTCTATCGTGTCGCCCTGGGAATCAAAGATGCACTCCCGGGTGTCCCACTGGAAGCCCAGAGCGCTCGTGCCGTTAAAGGTCTCCATTTTCTTTGAGATGGTTCCCGCATAAACTCGATATCCGATGGCTCCTCCCTCCTTTCTGCATCCATTTGAAATCAACTCACAAGTACGCTGGCTGGTAATACAGGTTGAGCGTTCCAGCGCTGGTCGCGTTCACCTTCACTTCGTACACGTCGTATCGCAGATCGTTGTCGATCAGGCCGATGTCCGTCTTTCCCATGCTCTCGTCCAGTGTGGAACTGTAAAAGAGATCACCCTTCACTGCCGGAAGTCCAAGCTCCTTTGCCTTTTCGTAGGGGTAGGTCTGGCTCTTTGCCAGCGAGATCGCCAACAGGCCGTCCCCGGTCCATTTTGCTTGCAGCAGGCTCGGTTTTTCGCTGGGCGGCATCCGGAAGGTCATGTTCTGGAGTGCTTGAGGGGAATATCCTTGCAGTAGGGCACGGCCAGATCGGTCTCAAACCCAAAGGTATCCCACACCCAGTCCTCCCGAATGTTGTCATACAGAAATTTGAACGGGTAAAGGCTGTAAGCAAAGGTCACAACGCTGTGTCCGTTCTTCTGCTTGATGCCCCCGTCCACCCAGACACGCCCCAGATAAAAGAACGCCGGGTCATCCTCCAGCCGCACCCTGGTCTGTGCCGGGATCGAGTTGCTCTTTGCCAGCGCTCTGGAAAGATACTCCAGCGCTCCGGTTCCCACAGGGGTCGAAAGGTTCTGCCCCCGCCACTCGTCCGTGTCCAGATAGAATTCCCCAGCTTCCCCTCCGGGCCTTGAACACCGGGTAGCCCGTCAGGCTCTTGGAGAGGTAGGTGGTTCCGTCTCGTCCGGGTACATCCACAGAGAGGATCTTCTCCACCGGGGGAGCCACCACAGGCCGGGAGACCGGGATCATCTTCCAGTCATCCAGGTGTTCTTGTCACCAATGGTGATGGAATGGTACATGGCTCCTCCTTAACTCAGCATGTCGGCAGGCGGCTGGAAATCATAGGAGATGGTCAGCGTCACCCGTCCGTCGTTGCCGTTCTTGACGTTGCTGATCCAGCAGCGCCCTTTGTAGCTTCTCGTCTGCGCGGTGGAGAGCACGGTTCCTCCCAGCTCCATCCGCACCTCGCATTCTCTTCCCTGAATGATCCGCATCAGCCGGAAATAGGTGCTTGTCCAGTCACCTTCCCGGCTCGACCAGTCAGGGTAAAGCCGAATGCTCTGTTCCGTCTTGTCGGGGATGCCGCATCGCTCCCGCACATCGTCCATGGCGTGCCGTCCGTAGTCATCCCAGCTGGAATGCGGTACACCGTCCGCCACATAATAAAAGTCCCAGCTTCCGGTCGAGTTCTGGAACACCCTCTTTCCCAGCGGAGCCTTTTCCGGCGTGCCGTGGTAGGAAGGAAAGTCCATCGTCTCGTACTTTTCCTCAAAGGCATTGACATGCAGGGGGTTCAGGGGGGACCAGATTGAAGTCTCTCGTGCTGTATTCCCGGGAAGCCCCTGCATTGTCATATACCTTAAAAATAAGCCCCGCAAATGTGGGGATCTTTGAGGAAAGCGCCGGGTCAGTTGCGCTCCGTCCAATCATCGGTTGTTCCTCCGGTTGATCTTCCCCAGCCCCTCGTCCACGTCATTGATGATCTCGCCCACCAGTTTTCGGCCGTTCATCTGGACCTTCATGTTGGCCACAGCCCGGGCAATGCTGTCGATGTGCTCTCCCAGTGCCTCCACGCTCGAAACGATGTCGGCGTTGGAGTTTGCCTTCGGGTCAGTCTTGTTCGCCTCTTCCTGCTGGGCCTTGGTCACCTCGGCTCTGCGCACCACGTTGGCGGCAAGGCCTGCGGTGCGCTCTGCATTCAGGGCCACCGTGCCGTTCTGGAACAGGGTGTCATTCAGCCAGTCCACTCCATTTTGAACGTCGCTCATGTCCACTACGGGCTGGATGCTGGTTCATACTCAAGTCGTCGCTGGCAATGTCGCCCACTCGCTGGGCCAGATCCATCATGGTGGAAAGTGCCGTGTCGCTCACGTCCTGTACGCCCTGCACCACGGAGTCGGTCTCGTTGGTGATGCCCTGCGCCAGACCCAGGCTCAGATACTCGCCAATGCCCGCCATCACGCGGCTGGGGGAATGGATGCCAAAGAAGTCGCGGAATCCGTTCACGATGCTGCTGCCGAAGTCGCAGATGCCGTTCCATACCGTACCCGCCGCGCCGGTAATGCCCTGCCACAGGCCGGAGATCAGGTTTCCGCCCACGTCCACCAGGCCCTTGAAGCCGTTGCTGATCCAGTCCCACAGGTGCGAGAAGGCATTTCCCAGCCAGTCAAAGAACCCGCTGAAGAAATCACCGATCTTGTCCCAGTTGGCGATCAGCAGTCCGCCGCCCACAACGGCCGCGCCAATGAGCCAGCCTTCGGGGCCAATGGAGCCCAGCACACTCATCAGAGTGCTGCCCAGTTCTCCCAGACCGCCCAGTAAGCCCCCGGAGCCGGTGATCATCTCGCCAATGCTGCCAAGCACCCAGTGCTTCTCCCAGCAGTCCCGTTCCGCCCGTGGCAGAGCCCAGCAGACCGCCCATGTTGCCCAGGATGCTGCCAAGGTTCTTGGTCGCGCCGGTCACCTTGACCACCTGTCCCAGCACCTTCACGGTACCGCCGCCCTGGGCCAGCTTGTTGAAGGTCAGCATGGTCTTTCCCAGATTCATCATCGTCTGGCCGAACTCGCTGCCCATAAAGTCCAGCACAGTGGTAATGCCGCCGGTCACTGCCCCGCCCCAGTCACCGCTCACAAGGGCGGTAATGGTGCCAAAGAGGTCGGTGATCACTTCGGTCACGCCGTCCTTGGTGGCCACGCCAAAGGCTCTGCTGAGCTTCGAGGCCATTTCCGGAGCGCTCTTCTGCACCTGTGCCCAGACGCTGTTGAAGCCCTCCTGAATGGGCCGCCAGTTCTTCGAGATGGAGTAGCCCAGCTGCATCATCATCCGCTTGCCGGAGTCGTCCATCTCGAACGCATCCGCCAGATTCTCCGCAAAGCCCACAAAGCTGTACTGTTCGCTCTGTAAGTCGGCCAGTGCGTCCAGCGCGGTCTCGCTGTTCTTGCCGAACTTCTTCACAGCCTCGTCATACTTCAGCTGCTTGTTCGTCACTTTCTTCAGGCTGTAGCTCATGCTGTCCAGTGCACTGCCCACGCCGAGGATGGCGGTCATGGTGCCCTGGGTGGCTGCTTTCCGTGCCTGGGCGCTGTCGGCTCCGTATTGTTCAACGGCAGCTTTGTAAGCGTCTCCCGGCCCGCAAGGTCGCCGTCGCCGTAGAGCTTCGCCAGCATGTTCTGCCGGTTGGTCACCAGCTTCTCCTGCTTTTCCAGGTAGGAGACCTTGCTGTCGTAGGCATCCAGCTGGGTCTGATTCAGCTCGTTGATGAGCTTCTGCTGTTCGGTCTGCGCTTCCAGATACTGCTGGTAGGCCGCCTGGGTCTTCTGGCTTGCCTCGCCGAACTCGTTTTTGATGGCGATGTAGTCCTTCTCGGTGGCCAGCAGGATCTCTGCCTGGTTCTTGATCTTCCGGTTGATGTAGTCGATCTTCTTGTTGGACTTCTCGGTCACCTCGGCGCTGTCCTCGTACAGGGCGCTCCACAGCTCGTATTCGTCCTCAGCGGTCTTGGCATCGGTCTCGTATCGCTCCTGAATGACCTTCAGGATGCTGTCCTGCTTGCTTCTCTGAAGCTCCGCCAGCGTCTTCTGCTCGCTCAGCAGGGTGCCGTATGCGTCCTTCGTCTTGCTGTTGTTCGCGCCCACCTTGGCCAACAGGGTGTCGTACTGCTCTTTGGCAATGGCCACCCGGTCGGTCTGGAGCTCGATCTCCTTTGTCAGGCTCTCGGTCTTTTTGGTGATAAGCTCTTCCACCGTGGCCGTGTCGCCGCCCGTCACTTCCCACAGCGCGTATTCGCCTGTGGCGTTGGACATCTCGGTCTTGTTGGCCTTCAGCCGGTCGGAGAATGCGCTTGCCAGCGTGTCCGCCAGCGTCTTGCCGGTCTTGGTGGCCTTGGATTTTGTGGTGTCAGTCGAGAGTGTATCATTGATCGCATCCTGTGCTTTCTGGTACCAGCTGCTCAGGATGCCATACGGGTCCTCCAGATTCTTCTGCGCATCTGCATTTCCCTGTTTTGTGCCTGCAATCTCTGCCTTCGTTGCGTTCCGGCTGCTGCCTGCTCTCTTCAGACCGGTCTTTCCGGGGATCACAATGGTATCGTCCATGGCATCGCTGAAATCGTTCATCGCGCCGGACAGTCCATTTTGATACGACAGATTACCGGGGTGCAGACTGCTCTGCTTGAATGCGTCATAAAGTTCCGGCATTTTATTCTGAACGGCAAGGATGGTCTCGTCCATGGCTGAATGACACCGTCTTTCATTACCAGTGCACCAGAATAACTCGCCTGTCGCAGTTCGTCCTGCTTCGTCTTGTCGCCAATGCCCAGGATCGCGCCCTCAATGATGTTCTCCGCATCGCTGGCCGCAACGTCGCTGGGCGAATGGATGCCCCAGAAGGTGGTGAAGACATTCCGGATGGAGGTCGCCGCGTGCAGCATGTTGGTCTTGGCCTGTGCCAGTGCACTGGGGTCTGCAATGCCCTGTGCCAATCCCAACGTGACATATTGGCCGATCTGAGCCATGACCTTGGACGGAGAATTGGTGTCGAAGGCTGTTTTGCTGGTATCGATTACAGCGTTTGCAACCTCTTCGGAAGCGTCCGTCGCGTCTTTCTTGCCTTCGAGCTGGCCTTTTGCCACGCCTTCGCTTGCGTTTTTGCCAACGCCTGTGAACAGCTGGTAAAATCCGGCTGTCACGGAATTGCCATTCTTCAGTTCATCCAGAATATCTGCGAAAGGCAGTACAAAGTCTGGGCCGAAACACCTTTGTCCTGTCCGCCCCAGTTTTTCGGATCAAGCGGATTGTGGTTTCCAGCCCATGTTGTAAACTTTGCCCATAGATCATTCAGTGCAGGCTCGATCTTTTCCCAGACATACGCTGTCAGGCTGACCACCGTATCAATAACGGTCGTTCCCAACACATACAATGCCTGGCCAATTGCCGGAGCTGCCAGAATGATTGCATCGCAGAGGGCCTTGATGATCTTCGCAATGGAGGTCACCAGACTGCTGGCAACCTCACCCAATCCCTCAAAAATGCCGGCAATGAACTCAACCAGCATCCATGCCACGGCCTTAATGCCGTTCAAAAATACCTGAAAGTTCAGGCTATTCAGCAAACTCAGGCTGGATGCCAGATTACCGATGAACATGGATGCCGAATTCAGTGCCAGCAGTGCACCAAGGCTCAGTGCCAGCGCGCTCAGAGAAAGGCTCAGTGCTACGATTACCGGAGTCACAGGAGCAGGATCACTGCCGCACCGCCCATCACAGCAAACGCACCGATGAGTGTCAACAGCCCTTTGCCGATGGTCTCCCAGCTCAGATTGCCCAGACCCTGCAATGCAGGAACCAGCAGATTCACTGCCGCAGCCATCATGGTCAGGCTGATTGCGCTGCCGATGGTACCTTTCGACAGATTCAGTGCTACTACAAATGCTGCAAGGCCGCCCGCCACCGCAGTAAGCCCACGGCCAATGGATTCCCAGTCCATTTCACCGAATTTTGCAACGGCATCCTGAAGGATCTCCATGGATGCAGCCATCAGTACAAAGCCAGTGCCCTTCCCAATGCCGAATTTCGTGCCATTCATCAACTTGGCGGCGACCACCAGCTCGGCGCACAGTGCTCCCACTCCGGCAATCCCCTTAGCAAGTGCTGTCACGCTCAGGCCACCTAAGGCTTTTACACTGGATGTCAGGATACGGATGCCTGCCGCAAAAGCGATCATGCCCGCAGCACCCTTGGTGAACCGTCCTCCATCTCTTGAGAGAATGACTGCAACTAACGTCAGCTCTGCCATCACGCCGCCAAGTGCCACCACACTGCCGAGCAGCTTGTCGGAATCAATGGACGAAATAACTTTCAGTGCACCCGAGAGCACCAGCACCGCAGCTGAGACAGCACCATACCACCGGCCAAAACGATCAGCTTCAGGCTTTGAACGTTCTTCGTCAGATGGGTCATAACAGCCATCACGCCCAGCAGTTCGCCGAATGTGACCGTCAGTACGCCAATGGCCGCACCAAGTCGATCTGCTTTCACCATGGAGAGCACGGCCAGTGAACCGGCCATCAATGCCACAGCCTTTGCAATCGTCATCAGGGTGTCTGCCTTCTTGGCTGATTTCCACGCATCGATTGCTTCGCCCAGAGATTCGATGCAGTCTTTGATACCGCCGACCACGTCCTTTGCACTGGAGCCGATGGACTTGATGCTTTCAAAGAACCCCTTGATGGAGACCAACATACTGGCTCCCATGCCGCCCAGAATAAACTGATTCAGTTTCTCTGGGTCAAATTCATTGAATGCTTCTTTCGCACCCTGCGCAAGCTGTGCAAAGATCTTGTCCGCAACGGAGCCAAAAGAATAAAGCACCGGAGCAGCCGCATCCACAAAATTGGTCACCCAAGTGCCAATGGTATCCAGCGGGTGAAGCCCTTTCGTGATCTCCGAAGCAAATTCACCAGCAGCCGATGCCGCATCCAGCAGAATATCAGCCAAAGGCTTTGCCAGGTTCAGAACCCGTGCTACACCAGAAATGATACCTTCCAGAATATCTTTTCCGACTCGCAAAACAGAAAATACGCCCTCTGCGGTTGTCTTGATCTTCTTGGCCGTATCATCACTGATGATAAGCTTCTTTGTGATGCTGTCTAACCATTGCGCAAAGCTCTTGATCTCCTCGCCTGTCTTTGGCGGGAAAATATCTTGAAATGCCTCATGGATGGGCTTCACTATGGCACTCACTGCATCCATCAGGTTCCACAGGCTCTGCATCAGATGCTCTCGTCCCGAGAGTTCCCTGATCTGTTTCGAGTATCCTTCCAGATCAAGCGTTCCATTTTGAACCTTTTGATTCAGTTCTTCAAATGCGCTCGCCTGTTTCTCAATTTCCTCCCGCTCAAGCCCTCGCGCCTTCAATTCGGCATCGCTCAGGGTCAGCATCTTCTCTGCACTTGCCTGTGCTTCATCCAGGCCTTTTTTCAAAAGATCTGCACTGATACCTCCCTGTTTGATGGCTTCGCCAAAACTACCTGCATCGGAGATCTGCTTTTCAGTGATCGCGCCGGAAGCCAGTGCCACCTGCTCCATGGTATACGCGTACACGTCTGCCTGATCGCCCAGCTCATTTTCAAGCAGTTTATTCCATCCGCTGTTCAGTCCGTCCTTCAGCCGTTCGTTCAGCGCTTCGATGGGCGGCACAAAAATGTCGTACAGCCGGTTCGCCAGCTCCGTCCATGTGTCGGTGGCCTCTTCCTTGTTGCCAAAGATCGTCTCGAACACGCCCATCCATTTTGAACTGACAGCGTCTTTCGTTGAGTCGATGGCCTGTGCGAAGCTGGTGGCCTGCTGGGCGGCGAGAGCGGCGCGTTCTGCCAGCTCTCCGTACTGTCCTTTCAGCTGTTCCAGCGCCTCCGAGCTGGTCATGCCCGGGTTCTTCTGGGTCAGCTCATAGGCCGCCTCCATCATGGAAGCATACTTTGCGAAGGTCTTTTCCATGACCTCGGTGTTGGCCCACTTCTTCTGCAGGCTCGACTCAAAGCTGGCGATGGTCACTTCGCCTTCTTTGATGACACCCAGCTCCACTGCTGTGTCAATGAGCTCCTGCTTCAGGGCTTGGTGGCCGTACCCATCAGGTTCAGGCTCTTCCAGTCCTGAAGCTGCAAATGTCCGGCGCTGTAGCTCTGGGTCAGGTTCCGGATGGTGCTCTGGAACGCAAAGCCCGTTTTGCCCGCGTCTGCGGTGGCGTTGGCAATGCCCATGATCATGGGGATCATCTTGTCGATGTTGCCGCCCGCAGCCGTCATCTGGGAAAGGGCGCTGGTCATCTCGCTGAAGCTGTAGCTGGTCTCGTCAGATACCACATCAACTTGTTCAGGTAACCGTTCACCTGATCGATGCTCTTGCCCGTGGCGTTCATGATGGTCTGAACGTTGGAGGTCTTTTCGGTGTACTTGTCCCAGCCGCTGGCCACCTGATCGATGGACAGGCTCTTGACCAGCTTCTCGCCCGCGTCCACAAATTTGTTGGTGATGTTCACCAGCGCCGTGGTGGCCACGATGTTCAGGCTCGAGAACTTGGATTCCAGCCGGTCAAGACTCGTCTGCATGGTGGCAAAGTCCACGTCCTTCGCGGCTGCGTCCAGCTTTTCAAAGCCCTTTTCCGCTCCCTTGAACTGGAGCTTCTCCATCAGCCGGTCGATGGTCGAGATGGTCTGTTTGGTATTTTTCTCAAAATTTGCGTTGTCAAACCGCATTTCAACAACGCGGCTGTCTACTTCCTGCTCATTCTGTCCTCACCTCGCCCCATGCCCGTGCTGCGATCCGCTCAAAAATGGGCCGCATCGCAGGGTTGATATAATCCACGCCCTCTACGTATCCTCCGTTCCGTGTGCCGTGTCCGTATTGCAGGATCACCGCAATGGGCACGCCGTCCACGATGTTGGAGTTTCTCCATGTAATGGTGATGGTCTCTTTTCCCTTCGTCACTGCGTAGCTCCAGCTTGCCGCCGTCTTTCCCGTGTCCTTCGGGGTCGCCTTCGCAAGGGCCTCCACGCCCTCCTGTCCGTACCGGTCCAGCAGCTCATCCAGATTCAGGTTCGAGCATCGCTTCAAAAATCTCCGGCTCTTCTTCCAGTCGCCCTTCTGGCGAAAGACAATTACTTTTGGCATCTTACCCTCTCGTCTTCAGCCGGGCCTTTCTTTGCTCGTTCAGCATCCGCTGCTGGGCCATCCGGTCACCCTTGCTCATCTTCTTCGCCGGTGCCTGGCTCTCCTGGCATACCCGGATCAGGTCAATAATCGGTTCAAATGCCACTTCTCGCACTCTTTCGGAATGCCAAAGCTGAACATCTGGCAGTACAGCACCTCGGCCGTGGTCTCGGTCCCGCTTTTCCGGGGCGGTCGCTTTGGCCGGGGCTTTCCTGCGGTTTTTCGTTCGTTCGGTCTCGGCTCCCCGCTGAACCAGGTTGCAGTCATGGGAGCTTCCATATATTCGTTAATAGAACGGTACTGTTCCCGGGTCAGTCTGGCGTACACTTCGGGGTCTACCCCCTTGGTCACCGTCATGCAGCGGATGTAGTCCAGCCACTGCTCCACGGTCAGCTTGTCCAGATTGCTCAGAAACGGGATGTTCCAGTTGCTTTCCCAATGAGCCAGGGAGAGCAGTGAATGTTCCAGCTTCAGGACCACGGCAGGTGTGTAGACAAATTCCTCTGTCTTTTCGTTCCACCGCTGTTGTCCCGGTATCGTAAGCGTCATCATTTGCTTTCTCTCCCTGGTATGTGTTCATTGAGGTGCCCTTCTCAGAGCACGCTCCATTTTGAATGTTCTTCTAAACAGGCCTCAGCCTTCGTTTCAGTCGGCAGGGCCTCCACGGCGCTTGCGGTTGCCACCATCAGGCCGGGCTGGGTACTCACAGGGGCGGCCTTCCGGGTCTCTGCTTCATGTCCTCCGGCAGGATACCCTCAAAGAATGCGGCCGCCGCCTCGCCGTTGGAGGCCAGCTTGTAGTACAGGTCGCTGTAGGCTGGGTGGACATAAAGTCCGCCAGCACCGCATCGTTCTTGATGAACTTCCGG
>ENA-OQIR01000928-OQIR01000928.1-human-gut-metagenome-genome-assembly--contig:-NODE-928-length-11256-cov-2.256447_pt1 | contig 11256 bp, 17 predicted proteins | sample MGYA00242580_ERZ504745 | MGnify/ENA primary metagenome ERZ504745 (study PRJEB26092, sample SAMD00036214) | human gut metagenome | host: Homo sapiens | study: EMG produced TPA metagenomics assembly of... | reverse complement strand
GCTATTTTCTATCTCTATTTAGCCCATTTAGGCTCTTATCATTTAATGGACCCTGATGAAGGTCGTTACAATCAAATACCTCGTGAAATGTTACTTAGTGGCGATTTTATCACTCCACATTTAAACGGCGTAGAATACTTTGAAAAACCTGCTTTTCAATATTGGTTTACTGCCATCATGATGAAAATTTTCGGTGTTACAGAATTTGCCGGACGTATCTTCCTGCATTATCAGCTATCGGTTGCGTTGGTCTTGTTGGATTTTTAGGTACAATGATGTATTCTCGCAAAGTAGGTCTACTCGCTAGTGCTATTCTAGCCACATCTTGTTTAAATTTAATCGTTGCCTCAATTAATATTTTAGATATGGCTCTGACTTTATTTATGACAGCCTGTATGGTATTTTTCTATGCTTTTGAACACACAGAAAAGAAAAAATGGCTTGTTGCCTTTTATATCGCCATGGGCTTTGGTGTTTTAACTAAGGGCTTAGTTGCCATAATCTTACCATTTGGTATTTTATTTTGGTACACAATTTTAACAAAAAGACCTCGTTTATTCTTAAAATTATTTTATCTACCTGGAATTTTAGCTTTTCTTATCGTTACTGTTCCATGGTTTTATCTTGTTTGCCAAGCAAACCATGATTTCTTTTATTTCTTCTTTGTTCGTGAACATTTCTTGCGTTTTACAACTAAAATGCACGATAGATTCCAACCTTGGTGGTTCTTCATTCCATTTGTAATCATCGGTATGTTACCTTGGACTGGATTTTTATTATCCTTATTCAGTAAAAAAGGTGTTATTCGTAAAACAACATCTCAGCGCAATCGCTTTGATATCATCTTCTTATTATTATGGTTCTTTATCATTTTCATTTTCTACTCTATTTCTGATTCTAAATTAGTACCATATATCATGCCTTGCTGGATGCCACTTGCTATTTTAATTGCAGCTTCCATCAAACGTTTTGAAGATGAAAATTCTTGGCTTTGTCATAGCTTTTTAATCAATAGCATCTTATGCTTAGCTTTTGTTGGAGCTTTAGTTGGCTATGTCTTAAGTTCTAATTATTTGACAATTGATGAATTCATTGCTGAAGGTGGTTTACTCACAGCAACATTATTCATCGGTACTATTGCCTCTATTTTTGTTTGGATAAAAACAAAAGATTTCGTTGCACTGTAAGTGTTCTTTGTGTCATGGGATTTTTCTTTGGTTTAGGTCTTCATGATGTTCAACAACAAGTACACAATAATCAATCTGCATATTATGTAAGCCAAAAAATCAATGAAATTAAATCCACAAGACGCTTTAATTGTAAATTATGGCGATTTTTATCACGGCATACCATATTACACTAATCAACGAGTTGCTCTTGCTGATTTCAAAGGTGAACTTGAGTTTGGCTCTGAACATCCAAGTGGTGCAGGTTGGTTTTTCAATGGCGAAGAGTTAAATGATTTGTGGAACAGTCAAAAGCGTATTATAATTGTGGTTAAAGAACGTTATAAAGATAAATGTCTCAATGTATTGACTTCTCCAGCGAAACAAGTATTAACTGAAGGGTCATATACTATTTTGATTAATAAATAATAGTTAAATTATTTGGAGGAATATTTCAATGCGTAAAGAATTTTTACCTTTTGCTAAACCTATGGTTAGCGAAGAAGCTATTGCTGATGTAGCAGACTCTATTCGTAAAGGTTGGCTCGCTATGGGCCCTAAAACAGTAGATTTTGAACAAAAATTTGCTAATTATGTAGGTTGCAAATTTGGTATCTCCGTAAACTCTGCTACTGCCGGTTTACACCTCGCTGCAATGGCACTTATCGAGCCTGGTGATGAAGTCATTACTACACCTATGACATTTGCTAGCACTGTAAATGCAATCGTATTTGCTGGTGGTAAACCTGTTTTAGTAGATATTGACCCTCATACATTTAATATTGATATAAATAAAATTGAAGAAGCTATCACACCAAAAACAAAAGCTATCATTCCTGTTCATTTTGCAGGTCGCCCTTGCGATATGGACGCACTTGAAGCTCTTGCACAAAAATATAATCTTGGCATTATCGAAGACTCCGCTCATGCTCTTGGTGCAGAATATAGAGGTAAAAAAATCGGCTTTGGTCGTGGTGCTCGTCATATTGCTGTATTTAGCTTCCACCCAACAAAAAATATCACAACTGGTGAAGGTGGCATGATTTGCACAAATGATGAAGAAACAGCTGAACTCATGTCTATGCAACGTCAAAATGGTATGAGTAAAGGGGCTTGGAACCGTTATCAAGCAAATGGTAAAGCTCATTATGATATTTTCCGTCCAGGTTTAAAATATCAAATGATGGATATTCAAGCTGCTATCGGTCGCGACCAGCTCACACATCTTGAAGAATTCAATGATCGTCGTCGTGAAATCGTAGCTCGCTATCAAAGAGAATTAAAAGATGTACGTGGTTTAATCCTTCCTCCAGAAATTGAAGAAGGCAATGTTCATTCTTGGCATATATACACACCTCTAATTGATATTGATGAACTCGGTTTTAGTCGTGATGATTTCATGGCAAAAATGAGTGCTAAAAATATCGGTACAGCTTACCATTATCAAGCACTTCATTTATTTACTTGCTTTGGCGAACTCACTGGTCTTAAAGCTGGCGATTTACCAAACTCTGAATATGTATCTGAACGTATTGTTTCCTTACCACTCTTCCCTGCAATGACTGATGAAGATGTAACAGATGTTATCGAAGCAATCAAAGAAATCTGTGGTATGAAAGGCTGATAACTAAAAAATGCTAGGAAGTCCTGAAATTTCTATTGTAATTCCAGTTTACAATGAAGAAGAATCTCTCCCTCAATTATTTAAAGAACTCTATCCTGTAATGGAAAATTTACAGCGTAGTTTTGAAATAATCTTTATCAATGATGGCAGTCGTGATAAATCATTTGCTATGCTCTATGACTTTCAAAAAGAGCATGAAAAAACTGTTCGCGTCATTGATTTAAATGGTAATTTTGGTCAGCATATGGCAATCACTTCTGGTTTTGCTAATGTTCGTGGAAAATACATCATTACTTTAGATGCTGACCTTCAAAATCCACCAGAAGAAATCCCTAAAATCATTGCCAAAATGGATGAAGGCTATGATGTAATTGGCACATGTCGTCAAAATCGTCATGATCCTTTATTTAGAAAAGTAGCTTCTCGCTTTGTAAACAGAATGACTAATCGCATCAGTGGTTTGCATATCAGTGATTATGGCTGTATGCTCCGCGGATATAGTCGTCGCATTGTCGATATCATCGTTCAAAGTCGTGAAAGTACTACTTTCATTCCTGCATTAGGTCAAAAATTTGCAGTAAATCCTATAGAAATTCCTGTCAGTCATCGTGAACGTGAATTTGGCGAGTCTAAATATAGCTTTTTCCGTTTGCTCCGCTTAAATTTTGACTTAATGACAAGCTTTTCTATAGCTCCTCTACAAATGGTTACTATGAGTGGCATGGGTATCTCCCTTTTAAGTATTATCTTCTTCTTATATTTAATTTTACGCCGCATTGTCGTAGGTCCTGAAGCTGGTGGCGTTTTCACTTTAATGGCCATAAACTTCTTTTTAATCGGTGTTACTATCATGGCTCTCGGTATTATCGGTGAATATACTGGTAGAATTTATAAGCAAATTCAGCAACGACCACATTATATAATCAGAAAAATATATGAGGACGGTGCTAAAGAAGATGAATAGACCTTCTATCGTTGTATTTGCCTATAGTGAACCTGGATATACTTGTCTTAAAGCTTTAATAGAAGCTAAAGCTAATATTTTAGCTGTATATACTCATCAAGATGATCCTGATGAAAAAATATGGTTTCATTCTGTATATGATTTGGCTAAAGCTAATAATATACCTGTATTTAGACCAAAAAAAATAGATGAAGAAGCTACTAATTATATCTTAAATTTAAATCCAGATATCATCTTCTCTTTCTATTTTCGCCGTTTAATTCCTAATGAAATCATTTTAAAACCACGTTTAGGTGCTTATAATCTTCATGGTGCTCTATTGCCTAAATATCGCGGTCAAACATGTATCAATTGGGCTGTAGTAAATGGTGAAACACACACTGGTGCCACACTTCATCTCATGACAGAAAAAGCCGATGAAGGTGATATTGTAGACCAGCGTGGATTTGATATAGCATTTACAGATACATCCTTAGATGTTTTCATTAAAGTTAGTAAAATCGCTAGTGAAATCATCAAAGATTGTTTGCCAAAAATAGAGGCAGGTACTATTACTTTGACACCACAAGATGATACACAAGCCACAAAATTTGGCAGACGTCGCCTAAAGATGGTTTATTGGATTTTTCTAAAGACGCCGTTAGTTTATACAATCTCATTCGTGGCGTTACACATCCTTTTCCTGGAGCTTTCACCTATGTGAATAATAAAAAATTATTCATCTGGTGGGCAAAACCAATCGAAGGAACAGGAAATATCGGTGAAATTGTAAGCACTAATCCACTTTGCATTGGCACTGGAAAAGGTCTACTTCAATTGGAAAAATTACAATTTGAAAATGAAGCTGAATTAGATGCTAAAGCATTCACTGATTTATTGCCAATCGGTACTAAATTCGAACTTGAATAAACTATTATAAATAAAGATAGAAAGAAGTATTTATCATATGAAAATTTTTGTTACTGGTGTAAACGGTTTTATTGGCTCTCATTTCCTTGAAATGGCACTTGCTCAAACAGACTGGGAAATTCAAGGTTTTGACTTAGCAGATAATAATATCACTCAATTCTTAGATAATCCTCGCTTTTCTATGAAAAAGGCGATATCTTCAAAGAAGAAGCTTGGCTCAATGAACAAATTAAAGAATGTGATGTTCTTTTACCATTAATCGGTATCGCTCGCCCAGCTTATTATATTACTCGTCCACTTTGGACATTCGAACTTGATTTTGAACAAAATCTAAAAATGGTTCGTAAATGTGCTGAATATGGTAAACGCGTTATTTTCCCTTCAACTTCTGAAGTATATGGTATGCCTGACCCTAACAATAAAGTCATGGACGAAGATAACAGTAATTTAATCTTAGGTCCTGTATCTAAGAGCCGTTGGATTTATAGTTGTAGTAAACAAATGATGGATAGAGTAATCTTCGCTTTTGGTCAAGAAATGGGGCTTAAATTCACTTTATTCCGCCCATTTAACTGGGTAGGACCTCGCTTGATAGCTTCAAAGATGCAAGTGAACATAAAGGTCGTTCCATCACTCAATTCATCTATGATGTTTTGTACACTGGCAAAATAACACTTGTAAATGGTGGTGCTCAACGTCGTAGCTTTACTTGGGTAGGCGATGGCGTACAAGGTTTAATTGATATCATCACTAATAAAGATAACCAAGCAGAAGGACAAATCTTCAATATTGGTAATCCAGAAAACAATTATTCCATCAAAGAAATGGCTGAAATCGTTGTTGATGAAATGAAAAAATTCCCTGAATTCAAAGATAAAGCTGATAAAGTAGAATTTATCGTTATGGACTCCGATAAATATTACGGTAAAAATTATGATGATATGCAAGATAGATTGCCATCTGTGAAAAAAATGGAAACTCGCCTCGGTTGGAAACCAAAAGCTACACTTCGCGAAGCAATCCACTATACACTTGAATGGTATGCTAAAAATTTAGATAAAGCTTAATTATTATTTATAAAAATCAAAGCCATTGCCTTAGCATTTGCTAGTGGCGATGGCTTTTTAACTAAAATATAAAATTTGGAGGATATTATGGCTAAAAAAATTGCTATAAAAATTGATGTAGATACAAAACGTGGCTATGATGAAGGCGTACCTCGCATGCTTGATGTTTTTAAACAAGAAAATATCAAAGCTACTTTCTTTTTCTCCATGGGTACTGACAATTCTGGTAAAGCTATTCGCCGTATCTTTCGCAAAGGTTTTTTAACTAAAATGCTACGCACTAAAGCACCTAGTACTTATGGTTTTAAAACTATGATGTATGGTACTCTTTTACCTGCACCTCATATTGTCGAACCAAATCCTATGCCATTTCTTCGTGCTATCAAAGAAAATCACGAATGTGGTATTCATTGTTGGGATCATGTTTACTGGCAAGATAAATTGCCTTTCCTATCTGAAGATACTATAAAAGAAGAATTGACCAAAGCCATTAATCTCTTTGAAAAAATCGCTGGCTTTAAAGCTAAAGCTTGTGCTGCTCCTGGCTGGCAAGTAACTCCTCGCAGTTTAAAAGTTCAACAAGAATTAGGTTTTGATTATTGCAGTGATGTTCGCGGATATTATCCATTTTATCCTATCATGAATGATAAAAAATATTTGCCATTACAAATTCCAGGAACATTGCTCACTATGGATGAATGTTTAGGTAGTACTTTAGATAATAAATTAATCACTGAAGAAAATATCAATGATTATTGGTTAAGTCATTGCGATCAAGAATTTAATGTTTTAACTATCCATTCAGAAATGGAAGGCTTAAAACAATTACCTATTCTTCATGATTTCATCAAAAAAGCCAAAAAACTTGGTTATGAATTTGTAAAATTAGAAGAAGGTAAATATGTTCCTAATATAAAAGAATGTGAAGTTTATCATGGATATTTACCAGGTAGAGCAGGAACAGTTGCTCGTCAAAGATAATTAGATAAAAAAGCCACAGCATATGCTGTGCTTTTTATCTATAAATATAATTATGGTTTCTTATATCCGCATTTTGGGCAAACGCATCTTCATTCAATGCAATACCACATAATGGACAACGATCAACTTCAAGATGTGGTTCATATTCTTCAGATGCCAAATTAACTCCACTAGAGAAAGTGAGTTTTACAATATTTAATTTATCTTTTAAAAGCTCATAAACAATTTTTATCATACCTTCAACTGTCATTGTTTCTTTTGTAACAACAAGACGACAATCTGGATATGCAGTAGCAAGTTCTGTTTTAAAAGCAGGCCCTTTCATCACATTGTTTGGTGCACCATCTTTTATACCTTGCTTTTCATAAACACCTAAAATAGCAGGAATTGACATACTCCCCATGCCTAAAGGCAGGGGATTCTTGGATACAAACGATACTTGCCTACTAAAATAGCAGGTCTCTAAAAATATCAATATTTTTTAGAAATTTTTATTATTTTTTTACATTTACTTCATTATCCTTTAAAATATACCATTTATAATAAAAGCATATCAGTTAGGAAATAGCACCTCTGGTTATTAGATACATTTGTAGAAGAAGACGACTTGCTATGCGTGGTAGCTTCTATCTTCTACAAAATTAACTCCATTTTGAGGTAATAATTATGACAGATTTTAGTAATGTTTTCTTAATCAGTGATATGGATGGCACATTAATTAATTCTAAATCGCAAATTTCCACTATTAATAAATATGCTTTAAATGAATTCACTAAAGCCGGTGGTACATTTGCAGTAGCTACTGGAAGAACCCTCCACAGTTGTAAACAATATATTCCAGAGCTTCCTATAAATGCACCTAGCATATTTTATAATGGCACAATCTTGCAAGACACGAATAATAATGTAGTCTTAAAAACATTATCACTGCAAACAAAAATTCTTTTCAATTTTCTCAAACAATGTTTAATTCATTGTCCTAACACTTGTATAGAACTTCATACTAAAGATACTTTTCACATTATCACTAAAGAAGAATTTGATGACCCTGTTATCAAACGTGAAAATTTATCTTATATCAGAAGTAATCTAGATGACCTTTATGATTTAGATATCTTAAAAGTCCAATTCTATACAACAAATACTCATACGATATCATGCTCCATATTTTCGCCAAATCTATGGAGATGGATAAAATTGCCAAATATTTTACTTCTTGGTCTAGTTATTTTGAATTAATTCCTAAAAATGCTTCTAAAGGTATTATGTTGGATAATTTACGTAAAATGCCTATGTACAAGGATAAAATATTTATCGCTGTTGGTGATTTTGACAATGATATAGAAATGCTTCTCTTTGCCGACTACGGCATTGCTGCTCAAAATGCTACGCAAAACCTTAAACAAGTAGCAGACATCATCGGCGTAAGCTGTGATGAACACCTTCTTTTTCATGTTATCAACAAAATTATTCCTAATTTAGATAAACTGATGATAACAACTCTTCAAACTGCATAAGAAAACCTTCTATGTATAGCCCTAACATAGAAGGTTTTTCTTTTTTTATCTATAAATTTATTTCACAGCAAACTCTTTATAAGCCTGATATAAACGCTCTAATGCCCAATGAATATATTTTGTTGGACAAGCCAAATTCCAACGCTCAAACCCACTACCTGCTTTACCAAATATATAACCTTCATCAAAATAAAGGCACGCTTTTTGGCGATTGCGCATTTCTAATTCTTCATTAGTTAAATTAAATGCTCTAAAATCAAGCATAATAAATATGTCGCTTGAAGCTGTGTTATTTTCACTTGTGGAAAATACTCTTGCATAAAATCCATGATTATTTTTTTTATTTGTATCAATGATATTTATGACCTCTGTCAACCATTCTTCACCATATTCGTAAGCTAAACGACAAGCTTCATAACTCAAAATACTACAAGCAAAATCTGCATCAGTTGCTTGTTCTGCTTTAAATAGATTGCGATAATTTTCATTAGCTATAAATACATTAGAAAGTTGCATACCTGCTAGATTAAAAGTCTTACTTGGTGCTGTGCAAATAATTGAATGTTCTAATGCTTCTTTAGAAATCGTACCATAGGAAACATGTTTAAATCCTGGCATGATTAAATCTGCATGAATTTCATCTGCTACTACTAAAATATCATTTGTTAAACAAATTTCACTAATTTTCGTTAATTCTTCTCTTGTCCAAATGCGACCGCAAGGATTATGTGGACTACAAAGTATCAACATTTTTGTATCTATTGCTTTAGCTTTTTTTGTAAATAAGTCCCAATCAATATCATATGTCATACCATTATTAATCAAAGGTATTTCCACTAATTTTCTTTGATTGATTTCTATAGCTTTATACATAGGATAATAAACAGGTGTAAATAACATCACACCATCGCCTTTTGCGTAAATGACTTTTACAGTCAGTGAAAAAGCATTTAACTACGCTATTGTGTTTCTACAAGCCATTTTTCATCAACTGTAAAATCATGATGCTTTTGTTGCCATTTACAAACACTTTCACGATATTTTTTATTCGTGCCTGCATAGCCTAAGATATTATCATCTATAAATTTCTTTAATCCTTCTGTGATTTCTGGAGCAAGCTTAAATTCCATATCAGCTACAGAAAAAGGAATTACTTTTTCATCTACTAAAGAATTATTTTTCATTTCCTGCCATTTTTGACTACCAATGCCAAAGCGAGCATTAATATTTTCTAAATCGTATTTCATAAAATACACCTCTTTCATTTTTAATTATCATATTCCCCCATACCCCCATATAAAAATATTTTCACTTTCCTAAATTATAGCTTAATGCTTTGATATCCATGATTTTATTTTAATTTTTATTTCTATCCTATACATAGGCTTATATTTATCATTTATAAATAATATAATGATGGCAAATAATATTATTTATAAGGAGGATTTCATCATGCATATTCCTGATAATTATTTAAGCCCTTCTACTTGTGCTACTTTATTTGTAGCTATGACACCTATCTGGTACTATTCTATCCGCAAGATAAATAAAACTTTATCTGCTGATAAAATTCCTTTAATTGGTATAGGTGGCGCATTTGCTTTTATTTTGATGATGTTTAATCTGCCCATTCCTGATGGCACTACAGCCCATGCCGTTGGTGGAACACTTATTGCTTTACTGCTAGGGCCTTATGCCGCCTGTATAGCTATCAGTGTAGCACTTTTCATTCAAGCTATAATCTTTGGTGATGGTGGTATTTTATCTTTTGGAGCTAATTGTTTTAATATAGCATTTATTTTACCTTTCACAGGCTTTTTTATTTATAAAATTTTAAATAAAATTCATTTATCTCCGTTTTATCATAAATGCACTATTTTTCTATCTGCTTATATCAGTATAAATTTAGCCGCCTTTTTCACAGCTTTAGAACTTGGTATTCAGCCATTATTATTTGTAGATAATTTAGGTCAACCGCTTTATTGTCCGTATCCTCTTTGGATATCAATACCTGCCATGGCTTTATCTCACTTGACGATTGCCGGCATAGCAGAAGGTTTATTTACTTTATCTTTATATCTTTTTATCCTCAAGACATCTCCAAATATAATTTATGATTGCCAACAGATAAAATTAAATTCTATTTTTTCTTTATTTAGCATTTTTAATTTATCATTTCTCCACTTGGACTCATAGCTGAAGGCACTGCATGGGGTGAATGGGCTCCAGAAGAAATTTTAAATGATACTTCTTCGGGGGTTCCTCTTGGATTTATTCCAGAAAAATTATTAAATGGATTTAATTATGAAGCTTTTTTTCCTGATTATACTATGAGTGGGACAACTGATATTTTAGCTTATATAGCTTCAGCTATTATTGGTGTCGCTCTTTTAATCATTATCTTTAAAATGCTTGGAAGTATTATTTATGCAAAAAAACAATCACTTTGATAATTCTGCTAAAATTCCTAAATGGCTTTTAACTACAGATGAGTACACACCCCCAAAGGATAAAGATAATTTTTGGCAAAAAACTTTATTTTCCATTACTACTAAATTAATTTTTCTTCGCCATCATAATTATCCCCATAAAAATAGTTGGCTAAATCCCAGTGAAAAATTATTGTTCATTTTTCTCACCATAATTTTAATAAATTCTGCACAAAAAATATTTTTTCCTTTAATTATTTTAGCTTTTAGTTTAATTTGTCTATCGACTTTAAATACAAAAATCATCATTCTATATTAAAACCGACTTTGATATCAACTTTATTTTCTTTGATAATAATTTTACCTTCTCTATTACTAAATAATACTCGCCTTTTCTATCTGCCTTTTAAAATTTTTATAACTGTTCTTCTTTTAGCTTATATCGCTCAAACTATCCCCTTTTATAGACTAATTGACATACTCCCCATGCCTAAATGCAGGGGATTCTTGGATACAAACGATACTTGCCTACTAAAATAGCAGGTCTTACTATATCTCTCCAAAGAAGGTTGATGCCCCAACCTTCCATATATTTATAG
>ENA-OQIR01000927-OQIR01000927.1-human-gut-metagenome-genome-assembly--contig:-NODE-927-length-11264-cov-1.819341_pt1 | contig 11264 bp, 14 predicted proteins | sample MGYA00242580_ERZ504745 | MGnify/ENA primary metagenome ERZ504745 (study PRJEB26092, sample SAMD00036214) | human gut metagenome | host: Homo sapiens | study: EMG produced TPA metagenomics assembly of... | reverse complement strand
TACAAACATTAAAACCCAATCACCATATTATAAGTGATTGGGTTACATTCTAAACATTCTTAAGGTTCTCTACCATCTCTTCCATTGTGTGCCAGCCAAGTACTGCACATTTAACTCTTGCTGGCATATGAGAGATATCTCTTAATGCTCCGGCTTCATCAAGCTCATCAATCTCTTCCTCAGTTGCCTCATCCTTAATCATCTTAAGGAAAAGTTCTGAAAGATGTACGGCCTCATCAATAGGCTTTCCAATGATAAGCTCAAGCATTATATCTGCTGATGCCTGCGATATTGCGCAGCCATCTCCTGTAAATGCCCCATCAACAATAGTTTTCTTAGCATCATCAAACTTAAGCTTTAAGATAATATCATCTCCACAGCTTGGATTAACGCCCTCAAGCTCTAAGTCTGCATTGTCTATATCATGCTTATGATATGGATGCATGTTGTGGTCTGTAAGAACCTCATTATAAAAAGTTTTAGTCTCCATATCCCATAAGCCCCCTGATCTTAGATAGTTCTTCCACAAAATGCTGTACTTCTTCTTCTGTATTATAGAAAGCAAAGCTTGCTCTCGTTGTTGAATTAACCTTAAGGAAATCCATTAATGGCTGTGCACAGTGATGTCCTGCTCTTACTGCAATATGCTGTGAATCAAGTATAGAAGCAACATCGTGTGGGTGTACTCCATCAATTGTAAATGTGACTATACCCTCATGGTCTTCTGCCTTCGGAGAACCTATTAAATTGACTCCCTTCATGTCCTTAATTGCATCTACAGCAATCTTAGTAGCTTTCGCTCCTGTGCCATAATTGTGTTAAATCCAACATTGTTAATATAATCAATTGCCGCATGAAGTCCTACTGCACCGCCTGTATTAACAGTTCCTGCCTCGAACTTATGTGGAACCTCTGCATATTTAACTCTGTCCCAGTGAACAATCTCAATCATCTCACCACCGCTTAAGAATGGTGGCATCTTATCAAGAAGTTCTTTCTTTCCGTATAATGCCCCGATTCCCATAGGTGCTAACATCTTATGTCCAGAAAATACAAGGAAGTCAACATCAAGGTCAGTTACATTAACTGGCATATGAGGAACACTCTGTGCTCCGTCTGCCACAATAACTGCACCATGTGCATGTGCAACCTCTGCAATATGCTTTATATCATTAACTCTTCCTAATACATTGGAAACCTGGGTAACTGCTACAAGCTTAGTCTTATCCGTGATAACTTCTAAAGACTTATCTGTAATCTCTCCATTCTCGTCAGGTGTAAGCTGCTTTAATACTGCTCCACATTTTTCTGCAACCTGCTTCCATGGAAGGAAATTGCTGTGGTGTTCCATAACGCTAACAACAATCTCATCACCCTCTTTAATGAAATTCATTCCATAACTGTATGCAATTAAGTTAAGACTCTCTGTAGCATTTCTTGTAAATACTATCTGGCTTGCATCTTTAGCACCAATAAACTGTGCTACTGCCTTTCTTGCATTCTCATAGCTTTCTGTAGCAATCTCACTTAATTCGTATACACCTCTGAACGGATTGGCGTTCATCTCCTGATAATACTTATTAACTGCATCAAGAACAGCCTTTGGCTTCTGTGTAGTCGCTGCATTATCAAGATATGCAATATTGCTTCCCGAAATAAGTGGGAAATCTTTTCTTATAGACTCAATCGTCTTACTTAACTCACTCATTAATAAACCTCTTTAATGTAGTCATGTATCTCGTTCCTGATACCATCATCAGGGATTTTGCCACATACAGCTAATAGCTTAGCTGCTGCCAGCATATTGTAACATTCCTGTGCCGGTATTCCTCTTGATTCAAGATAGAATAAAAGCTCCTCATCAGGCTTTCCTATAGTTGCACCATGATTACCTACAACATCTTCTTCTGCACAAAGAATAATAGGAATAGTCTGGTTAACACATTTCTCATCGATGAGGAGAACTTCTTCCTTCTCATTACCTACAGAACCTGCTGAACCCTTAACGAAATCAATAGTTCCTCTGAACAGCTTAAATGCTGTATCTCTCAATGCACCTGCCGCATTGATTGCACATTCTGTCTTCTTGCCGGTATGTCTTATGCAGTAGTTCATATCAAGTCTTTCTTTACCTGCTGCAACATATCCAATCTCTGCAGACATAGAGCTTCCATCACCTGCAAGCTTAATCTCACAGCCCTCGTATCTGTTCTTACCGCTTAAGTAAAGCTGCACAAGCTCAATTCTTGCACCATCTTCGCAATAACCACCGATATCATTAATAAATGTTGTCTCTGCGCCTACTCTCTGAATCTGGATAAGACGGATAACCGAATCCTTCGCAGCATATAATCTTGTCTGTACTGCTGCAAAACCTTCCCCGTCCTTATCTCCGTTAAAATCCATATAAACATCTATGCTGGCATTCTCTTTAGTTTCAATACCAACAACATTGATGTCTGCATTACTCTTTCCATAATTGAAGTCAAGTCTTACAAAACCATCATTCTTCTTATCTGTTATATAATATACAGGTTCAGTCTGAGACTTCTTAGCTGCCTCAGTAATCTCCTGACCACATCCGCCAATGATATTGTCAAGCTCACCATTGTTAAGCTTTCCATCATCAATGAGACTTACATCATTAACAGAAGCATTTAACTCACCTGTACGGTTAATTACAACCTCTCCAACCTTGCTCTGGTTCATATGAAGATGATTCCATGTCTTGGCTGGGATACGGTTTATTATCATGTCCTTTTCTTCGATACCTATCATATCATATTCCTCACTCTGATTAACTTAACCAATGCTGCCCTTCATCTCAAGCTTAATAAGATTATTCATCTCCATTGCATACTCAAGCGGAAGCTCCTTAGATACATTATCAGCAAATCCTGAAACAATCATTGCTCTCGCATCATCTTCCGGAATTCCTCTTGACATAAGATAAAATACAGCATCATCACTGATTCGTCCAATTGTTGCCTCATGTCCTACATCCGCATCATTAACACGGATATCCATAGCCGGAATTGTATCAGATCTTGAAATATCATCTATCATAAGTGACTGACATGAAACTGATGATTTACTCTTCTTAGCCTTGGTAGTCATTGTTACCGCACTTCTGAAAGTACTGATTCCGCCACCCTTAGATATTGACTTAGTACTTACAACTGATGTTGTAGCTGGTGCGTTATGAACTACCTTCATACCTGTATCAAGGTTCTGTCCTGCTCCTGCAAATGTAATTCCTGTGAATTCACAGCTTGAGCGTTCTCCATTAAGGATACTCATAGGATACAGATATGATACATGCGAACCAAATGAGCCTGAAACCCATTCAATCTTACCACCTTCAGCAACAGTTGCTCTCTTAGTGTTAAGATTATACATATTCTTGCTCCAGTTCTCAATTGTTGAGTAACGAAGCTTTGCATTCTTAGCCACAAAAAGCTCAACCGCACCTGCATGAAGATTGGCAACATTATATTTAGGTGCTGAACATCCTTCAATAAAGTGAAGACTTGCACCCTCATCAACAATAATAAGTGTATGCTCAAACTGACCTGCTCCTGCAGCATTAAGTCTGAAATATGACTGCAGAGGAATCTCAAGATTAACTCCCTTTGGTACATACACAAATGAACCACCAGACCATACAGCTCCGTGAAGTGCTGCGAACTTATGATCCTGTGGTGTAATAAGCTTCATAAAATGCTCGTGTACCATATCTGCATATTCACCTGTAAGTGCACTTTCCATATCAGTGTATACAACACCCTGATCAGCAACCTCCTTACGGACATTATGGTATACAAGCTCTGAGTCGTACTGTGCTCCAACTCCGGCTAATGACTCTCTCTCCGCCTTAGGAATACCTAATCTGTCAAATGTATCCTTAATCTCTTCTGGTACATCCTTCCAGTCACCCTTCATATTCGTATTGGCACGAACATAAGTAGCAATATTATCCATATTGAGTCCATCAATAGACGGACCCAGTCAGGCACCTGCATATTATTATATATCTCTAATGACTTAAGTCTGAACTCTCTCATCCAAGCAGGATCATGCTTCTCTTCTGATATCTTCTCAACGATTTCTGGAGTAAGTCCCTGCTTTATTCTATAAGAATCGTTCTCTTCGTTCTTAATATCATAAACACTTCTGTTTATGTCATCTACAAATGTCTTTTCTTCCATTACAAGCCTCCGAGCCTTAATTACTTGATGAATCTTTCGAAACCATTCTCATTGATATCATCAATCATAGCACTGTCGCCTGTTGCAACAACATTACCATTGACAAGAACATGAGTATAATCCACCTTAAGTGCCTCTAAGATACGGGTGCTGTGAGTGATAATAAGAAGTGCTCCGTTCTGAGTCTTCTGATATTCTTCAACACCTAGCGATACTGTCTTAACAGCATCTACATCAAGTCCTGAGTCAGTCTCATCAAGAATAGCAAGAGAAGGCTCAAGCATAAGAAGCTGTAATATCTCAGCTTTCTTCTTCTCACCACCTGAGAAACCAACATTAAGGTCTCTGTCCATATATGATGGATCCATCTGAAGGAATTCCATCTTCTCCTGAAGGAGCTTCTTGAACTTGAAGTATGTCATCTTCTTTCCACGCTGCTCCATAGAACTTCTTATAAAATTACCAAGTGTGATACCAGGAACCTCAATAGGATTCTGGAAAGACAGAAAAAGACCTGCCTGTGATCTCTCAGCAACATTCTTAGAAAGTAAATCTTCTCCGTTAAATGTAACCTTACCACCTAATATCTCATATCTTGGGTTACCCATGAGAGCATAACCAAGAGTAGACTTACCTGCTCCGTTAGGTCCCATAAGTACATGAGTCTCTCCCTTATTAAGAGAAAGATCAACCCCATGAAGTATTTCTTTATCTTCTCCTTACTGGCTTTTCTTGCTGTGATGTTTTATATGGATATACTTCGTTATATGGTAGCGCGTGATTATTGGGAAGGACTGAGTGTAGTAGCTATCGTAATGGGGGCAGAAATATTTAAGGGTATTTATTTTAACTTGTCTTTCTGGTATAAACTGACGGATGAAACACAATGGGGAGCATATTTTTCAATCATCGGATGTGCGGTAATTCTGGCATTGAATATATGGTTGGTTCCGACTTATGGATATGTCGCTTCTGCATGGGCATCAGTGGCCGGTTATGGAGTAATAACCTTGTTGTCTTATATTATCGGACAGAAAAAATATCCGGTCAGCTATCCTTTAAAGGATATGGCTGTTTATCTGATACTGGCTGCTGTTTTATTTGTTCTTTCTCAGGAGGTTATAATATCTAATGTCGGATTAAGATTAGTGTTCCGTACCTTATTATTGTTGATGTTTATCGCCTATATATTAAAAAAAGATTTACCTTTGAAAACAATCCCTTTTGTGAACCGTTTTGTTAAATAAAACACAGTTTTAGGTTATGGAAAGAGATAAAAAATTTATTATCAGGAAGTTTTTTAATGAATATCTGGACTTGAACCGTAGCAAGGAAGATGAACAGGTGACTGTTGATTCCATCCGGAATGGGGTGGAGTTTAAAGGTACAAACTTGTGGGTACTTATTTTTGCTACTTTTATTGCTTCACTTGGGTTGAATGTGAATTCTACGGCGGTAATTATCGGTGCAATGTTGATATCTCCGCTGATGGGACCGATTATGGGAGTAGGACTTGCTGTCGGGTTGAATGACTTTGAGCTGATGAAACGTTCATTGAAAAGTTATCTGGTGGCAACTTTGTTTAGTGTAACTACCGCAACGATTTATTTTTCATTTACTCCGCTTGATGAAGTTCAGTCGGAGCTGCTTGCGCGTACATCACCTACTATCTATGATGTGTTTATTGCTCTGGTAGGTGGTCTGGCTGGTATTGTAGCATTGGCTACAAAAGAAAAAGGAAACGTGATTCCGGGAGTTGCCATTGCTACGGCGTTGATGCCTCCGCTTTGTACTGCCGGATTTGGACTGGCAACAGGCAACCTGCTTTATTTCTTGGGAGCTTTTTACCTTTATTTTATTAATTCTGTTTTTATCAGTCTGGCTACTTATATAGGAGTGCGGGTAATGCATTTCCAGCGTAAGCAGTTTGTTGATAAGGTAAGAGAAAAGTTGGTCCGGAAATATATCATCGGTATTGCAATTGCTACCATGTGTCCGGCCGTTTATCTGACATATAACATTGTACGTGAAACGATTTATCATTCTTCTGCTAACAACTTTATTACTTCTGAACTCCAATTTCCGGATTCTCAGATTCTGAATCGTGAAATCTCATTTGACAAACGGGAGATTAAAGTGGTATTTATCGGAAAGGAAGTTTCAGAGGAACAAATACAGAATGCGCGGAATAAACTTGCTGATTATAAGCTGGATCAGACAAAATTGGTCGTTTTTCAGGGAGTTAATGGAGCCGGTGCGATGGATATAGGAAATATCAAGTCGATGGTAATGGAGGATTTTTATAAAAATAGTGAGAAACAGCTTATGTCACAACAGGCTGCACTTGACTCACTGAATCGTTTGTTACCAGATTTTACAGGTTCGAACTTGATGAATGAGAAGATGGGGCAGGAGATTAAGGTTCTTTTCCCATGTATAAAAACAATTTCTGTTTCAAAGAGTCTTCAGCTTCGTGTAGACAGTCTTCGTATGGATACCTTAACTTATGCTTTTGTTGATTGCGACCGGACTCTTTCCAAACAAGAGAAAGAAAAAATGTTGGAATGGCTTCAGGCACGCACAGGAACGAAAAAGCTTCGTCTGGTTGTAGAATAGTAGAAGTATAACTGATATAGAAGCCCGCCCTTGACACACAAGTCAATCGGCGGGCTTTTCAAATATTTATCGTATGAATTTTTATTTTTTGCGCTTACTTCGTTTCGCCCAGCCTTCTTCTGCAAAGTCCGGCTCTTCACCACGCAAAGGACGATTGTCATTTTGGAAGAACTGTTTCCAGTCATCTTTCTTCTTAGGACCACGTGCGGCGGTATAGCCTCGTTCTTCACGGCTAGGTTTATCTTTTTTCTTTTCTGCGGATTTGGTTTCTTTTTTCTTGGTTGTTTTTTCTTCTCTTACGCTTTCCTTACCACGCTTTTTACCACTTTTATCGCTTTTTCCCGTATTTTCTCCAGCTATTTCTACAATAACCTTACGACCTTTGTTCAGGGTTACCTTATTCAGTGCTTTCATTACCATCGATGCCTGACTTTCTACAACTTCGAAGAAAGAGAAATTCTGCATGAGATCGATTCTACCAATCTGAATATGCTCTTTTTCAAGTTGCGGTTTATCAGCTCAATGATCTGATTGGCATAGAAGCCATCGGTCTTTCCTAAATTCAGGAACAGACGGGTATAGCCTTTTTCAGCCTTGCGTGCCACTTTTTCACGGTCGCTTCCACGATCTTTCCGTTCTTTAGCTTCATTGCTCTTTTCGTTGGCTTTAGGCTGTTCTATTTCCGGAGCATTTTTGTAGTATTCCAGGAAGCGGTTAAATTCCATGGATACCACTCGCTTAATCAGGTCTTCCTTGCTTAACCATTCCAGTTTTCGGTAGATTCCTGGTAGAAAAGCTTCTATTTCGTCTTCGTTAACCTTAACTTTTTCGATGTCATCAATTACCTTGATAAGCTGTTGTTCGCAAATCTCTTTTCCGCTAGGCAGTGTGCTTATTGTAAATTTCTTGTTGATAATGCGTTCTATCTCACGCATTTTACCTTTCTCACGCAGGTTGATGATAGCGATAGATATACCTGTCTTTCCGGCACGTCCGGTACGTCCGCTTCGATGTGTATAACTTTCTGTATCATCAGGAAGAGCATAATTAATGACATGAGTCAAGTCATTTACATCCAGTCCACGTGCAGCTACATCGGTAGCAACCAACAGTTGCAAATAGCGCTGACGGAACTTCTGCATGACCAAGTCACGTTGTGCCTGACTTAGTTCACCATGTAAAGAGTCGGCATTATAGCGTCCTGAATCAGCTTGTCGGACAATCTCTTGAGTTTCTTTACGGGTACGGCAGAAAATAATACCGTAAATCTGTGGATAATAATCGACAACTCGCTTTAATGCCAGGTATTTATCTTTTGCATGTACGATGTAGGCGATATGATGTACGTTTTTGCTTCCTTCATTCTTTGTCCCGATTGTGATTTCTTTGGCATTATGCAAATAAGTTTTAGCAATACGGGCAATCTCCGGACTCATGGTAGCTGAAAACATCAAGGTGTTACGATCTTCTGGAACTTGCTCCAGAATAGCGTTGATGCTGTCGGTAAATCCCATGTTCAGCATTTCATCGGCTTCATCCATTACCACATCGCGGATAGTTTCCAGGCGTGCAACTTTACGCTCCATTAAGTCTATCAAACGTCCTGGAGTAGCTACGATAATGTGTACACCTTGTTTCAGACTACGTATCTGGCTTTCAATAGAAGAGCCTCCATATACGGGGAGAATTTTAAGTCGGTGATGTATTTAGAATAATCAGTCAGATCGCCTGCTATCTGTAAGCAAAGCTCTCGTGTAGGACAAAGCACTAGTGCTTGGGGGATTCGTTTCGTTACATCGATTTTTTGTATCAGCGGCAGACCAAATGCGGCTGTTTTTCCGGTTCCGGTTTGTGCCAGAGCCACTACGTCGTTGCGGTTTCCTAACAGATACGGTATAACTTCTTCTTGTACAGGCATGGGATTTTCATAACCCATTTCCTCGATTGCCTGGCGTATTTCTGCGGAAACGCCGAGTTCTTCAAATGTCTTCATTTATTTCAAATATCTAATTCGGCTGCAAAGATACGGACAATTAATGGATTATCGGCTATAAGAATTGTTTATTCTTTACTATTTGACAGCCTTTTACCGGAAGAGCTTTACTCTTCCGGTCTGTATTCTAATATATCTCCCGGCTGGCAATTGAGTTCTTTGCAGATTGCCTCCAAAGTAGAAAATCGGACAGCTTTGGCTTTTCCTGTTTTCAGAATGGAAAGATTGGCGGGAGTAAGGTCGATTTTTTCGGCAAGTTCTCCCAGCGAAATCTTTCGTTTCGCCATCATTACATCAAGGTTTACTATAATCGGCATACTGTTTATTGGTTGTTTAGTCTTTTCCACCATTTGGTATAACGGTGGGTTAATTTATAATAGGCAAAAGCTCCGGCATAAAGCATATTAAGCTTGCAAATATACGCAGAAACCTGTTCTCCAAAAGTGGATAGAAGGTGAGGAAGCAAATCAATTCTAATACGAAGAGTGTGGCTAGAAAACTTATAATAATGTAAATGGCCGCCATCGGGCGTGAATAATTGCTTTTCGGTTTCATAGGCGATATATGGTTATATGGTTAGATCGTTTTCTTCTTTAATCTTGACGGCTGTGGCAAAAATCTCTGTAAGTAATACGATCAGGATGACTGACTCCCATTGCAGGGGTATCGGGGTGACACCCGTTACTTGATAACCTGGCAGGGATACTTGCGCGAGAACTGCCTGCTCGATGCTCCAGTCTAATAAAAACGAGAGGGAAGTGACTGCTAACTGGCCGTAAGCTATCCAGCGAAGCCATCGGATGTTGCGGCGGGAAAAAATATCTTGTCGTGTGATACATATCAGTACACGTATCAGACAGTAGACACCATAAACAGATAATACGATGACTCCCAAAGCTGAAAATATTATAGTGATTAGCATTGTCGGAGTTTCTTTGATCAGACAGGTAACTTCTGAAACCTGATAGGGCGCTTTTACAGTTTTACCGGGTAATTGTAAATTCAGACTATCACTTGGAGTGGAGATAGGAGTAACTCTTATTTCTGCCCTAAATCCGTGTGAATCTGCTTGTGTGTCGTAAGTAGAGCTCTTTTGTCCATCTTCAAATCCTTGTTTGAAATCATTAAAATTACTGCCTATGGCAAAATAGAGATTTAGAGCTAAGGCAAAAATGGCCAATATACCTAATATGCTGAGATGTTTCATAAATTCGGGGTATTATTCGATTGTACTTGTGGGTTGTTCTTCTCTCCATGTTGCAGGTTGTGGAAGTTGTTTTTGGATGTACTTGATACATACGAAAGTAAGTATCGCTCCTGCAACAGCCATGAGTGCGGCTCCTTCGAGACCGTAGGTAGAAACCATTGTGGCATTCGGATCATCGGAAAGCCAAAAGCTGAAAACAGCAGTACTATTGTTGACGAAGTGCATCAATATGCCGGGAAGCAGACTACCTGTATGATAATAAATCCAGCCTAAGGCCAGACCTACCACGAAAGCGAAAGGAGCTTGTACCAGTTGCCATGTACGATACCGAATATCAGTGACGATACAACGATGGCCCAAAGTGGTTTCTTCCATTTGCGCAGCAGGTGTCCTTGGATGGCTCCGCGGAATAATAGCTCTTCTACAACAGGAGCCATGATGGTGATTGCCACGACTCCCAGTGGATGTTGCATCATCATAGCGAAAATTTCCTGCATGTTATTGGGCAAGTCGGCCAGCTCGTTCAGGTAATTGCTCCACAATCCCATACCTACAATTAATAGGATAGCGGCAATCAGAACTTACCGGAATTATAATACGCCCAAGTCTTTCGGTCGAGTGGTACATATTTTCCCACTATCAGATGGATACCTACAGCGGCTGTAGATAGAACCTGTGCCAGTAAGATGAGGGTGATGTAAGTAGAGTCGGTAGATTGAGGTAATTCTGTGGTATGATGGAAGATCATATATCCGCACAGAAAAACTCCCATGAATGCCAGTTGGTAGGCAAAGTAGTATAGCAATAATTTGATGGTGCGTCCCATAATAATTGAATTTTAGTTATTTGTTATTTTCACTTATTCCGCAGGCGGATGAACGGCTATAATAAGTCAATAAAGTGTTCGAACTGTCTACATAATAAACACTTTGTTGGCGGTTACGCTCAAAGTTACAAAAAAGTTTGTTCCATTCGGCATAATCCATGATACATATCGAGTCGTTCGATGTAATAGTGAGCAGATAGGCCGGTGTCCACATCTGTTGTTGCAAATTCCATCGATATGCTTTCTTCTCGGTCAGTCGTCCTTGTTCGTCGTACTGGTACTCGTATTTCCATTTTGGAGTAAGTGTTTTGCCGTCCTCATTCAAGGTAGAAACAATCAAACCGTTGTCTGTTTCTCCATAATTGAAAGTTCCTTTTGCGTTTGCCTTTGTGACTGTCAGTGTCATCAGGTGAA
>ENA-OQIR01000926-OQIR01000926.1-human-gut-metagenome-genome-assembly--contig:-NODE-926-length-11271-cov-3.370244_pt1 | contig 11271 bp, 16 predicted proteins | sample MGYA00242580_ERZ504745 | MGnify/ENA primary metagenome ERZ504745 (study PRJEB26092, sample SAMD00036214) | human gut metagenome | host: Homo sapiens | study: EMG produced TPA metagenomics assembly of... | reverse complement strand
TAAAAATATAATCACTTCGTAACGAGTAGCGGAAACAGTCGTAAATCCAGTTTTCTGCTACTTTTTATATTTTGTAAAGTGTGTTGCTCAAAAGCGTAAGTCCGACTTATGTAGACAATGCACTTTTTGTGTTTTAAGGAGGAAAAGAATGGAAGAAACAACAAAATGAAAAATGAGCCAGTCAATAAGTTGATGCTTCAAATGGGTGTGCCTATGATTTTATCTATGGCTTTGCAAGCTGTCTATAATATTGTGGACAGTGCCTTTGTAGGAAATATGAAAGAAGGAAGTGAAGCCGCATTAAATGCACTTACCTTAGTTTTCCCTATCCAGATGTTGATGGTGGCTTTAGCCATTGGTACAGGTGTTGGAGTAAACGCCTTACTCGCAAGAACTTTGGGGCAGAGAAATCGTGAAAAAGCTTCTAAAGTAGCCGGAAATGGTTTGTTTCTAGCTACAGTTATTTATGTTCTTTGTGTATTATTCGGTTTGTTTGGCATTAAAGCCTATATATCCTCTCAAACAAGTGATTCACTTGTATTATCGATGAGTGAGGACTATCTAAGGATTTGTTGCCTATTATCCTTTGGCGTTGTGTTCTTTTCTATATTTGAAAAACTGCTCCAAGCTACAGGACGCTCCTTATATTCTACAATTGGACAAGTTGCAGGAGCCGTAATCAATATGATTCTAGATCCTATCTTGATCTATGGCTTTAATTTAGGTGTACAAGGAGCGGCTTATGCGACAGTTATTGGACAAATTTTATCGGCTTTATTATTGGCTGTGTTTCATATGCGTTTAAATAAAGAATTTGATCAAGGTATAACTTATATGAAACCAAATAAGCGTATCATCAAAGAAATCTATTCGATTGGACTTCCAGCCATTATTGCGCAGGCATTGATGTCATTCATGGTATATGCGATGAACTTAATTCTAAAATTTGATGCATCTGCACAAACAGCTTATGGACTTTTCTATAAAGTACAACAATTTGTATTATTTATGGCCTTTGGCTTAAGAGATGCGATTACACCTATCATTGCCTTTTCGTATGGTATGCAAAATAAGAAGCGTGTTAAAGATGGAATTAAAAATGGCTTAATCTATACTATAGTATTAATGGTCTTGGGTACTCTAATTACAGAACTTTTCCCAAACTTTTTTGCCACACTATTTAATGCAGGACAATCCAGAATATATTTCATCAGTGCTGTTCGAATCATATCCATTAGCTTTTTGTTTGCGGGTGTAAATATCGCATTTCAAGGTGTGTATCAAGCTTTGAATGGAGGTATGGAATCCTTGATTGTATCCTTGCTTAGACAAGCCATTTTGATTTTACCTTTAGCTTGGGGATTTTCAAAATTAGTCATTCAATATGATAGGGATGTATCTTTGATTTGGTATGCATTTGTGATTACGGAAGTTTTATCTTGTGTTGAGGGATGGGTATTTTTAAGACGAATTGAGAAAAAGAAGATGGTGTTTGATTAAGGTCAAACACTTTTTCTTTTGTGTGGTGTATAATAAAGTACATATGGAGGAAACATATGGAACAAGATTCTCTATTTTCAATACAAGAAGATACAAGGCCTTTAGCCGATCGTATGCGTCCGGAAACATTGGATGAATATGTGGGACAAAAACAGCTTGTTGCCAAGGGAAATCTTTTGTGGCAAATGATTGAACATGATCAAGTGACATCGATGATTTTCTGGGGTCCACCAGGCGTTGGAAAAACGACATTGGCACGTATTATTGCCCATCAGACAAAGAGTTATTTTGTGGATTTCTCAGCTGTTACTAGTGGCATTAAAGAAATCAAGGAAGTTATGAAACAGGCTGATACGCGTAGGGCCTTGGGACAAAAAACAATACTATTCGTAGATGAAATCCATCGTTTTAATAAGGCGCAACAAGATGCATTTTTACCCTATGTGGAAAAGGGAAGTATCATTCTAATTGGTGCTACAACAGAAAATCCTAGTTTTGAGATTAATTCTGCCCTTTTATCTAGGTGTAGAGTGTTTGTGTTAAACAGTCTAAATACGGATGACTTAAAAGATTTGATTATTCGTGCTATTTCCAGCTCAAAAGGATTAGGCAATTTAAAAATACATATTACGGATGAAGATATAGAAGCGATTGCCGCATTTTCTGGTGGAGATGCCCGCTTTTGTTTAAATACATTAGAGATGGTTGTTTATAATAGTCCAAGTGAATTGGATGGTATTCATGTTTCACAGGATATTTTGAAGCAGTGCCTTCAAAAAGGTCGTTATTGTATGATAAAAAAGGGGAGGAACACTATAATATTATTTCGGCTCTACATAAAAGTGTACGAAACTCCGATGTACAGGCTGCTGTATATTGGTTAGCGCGTATGTTAGAGGCTGGAGAAGACCCTTTATATATCGCAAGAAGATTCGTTCGTATGGCTAGTGAAGATATTGGTATGGCAGATTCTAGAGCCTTAGAAATCTGTGTGGCAGCCTATCAGGCATGTCACTATTTAGGTGTTCCAGAATGCAATGTGCACTTAACGCATGCAGCTGTATATTTGGCTTTAGCTCCAAAATCAAACGCTTTAGAAGAGGCTTATAATACGGCGAAGATTGATGCTTTAAAAACATTAGATCAGCCAGTGCCTTTACATATTCGTAATGCACCGACAAAGCTAATGAAAGATTTAGGTTATAATAAAGGATATGAGTATTCACACGATTATGAATATCACATGACAGATATGCAGTGTCTTCCAGATGCTCTAGTTGGTAAAGAATATTATGTACCAAGTGATCAGGGATCTGAAGTGAAGGTGCGAAATCGTCTTACGCAGATAAAACAAATCAAGGCTATGGTGCATAGAAATCGTATGATGAAGAAAAAATAGTTGAAAAAAGATATAAGATGGAATAGTGTATTTCAGTAGAAAGAGGTCATTATGAAAATAGAAATTCATAGTTTACAAGAAACACAGGAATTTGCCACTAAAATGGCAGATCTTTGTAGAAATAAACAATTAGTCATTACATTAGATGGAGATTTGGGTGCAGGTAAAACAACTTGGACAAAAAGCTTCGGGAAAGCTTTGGGTGTAAAGAATGTGATCAATTCACCAACTTTTACAATCTTAAAGGATTATAAACAAGAAGGTGGAGTCCCTTTCCATCATATTGATGCGTATCGTTTAGAAGGAAAATGTCAGGACTTAGGTTTTGAAGATTGTTTTGATGAAGGAATTACTGTAGTAGAATGGTCTGAATTTATTGAAGATCAATTGCCACAAGATCATATCAAAATTTCTTTTGAAGAAGGTATCGATGAAAATCGTACAGTGACATTAGAATATACGGGTCCTGTATCAAAAAGTATTGTGGAGGCATATCATGATTAGTTTATGTATGGATAGTGCTTATAAAGCATTAGTGTTAGGTTTATATAAAGATGGAACATTGATTGATGGTGTATCTATTGAAGCATTCAAGAAACAAAGTGAAACGATTTTTGTGGAATTAAATCAATTGTTTGAAAAGACAGGCTTAGACTATAAAGACGTAGATGAAGTGATCATTACAGATGGTCCTGGATCTTATACAGGCATTCGTATTGCGATGACAATTGCGAAAGTATTTTGTACACAAATGCATAAAACATTAAAGTGTATTAGTACAATGCAGTTGTTTGCGGGCATGGATGAAAGTGCCAATGTTATTTTGGATGCGCGTAGTAAAAGAGCGTATGTAGCACACTTAGAAAAGGGTGTTGTGGTTGGAAAAACACAAATTTTAGAAGTCGATCAATTGGAAAATTTCTTAAATGAACATCCTGGAACATTGTATGGAGATGGATATTTAGTGAATCAAGAAGCTGCAAGTTGTGATTTCTTGAAGAATTTTATGGAGGTACCAAGTCGTACAATTGAAAATGTACATGCCTTAGTTCCTCAATATTTAAAAGAAAGTGATGCTTATAAAGCATGATTTTTAAAGAAATGAAAGACACGGATCTTGTTCGTGTTTTAGAACTTGAACAAGCTTGTTTTAAACAGCCTTGGCTAGAAAAAGATTGTTTATATGAATTGAATGAGAATCCCTTTTCTCATGGTTGGATTTTACTAGATGAAGATACCATTGTTGGATACGCCTTTTTATGGGAAACCTTTGAAATGGCGCAGCTTGCTCGTATTGGAGTTGATCCAAACTTAAGAAAAAGAGGATATGGTAAAGAATTGATGATGCATTTGTTTGATCGAGCTCGAGAAGTGGCTTGTGAATATATGACATTAGAGGTTCGTGCTAGTAATGAGGCAGCCTTGAATTTATATCGAAAAATGGGCTTTATTCAAGTCAATGTATCTAAGAGTTATTATCCGGATGGAGAAGATGCCATTGTGATGACATTGGCATTGTAGGAGGATTGTATGATTATTATCGGAATTGAAAGTAGTTGTGATGAAACAGCCGTTGCGGTTGTCAAAGATAAAAAGGAAGTATTATCAAGTGTAGTTGCCAGTCAAATTGATGTGCATACAGAATTTGGTGGGGTCGTACCCGAAGTGGCAAGTCGTATTCATGTAGAAAATATTTCGTATTGTATTGAAAAAGCATTAAAAGATGCCAATATCACTATGGAAGATGTGGATGCGGTTGCCGTTACGCAAGGTCCTGGTTTAATTGGATGTTTACACGTTGGTGTGCAGGCTGCCAAGACTTTGGCTTTTGCTACCATAAACCATTAGTTCCTGTACATCATTTGGCAGGGCATATTTATGCCAATGAATTAGTGGTGGATATGAAATATCCAGTATTGGCTCTTGTTGTTTCTGGTGGAAATACGGAACTTGTTTATATGAAGGATGAAACAAGTTTTGAAATCTTAGGAGAAACACAGGATGATGCGATTGGAGAAGCCTTTGATAAGGTGGCTCGTGTATTGGGTCTTGGATATCCTGGTGGTCCTAAAATTGATAAATTGGCAAAAGAAGGAAAGCCAGTATATGAACTGGCAAAACCGAAGACACAAGGTCGTTATGATTTAGTTTTTCTGGATTGAAGAGTAGTGTTCTACAATTTACGAAACGTATGGAAAGACAAGGCAAGACATTTGATATGGCAGATTTAGCTTGTTCATTCCAAGAATGTGCATTGGATGAAATTTTCTCTCGAGTAAGAGCCGTATTAGATGATCATAAAGATATTCGCCATTTCGTTGTAGGTGGTGGAGTAAGTGCCAACTCAAGACTTCGTGAAAAAGTAGAAGAATTAAGAAATGAATATCCAGAAGTTGAGTTTACCGTGCCTCCAATGTATTGTTGTACAGACAATGCAAGTATGATCGGTGTTGCAGGAACCATCGCCTATCTTTCTGGAAGAAGAGGGGATGCAAGTTTAACTGCCGATTCAAGTCTAGAAATCCAATAGGAGGTTTTATGCAAGAGCTACGTTTACTTCAAGAAAAAGATTTAGAAAGTATATATCCAATCTATGTACATTATGTAAAGACAAGCGTTGCGATTTTTGATGTTGTGCCAGATTCTTTTGATGCATTTAAAGAACATATGATAGAAATTTCTAAGACAAATCCATTTTATGTCGCACTTAATGATGATGTTCTAATTGGCTATGGCTATGTGCACCCGGCTTTTTCTAAAGAGGCGTATAAGTATTGTGTAGAACTTACCATTTATTTTAAAGAAGGAAAACACTATGGTTTGCCTTCAAAAATGTTAGATCAGCTTGAAGCGGATTGTAGAAAATTAAACATGCGTTGGATCATTTCATGTATTACAGATTCGAATGAAGAAGTATAGCCTTTCATAAAAAACATGGCTTTACTATGTATGGGGCATTACCTTCTTGTGGTATGAAATTTGATGTGTGGCATGGTGTAGTTTGGCTTTGCAAGAGACTGGATGAGGTTAAAAAGGATTTTTCTTGTGCAAGTAATGCAACCATCTTAGGTAATGTTTCAATTGGTGAAGGTTCAAGTGTTTGGTATAACGCCGTGATTCGTAGTGAAGAAGAAACGATTGAAATTGGGCAAGAAAGCAATGTTCAAGATCAGTGTGTTTTGCATACGGATTGTGGTTATCCATTAAAAATTGGTAATCGTGTTACGATTGGTCATGGGGCCATTGTGCATGGTTGCACGATTGCAGATGAGGTGCTTATTGGTATGGGAGCTATTGTTTTAAATGGAGCTTGTATTGGAAGCCATAGTATCATTGGTGCTGGTTGTGTTGTACCTGAAAATATGGTGATTCCACAAAAGAGTGTTGTGGTTGGAGTACCGGCTAAGATCATTAAGAAGACTTCAGAATCTCAGGTTTCTGACATTCTTTCAAATGCAGATCATTATGTAAAATTATCAAAAAAATTGGGTTAGTCATTTGGCTAATCCTTTTGTATATTGTAAAATCTTTGTAGTGAGGTTGACTATGGAAAACTTATTAAATTATGTACATTTAAGAAGAGATATCGACTTTTCTATTCGTCCCTTTAATGATGTTGATATGTTAGTATGCGCCGATCTATCTTATGTGGATTGGGATGGCATTGTGGAAAAGGACGAGGTTTCTTTAGAAGAAGCATGTCGTAAATATCTTTCTTTATATAGTGAAGAGGAATTAAAGAGTAAGTATACATTTTCAATAAATCTTCCACATTTAATTGATGCATTGCAAGATACGATTCGTTATGGAAATATAAAGTTAAAGAACTATAAAAAAGTCTATAGTGATGAAGATGTGATTCAATTTAGTGTGGTAACACTTGTGTTGCCAGATGGATCTTTCGTTATTTCTTTTAGTGGTACAGATGGTAGTATTACGGGTTGGAAAGAAAATTTAATGATGACTTATAAGCAGGATCTTCCTTGTCAAATTTTGGCGAAGGATTATGTTAAAGAACGTCGTAGAATATTCCTGAAACGAATTATTTGTTTGGATTGAAAAAGAAGAAGGTCTATCCAAAGATGTATTTAACGGGGCATTCAAAGGGTGGAAATCTAGCCATGTATGCGTATTTAAAAAATCCAGAACTACAGGGATATATTGAAGGTGTGAAAAGTTTTGATGGGCCTGGCTTTGTAGAAAGTTTCTGGCAAGGTGATGAGGATGTATCTAAGATCACAAACTATATTCCTAAGGATAGCATTGTGGGTCGTGTTTTAAATCATAAAGAACAAACAAAAATTATGGATGCCCAAGGTTCTGGTCTAGTTCAGCATGATACGCTTATGTGGAGTGTGGATGTAAAAGACTTTAATTATTGTGATGCACTCACAAAAGAGAGTGATGATTTATTGGAATATGTAAATAAGTTATTAATGGATCGTCCACTGGAAGAAAAAGAGCGTTATTGTCATTTGATTGGTGAATTGTTTGATCGTATGGAAATTTATACGATTGCGGATTTAACTGAATTTTCATTTAAACAGGCATTGTCTGGAATTAAGGAGATTCGTCAATTGAATGCAGAAGAAATTAAGTTTATGTTTGAAGTTGTGAAATTTATTGCGGTGCAATCCGCTCCAATATTAGTGAAAGGAAGAAAGTAAAATGAGAAAAATAGGTTGGATTGGTGCTGGCATTATGGGTCAGCCAATGGTTATTCATTTATTGAATAAGGGTTATGAAGTGCATGTGTACGCAAGACATCCAGAAAGGGTAGAGCAAGCTAAAAATGCTGGTGCCATTTTAGAAGAATCGATTGCGTCTTTGACATCCAATGTAGATGTAGTTTGTACAATGGTCGGTTTTCCTAGTGATGTTAAAGAAGTATATGATGTGATTTTTAGTTGTATTGAAAAGGGTAAAACTTGTATTGATTTTACAACTTCAAGTCCAAAGCTTGCCAAAGAATTGTATACAAAAGGAAAAGAATTGGGCGTTCATGTATTGGATGCGCCGGTGACTGGTGGAGATACAGGAGCAAAGAATGGTACTTTAACTGTATTGGTTGGTGCAGACAAAGAGGATTTTGAAACGAATAAAGAAATCTTTGAAGCATTTGGAACACAGATTGAGTATTGTGGCAAGGCGAGTTGTGGTCAACATGTCAAGATGGCGAACCAAATCATGATTGCGAATACGTTACAAGGAATTTGTGAGGCCATGTCGTATTTGAATTGTAAAGATGTGGATGAATCTTTTGTATATCGCTTCTTGCGCAATGGGGCTGCTGGATCTAAACAGTTGGAATTCAAGGTAAGAAGATGTTGGAAAATGATTATGCGCCTGGTTTTTATGTGAAGCATTTTGTGAAGGATTTAAAAATTGCAGTACAAGAGGCACATTTTCCTTTGTATGGTGTAAATCGTGTCATTAAAGAATATGTGGATCTAATGGATCGTGGTATGAGTGATTTAGGCACGCAATGTTTGATTGAGTATTTTAGAAAGCCACAAATTAAAGCGGTTATCTTTGATATGGATGGTTTGATGTTTAATACGGAAAAGATGTTTAAGGATGAGTTTAAAGAGAAGGCTAAAGAATTAGGCGTTGCTTGTCCAGACTATTTTCCGGAACCTTTAATTGGTTGTGATTCAAGAAAGGTTGCAGAGTTTGAAGCAATGTATCCAGGTGTGACAAGAGTTATGGAAGAAATTCAAGAAGAGCGTGTGGATTATTTCTTTACATATTTTAAAGCGCCTGGTAGTGCCAATATGGTTGGATTACAGAATTTAATTGAGTATATTGAAGAGAATAAGATTCCTTATGCGGTGGCTTCAAGTTCGCATCCGCAAGCTATTAAAAAGTTCTTGTCGCATGCAGGTTTTGTGTTAAGTCCAAATGTGATTGTATCTTCTAAAGAGGGATATAAATCAAAGCCGGCTCCAGATGTTTTCTTGGCAGCAGCTGAAAGATTAGATGTAAAGCCAGAAACTGTTTAGTGTTAGAGGACAGTAAGCATGGAATTATGGCAGCAGCCAATGCGAAGATGCATTCCATTTTTATTCAAGATCAGATTGCGCCAGATGACGAAATGAAGGAGTATATTCAAGAGTCTTGTACGGATTTAAATGGGGTAATTGATTATTTAAAGCGTTGTAAATAATTGGTTGCTACTTTATAATATTGTGTAGGAAAACATTAGGAGGACGCAATGAAAAAAGAATTAGTCATTGTTCTTGATTTTGGAGGACAATATAATCAGTTAGTTGCACGTCGTGTTCGTGAGTGCACTGTATATTGTGAAATTTATTCATATAAAACAGATTTAGAAAAAATCAAAGCTATGAATCCAAAGGGAATTATCTTGACTGGAGGACCAAATAGTTGTTATGAGGCAAATTCACCTACATATTCAAAGGAATTATTTGAATTGGGTATCCCAGTTCTTGGTCTTTGCTATGGCGCACAATTGATGATGCATGTATTGGGTGGAAAGTAGAAAAGCAGATCACCGTGAATATGGTAAGACAGAGGTTCTTGTGGATAAGACTTCTTCTAAAATCTTTGAGGGTGTATCTGAAAAACAATTTGTTGGATGTCACACTTTGACTATATTTCACAGGTAGCACCTGGATTTGAAATTACGTCTCATACAGATAATTGTCCTTGCGCATCAAGTGAAAATGCAGAAAAAGGATTATATGCTATTCAGTTCCATCCAGAAGTATTGCATACACAAGAAGGGTCAAAAATGTTATATAACTTTGTTCGTGGTGTTTGTGGATGCAGTGGTGATTGGAGAATGGATAACTTTGTTGAAGAACAAATTAAGGCTATTCGTGAAAAGGTTGGAGATGGAAAAGTTTTATGTGCCCTTAGTGGTGGAGTAGACTCTTCTGTTGCAGCCGTATTATTATCAAAAGCAATTGGTAACCAATTGACATGTGTATTTGTTGATCATGGTTTACTTCGTAAAAATGAAGGGGATGAAGTAGAAGCTGTATTTGGTCCTGAAGGTCCATATGAATTAAACTTCATTCGTGTAAATGCACAACAAAGATATTATGAAAAGCTAAAGGGTGTTGAAGAACCAGAAGCAAAACGTAAGATCATTGGTGAAGAATTCATTCGTGTATTTGAAGAAGAGGCTAAGAAAATTGGAAAAGTTGATTTCTTAGTTCAAGGAACGATTTATCCAGATGTTGTTGAGAGTGGTTTAGGTGGAGAATCTGCTGTAATTAAATCTCACCACAACGTTGGTGGACTTCCTGATCATGTAGATTTCAAAGAAATTATTGAACCATTACGTGACTTATTCAAGGATGAAGTTCGTAAAGCTGGTTTAGAATTAGGTATTCCTGAATACTTAGTATTCAGACAACCATTCCCAGGACCTGGTTTAGGAATTCGTATCATTGGTGAAGTAACTGAAGAAAAAGTAAAAATCGTACAAGATGCAGATGCCATCTATCGTGAAGAAATCGCAAATGCTGGATTGGATCGTTCAATCGGTCAATACTTTGCAGCATTGACAAACATGCGTTCCGTAGGTGTTATGGGTGATGAAAGAACATATGATTATGCCATCGCTTTACGTGCTGTTAATACAATTGACTTTATGACTGCTGAATCTGCTCAGATTCCATATGAAGTATTAAATAAAGTTATGTCTCGTATTATCAATGAGGTTCGTGGGGTTAACCGTGTAATGTATGACCTTACTAGTAAGCCTCCTGGAACAATTGAGTTCGAGTAGAGGTGAAATGAATAAAAGTGCCTTATATAAGCACTTTTTATGTGCGTGTGCCGGGCATGGCATGAGTTCAGTTGGAGTTAAACCAACCATGGGTAGTTACCGCCAAGTGTAGTGAACCACAAGCCGTTGGCAGTGATGTCATGGGTGAAGGAAGTGGTGTAGCAATTCTTTTGAGCGTACGTACAGAAACTTGATGAGGCTAAATGGTGGATGAGATTGCGCAACAAACCGAAGTCCAAAAGGTAAACGTAAAAACAAGACAGTAAATCAAGACGTTGTGAAAGAAATAGGACCCATGTCTTACCCCGGGAGGTCTCATGGACAAGGAATTCTAGTAAACTTTAAAATCAGTGATAGTACCCTTGTAGCGAAAAAGGTTAACCATGAGGATTCAGATGAAGTCATAGTGTGCGCCAAGAAAACATTAAGTTGTTTCACTCAATGTTCCATGAACATTGTTTGTAAGGTGCTTGTTTATAGCGAAAAGAGTATCGCATGGCAAAGTCTAACCAACAGCCATTACCAAGTCCTTGAAGTCGAAATCGTGAGACTAGATTTAAAGCGTAGGACAGGGAGTTGTGAAAATCGAAATTGAAAATGAGTTTAACAAGTT
>ENA-OQIR01000925-OQIR01000925.1-human-gut-metagenome-genome-assembly--contig:-NODE-925-length-11301-cov-3.638536_pt1 | contig 11301 bp, 16 predicted proteins | sample MGYA00242580_ERZ504745 | MGnify/ENA primary metagenome ERZ504745 (study PRJEB26092, sample SAMD00036214) | human gut metagenome | host: Homo sapiens | study: EMG produced TPA metagenomics assembly of... | reverse complement strand
GATCGTCCGTCCGGGGAGACATTCTTGCCGAAATTCGCCAGTGACGTGGATGGAAAGGAGCCCAAGGAAGTCACAGCTGCTCGGCCAGAACTGAACTCGTTTCGGTTACGGCATACGGAAGACCGTTTCGCCTTCTCTAGCTATTACGCGCATGCGGTGAGATCGAAGGATTGGAGCGCGTGCGATTTACTTCGCCGCATCCCGCTGCCTTTACCGACGACGTGATCGCAGCCATGGCCGAAACGCCCAATGTCATGCACCAGCTGCATTTCCCGCTGCAGTCCGGATCCGACCGAATCCTGCGCGCCATGCGCCGGTCGTATCGTTCCGCGAAGTTCCTTGACATTCTGCGAAAAATTCGTGAGGCAATGCCGGATGCGCAGATTTCCACCGACATTATCGTCGGTTTCCCGGGTGAAACCGAAGAGGACTTCCAGGAAACCTTGCGCGTGGTGGAAGAGGCGAGATTCGCGTCCGCATTCACCTTCATTTATTCGCCGCGCCCAGGCACTCCGGCCGCCGAAATGGAGCAGGTGCCGCACGACGTGGCCCAAGACCGGTTCGAACGACTCGTGGCATTGCAGGAACGAATCACCGAAGAAAATCTCAAAACCTTCGAAGGCCGTGACGTCGAAGTGATGGTCACCGGCGCATCCGGCAAGAAGGATGCCGCAACCCATCGCGTCACCGGGCGCGAGAAAACCGGCGTGCTCGTGCATGTCGGTGTGCCCGAAGGCGAGCCAATGCCGCAGGTAGCGATTTCGTGACCGCCACCATCACCCATGCGGGGCGCCACAATCTCATCGCCGATCCCGATTTGAAGGCGGGGCAGACCTATGCCGTTCGACACTGAGACTTCTGAAACAACAGGCAAAACAGGGGATGCCGATCCTGCCTTGCAGCGTAAGGTCGTATCCATTGTCGGTCCAACCGCATCCGGCAAAACCGGGTTGGGCATTGCCGTCGCCAAAGCGTTGGCGCGCAAAGGCGAACAGGCGGAAATCATCAACGCCGACGCATACCAGATGTATCGGGGCATGGATATCGGTACGGCCAAAGCGAGCCCGGAGGAGCAGGCGCAGGTCAGGCATCATCTCATCGATATCATCGAACCGGACGATGCCATGTCCGTGGCGCGGTTCCAAGAGCTCGCCCGCGAGAAAATAGCCGAACTACAGGCCAGGGGAGTGCGTCCGATTCTTGTTGGAGGTTCCGGCCTGTACGCACGGGCGGCTATCGACGACATCTCCTTCCCCGGCACCGACCCGCAAGTACGCAAGGCGCTTGAGGAACGGGAGAAAGCCGAAGGTGCGGGCGCGCTGTTCGACGAGCTGAAGGCCAAGGATCCCGAAGCGGCGGCGCGCATGGACCCGCACAATCCGAGACGAACCATCCGCGCGCTGGAAGTCATCGAAGTGACGGGACGTCCCTATTCGGCAAGCCTTCCGCACTATCGGTACGTCATTCCTACCGTGCAAATCGGTCTCGATCTGCCTCGGGAGGAACTGGACCGTCGCATCGACATTCGCACCAAGCAGATGCTCGAAGGCGGATTCATCGAAGAAGTGGAGCGCATACGCCCCAAACTGGGCATCACCGCAGCCAAAGCGCTCGGTTACCAGCAGGTCGTCGACTATTTGGACGGGTTGCGTGACCTGAACGACACGTTCATGGACATCGCACAGAAAACGAAGCGTCTGGCACGCAAACAGATGGGATGGTTCGGCCGTGACCCGCGCATCCACTGGCTCCAAGCGCTCAATCCGGCGCTGCTAGACAATGCGATGGCCATCATCGAGCATGCCGATGCAGGCGCCTACGACGCCATAGACGTGCAGGCGGACGCCTACACCCAGCATCATCTCGGAGACCTCGCCTGAAATGAAACCCCGCTGCCATATTGGAACGGGGTTTCATTCGCAGTATCATGCCTCCCCTCCGCCTTAAGTTAGAAAATGTGTGCGATTCGAGGAAATGACATGTCATGGTTCATCCCATGGGTAAAATCATGACCGTTATGGCACGAACAGCATCTTCCAACACGAAATCCAGCGGCAAAAGATCCGCTGGCAAGGCCCGTTCCGGCGAGACCAAGGTCATGGACGCGGTCGAACCATCGCCAGTGATGGGCGTCTTGACCAAGTACAGGCGCGACATCACATGTTTTGTTCTGGTGATTCTCGCGGTGCTGTTCTGCGCCTCGGAATGGTTCCGGGTGCAAGGTGCGTTCGGCGGGCGCTCCATGCCATGGCTTCCGGATTGTTTGGCCTGATGAGCATCATTTTGCCGGTTTTCCTAATGCTAGTGGTGTTCAGCCTTATGCATAAAACCCAGCGCAAAAGCGACAATGCGCGTATGGCGACGGGATGGTCCATGATCTTGTGGTCTGTCTGTTCCATACTTGACGCGGCACTCGCGTCCGACATCCAAGGCTTCGATATGGCACTGCTGCAGAAATCGGGAGGATTGCTCGGCTACGTGCTTGGTTGCCCGTTGGCATGGGGCTTTCCAAAGCATTTGCCATCGTTATTTTCGCGGTCGTCATTCTGTTTTCGCTGTTGCTGATCACCCGTACGCGGGTTGATGAGGTTCCCGACAAAATATGCGCGTTGATGTCCCGTTTTGGTTTCGGTGCAAATAAGACGGACGATGACGAGACTGAGCAATTCCCGAATGAGGTGCGCATCGGAGATACCACGCTGTCCTTTGCCGAGGGAGTGCCGGCGCATGATGGGACCGACGATGTGGCAGCCGAAGAGAAGAAACCGATGCTGTTTTCTCGCTTAAAGCAGTTGATATCATCAAAAACCAAGAAACAGGCGCTCAGGACGGACTCGAATACTATGACGGCGATGAGGCGTTTCGCAATGCCGCCGAACGACATGGCGAAACGGCGGAAACCATGCTTGACGAACCATATCAGAGTGTTTCGCAGCCGCGCAGCATTTCATCCAGCGAACATTCCGCTCAGGATTCTGGCGGAACCGTCGTCATGACTCAGATGCCTGTGGCGCGTTCCCTTTCGTCAGATCCGATCGGAATTGCAAGTGGCACCATGCCGAAAATTCCAGAAACCGTCCCTGCGATGGTTGGAGCGGTGCCATCCAGTGAAATCAAGTCAATCGGCGTGGCTGCGGACGATCCGTGGGCGGTCATCGATGAGAACGGCACATCCAACGGAACGCAGGTCATGGTCGATGCGGCGACCAACGAGGTCGTAGACGATCTGAATGGCGGTTTGAGCGAAGAAGCGTTTCCGATGAATCCGACGAGATTCCGGAAGGCCCATACCATCTACCTGACCTCGGCATGCTGAAGCAAGGCGCGCCGCACGCCGTGCACACGCCGGAGAACGATCGTGTGATTCGTGCGCTTACGGTCACCTTCCAGCAATTCAACGTCGATGCCAAAGTCATCGGCTTCCTGCGCGGTCCATCCGTAACCATGTACGAGGTGGAGCTTGGTCCTGGCGTGAAAGTGGAGAAGGTCACCAATCTGCAGAAGAACATCGCCTATGCGGTGGCCAGCTCCGACGTGCGCATCCTGTCGGTGATCGAGGGCAAGTCTGCCATCGGCATCGAAATACCGAACACCGATCGTGAAACCGTGGTGCTTGGTGACGTGCTTCGTTCGGACAAGGCAAGGAATGATCCGAACCCTATGCTCACAGGTGTGGGCAAGGATGTGGAAGGTCATTTTGTAACGGCCGACCTCACCAAGATGCCGCATCTTCTGGTGGCAGGTGCCACCGGTTCCGGTAAGTCCAGTTTCATTAACTCCATGCTGACATCTGTGATTATGAGTCGACGCCTGACCAGGTGCGCATGATCATGGTTGATCCGAAACGAGTGGAATTGTCGGCATACGCGGGCATACCGCATCTGCTCACGCCGATCATCACCGATCCGAAGAAGGCCGCGCAGGCGCTTGAATGGGTGGTCAAGGAGATGGATGCTCGCTACAGCGATCTTGAATTCTTTGGATTCCGTCACATCAAGGATTTCAATGCGGCCGTGCGTGCAGGCAAAGTGCACGCGCCGGCCGGGTCGAAACGGAAGGTCGCCCCATATCCATACATTCTGGTGGTCGTCGACGAGATGGCCGATCTGATGATGGTGGCCAAGAACGATGTGGAAAGCTCCATCCAGCGCATCACGCAGCTGCGCGAGCGGCAGGTGTGCATCTGGTGCTCGCCACCCAGCGTCCGTCGGTTGATGTGGTCACTGGTCTGATCAAGGCGAATATTCCTTCACGACTTGCTTTCGCGACCTCGTCCGCCACGGATTCTCGAGTCATCCTCGACTCCACCGGGGCGGAAACCTGATCGGTCAGGGCGATGCGCTGTTCTTGCCGATGGGACAGGCCAAACCGTTGCGCGTGCAGGGCGCATGGGTCGACGAATCGGAAATCCGTCGTGCGGTGGAGTTCGTGCGCACTCAACGCAAGCCACATTACCGCGAAGATATCGAGGAAATGTCCAAGGAAGCCGACAAGAAGGCCATCGAACCGGATGAAGACATCGGCGGCGATATGGACGTGCTGTTGCAGGCGGCGGAACTGGTGGTCACATCGCAGTTCGGCTCGACGTCCATGTTGCAGCGCAAGCTGCGCGTCGGATTCGCCAAGGCAGGACGTCTCATGGATCTGCTGGAGTCGCGTGGCATCGTGGGGCCGTCCGAAGGGTCCAAGGCGCGTGAGGTGTTGGTGCAGCCCCAGGACCTGCCGCAGGTGCTCGCCTTCATCAAAGGCGAGACCTCGTCGCTGAATTCGGCAGCTTCTTCGGCAGCGGATTCCGAAGAGGCGATGTGATCGGGGAACGCTCCGTATGAAACGCAAATTGGTAAGCAAGTAGAAGTGTCAGGGTAACGTGAACGGTATGGAAAAGCAAGAAGAACGCAAATCATCGTTGCTTGACGGCTGGAATGCGCCGCCGAACCTTGTCACCTTCTCTCGTATCATCTTGGTCATTGTGTTTTTGGTGTTGTACGCCAAAGCCGGCGCGTGGGGCGTGGACAACGTCACCATGCGTTGGGTTGCCGCGGTCATCTTCATCATCGCGGCATGCACCGATAAGCTTGACGGTTGGATGGCTCGCAAATACAACCAAGTCACTGAACTTGGCAAGCTGATGGATCCGATCGCCGACAAACTGCTCACCTGTGGCACACTGATCGTTGCCGCCATCTTCAACGAATTCGGTAATCCGGTGCTGGGATGGGTCGTGACCGCCCTGTTCCTGATTCGTGAGATCGGTATCACCATCATGCGCTTCTTCGTGATCGACACGGGCGGCAAGGTTATCGCCGCATCCCAGGCGGGCAAGTACAAGACGCTCTGCCAGTGCATCGGTCTGGCTATGTTGATGCTGCCGATGTGGAGCTTGGCTCCGAAAGGGTTTAACGACATCCCGATGTGGATGACCGTCTACTACATCATCACGTACGCGCTGATTTATCTTGCGCTGATTCTCTGCCTGTATTCCGGCGGCGAGTATCTGGTTAATACTTCGGCGGTCGTAAGAAGCCCGCAGATAAGACCGGAAAAGAAACCAAGTAGGGTATTCATGGTTGAATCCTTGAACCAGACGCTGCCGCCAACCAATCGCAATGCGATGAATTGGCGGCGGCCGTTCTTGCATATTGCGAAACTAATCGTTTCAAAATCGCGGCGGCCGAGTCGTTGACGGGAGGTTTGCTGGCCGATGCTTTCGTGCGTGTGCCGGGGCGTCGAAAGTGTTTCTTGCTCCGCCGTGACATACGACATTCGCGCCAAGGCGTCGATTCTTGGTGTGGATGCCGAGTTGTTGCGCCGAGAGGGGGCTGTCCATCCCGAAGTGGCGCGCCAGATGGCTTTCGGAACGGCGAGGCTGTACCGGCAGCGGGAGGACGGCGATTGTGTCGTCGGATTGTCGACCACCGGTGTTGCAGGTCCTGGACCTGACGGAGACAAGCTGCGGGACTTGCTACGTCGGCTGTTCCCTGCCGGACGGTTTTGGATCTGTTCGCTCCAGGCGAACGGAGGCTTTCGAGCTGCGCCTGCAGGGAGATAGGGAAAGCGTACGGCGTGGAGTCGTGCATTGTATTCTGCAAAAACTGAGGGAGCTTTCAGTGGATTCACAGGAATAATCTACAAAGATGAGTGTTGACCATAATGGACAGACGTACGCACGAAAAGGGGCTGATGAATGGAAACGATGACACTCACCGAAGAACAGAGGGAACTCAAGGCTATGGCCCCCGCAACCGCGCAGGCTGCCGGGGCTCGTGTCAGGGAACTCACACCAGCTCAGAGGCGTGCGGTGATGTTCGCGCAGCAGCAGGTGCTCCGTGCTCGTGCGGCCAAGAAAGCCAAGGACGAGCGTCAGGCCGCGTTGACGCGAATGTGGCAGGAAGAGGACTCCGAGCGTGTACGCACGCATGCTGTGCAGCATGCTCCGGAGCAGTCTGATGAGGCCAAGGAGGTTTCGTTGCGCGAGGCCATCGGTCATGTGCTGCGTGACCTGCGCACGCGAGACCATAGGACGCTTCGTGAGGTCAGCGAAAAGGCCGGTGTGTCGTTGGGGTACCTTTCCGAAGTGGAACGCGGGCAGAAGGAAGCCAGCTCTGAGCTACTGTCGTCCATCGCGCAGTCCTTGGGGTTGTCCACAGCCCAGATGCTTCGCATGGTGGCTGACTATCTTGATTCCGTGACTGTCTGATTTGTGGAATATGACATGATGACGCCCGGCGATTGTTCGCTGGGCGTTTCTCTTTTCGTATATAAATCAAGTCTGTGTACACTGGGGCGCGTGCAGGAACGTGAATTTTGGCAGTTGCTTGAGGAAGTGCTCGGACGTAGCTATGGTCGATCGTTGGCTCATGATCAGGTACTTGATCGCCTTGGCGGTATGACGGCGGTCGACGCGCTCAGTGGCGGGCGAGGAGCTCGAGTGGTCTGGAATGTGCTATGCGACCAGATGGGCATCCCGGATTCCCAACGTTGGGGCAAAGATCATAACGCGCCTCCCATGCCGGTTCGTTGAGTTTTTTCGAATACAACACACCTTTTCGAACAGATGTTCGCATGTTGGGATATAGTTATCCACAGACAACAACATAAACGGGCTGTTTCCAAATTCCTCAAGTCGCGTGAGAATGTTGATTTTCCAAGGAATGTTGGTTTATGACTCGTTGGATTGCATGTCTTCCGACCACAACGGTCGTTGGATTTGCAAGAACGAATGCTGTGGCCTTACGGTGAAGCCACCATTCGTCATAGTCGGCAGAAGGAGTAGTCATGGCACAGACGAGCGCGGCAAAGGGAGCCGCACAGAACAAGTCCGCGAACGGCATCGACCCGCGTCGTCAGGCCGCGCTTGATACGGCGCTTGCGCAGGTCGAGAAGAGTTTCGGCAAGGGGTCAGCCATGCGATTAGGCGATCGTCCCGAGCAGGATGTCGAGGTGATTCCTACCGGATCACTGGCATTGGATATGGCATTGGGCATCGGAGGTTTGCCGAAGGGTCGTATTGTGGAGATCTACGGTCCGGAATCCTCCGGCAAGACCACGCTGGCGCTGCATGTGGTGGCTAATGCTCAGAAAAACGGTGGGGTCGCCGCGTTCATCGATGCGGAGCATGCACTTGATCCTGTCTATGCGCGCAAGCTTGGCGTCGACACGGATTCGCTAATCGTCTCTCAGCCCGATAACGGCGAACAGGCGCTGGAGATCGCGGATATGCTGATTCGTTCTGGAGCGCTTGACGTGATCGTCATCGATTCCGTGGCGGCATTGGTGCCGAAGGCCGAAATCGAAGGTGAAATGGGCGACAGCCACGTCGGTTTGCAGGCGCGACTGATGAGCCAGGCATTGCGTAAGATGACTGGCGCTTTGGCTCAGGCGGGCACCACGGCCATCTTCATCAACCAGCTTCGTGAGAAGATCGGCGTGTTCTTTGGCAATCCGGAAACGACCACCGGTGGCAAGGCATTGAAGTTCTACTCGTCCGTCCGCATGGATATTCGTCGCATCCAGACCATCAAGAACGGCGACGAGGCTGTGGGCAACCGCACCAAGGTCAAGGTCGTCAAGAACAAGATGGCTCCACCATTCAAGACTGCTGAGTTCGACGTGCTGTACGGCGAGGGGATTTCCAAAGAAGGATCTGTACTTGACATGGCGTTGCAGGTCAATGTCGTGAAGAAGTCTGGATCGTGGTTCACGTATGGTGGCGATCAACTGGGGCAGGGGCGTGAGAACGTGCGTCAGTTCCTCAAAGACAACCCGGAGCTCACTGAAGAGATCGAGAATAAGGTGAAAGCCGAATTCGGCCTCATTGAGCCTACCGACCAATTCGCCGAGGATAGTGACGATGCGTCGGCGAAGGATGCCAAGGGCGAGGAAAAGGCGAAATCTGCTGCCAAGCCGGAAACGGCCAAGGGCGCGGCAAGGTCTTCCAAGACCGCGACAAGGCATGACGTATGATCAGTGCCGAGCAATTTCTTGAACAGCAGGGCCTCCAGCCGGTATCGTCCGAGGCTGGGGGCCCTGCCCTTGCCTGCGGCGGGCGGCTGCAGGACGACCGAATCGAATCCGGCTGCGGACAGGTTTTGCGCAATGATGAAGAAGACACGCCGAAGCGTGCGCGACACGCACGACACGCAGGGCGTGTCGTGGTCGGCGTGTCGCGAACCCCTGACGATCCGAATAATCTGGATGCGTGCAGGGAGGCCGCCCTCCGGTTGCTTGATGCGGCGCCGCGTCCGTCAGGTGCGGTGAGGGAGCGACTCGTTGGCAAAGGGTACGCTCCTGAAATAGTGGACGATGTGATTGCCAGACTGATTCGGGTTCGTCTCATCGATGACGAGGCGTACGCCCAGTCCGCGGTGCGGTACTGCGCATCACGACTGATGGGGCATAGGGGAGCGGTTATGGAGCTCAAACGCAAAGGTGTGGACCGCCAGCTTGCGCAACGTGTGTGCGATGAGGCCGAATCCCAAGGCGTGTTCGCCGAGGCGCATGGGAGCTGGGACGTCGGACGGCGAGAAAAACTGCTGGATTGGATGTCGAGGTGCGTAAAAGACGGTTCTGGAGTGCTGGTGGTAGGAAAGGCCATAATCCTGAAGTTCTGCGGGAAATCGCACAGGAATTGTTCGTCTGAAACGGCTGATTCGCATAGTGGCTATGCGGTTTTTGAACACTGTTTCGCCACGGGGATCGGTCGATGCGATAAGGGAGTGAGACCTCTTATACCCCGGGTTCTGTCGTGCCTTAGGCACGGATGGCCATCCATCTCGACCTGACGTTGCCGCCAGGCTCTAGCAGCCTACCCGAAGGCTTCGGGCGAGCAGCCCTCAAACGCCTTCTGCTTGGCCTTGCTCCCGATGAGGCTTGCCATGCGGCCGACTGTTACCAGTGGCCCGGTGGTCTCTTACACCGCCGTTTCACCCTTACCTACCGGTCGAAACCGATAGGCGGTCTGTTCTCTGCTGCGCTATCTCTCAGGTCGCCCTGGGCGGACGTTATCCGCCATCGTGCTCTATGGAGCCCGGAAGTTCCTCAACCGACGGATCGGTCGCGGCCATCAAGAGGTCTCAAACGCACTATGATAGCAAGAAAACGGACGAAAGGAAAATCAAAAAAACTTTATTATTCTTTCGTCAACTTTTCAGTGAAATCACAATGTTGCGGCTACAATGTTGACTACCGAACAGCGAAGCAGCTGTTTGGTCCGTATATAGCGGGTAACACCGCTTGAGTCTAGGGAGGTCCACATGGAAATCGTCGTTACCGGACGTCATACGCAGATCAAGCAAAGGTTCCGTGACGTTGTCGAAAGCAAGATGAATCGTGTGACCGCTATCGCTCCGGATGCGCAGCGTGTTCAGATTGTGCTGTCGCATGAGGCAATCCGCGTCAGGCCGATACTGCCAAGCGCGTTGAAATCACTGTCATCGCCGGTCGTACTGTGGTGCGTGCCGAGGCTTCAAGCGCCGACGAGTTCAGCGCTTTGGACATGGCTCTCGACAAGCTGACCCTCCGTCTGCGTCGCACCCGTGATCGTCGCAAGGATCATCGTCGTGGCTACAGCGATCCGGTCCCGGTTGATCTTGGCGTCGTCGAGCCGACTCCGGAAGTCGAGGAGACCGCTGAGGAAGAGGTCGAAGAGCCGAACAACAGCCCGGCCGACGCCGTCGCCGCCGAACTTGGTCCAGGCGAGTCCGTCGAGGTCCAGGTAGGCGACACTCCGATCGTCATCCGTCGCAAGCTGCATATCGCGGAGCCGATGACCATCGATGAGGCACTGTATGAGATGGAACTGATCGGACACGATTTCTTCCTGTTCGTGAACAAGGAAACCGGCCGTCCGTCCGTTGTCTACCATCGTCACGGCTGGAGCTATGGCGTCTTCGAGATCGACACCCCGGAGAACGTGGCAAAGTAAGACATGCAACATGGTTGGATAGGAGATGATCTGACCGAACGGAGGCTCGCGCGTCGTACGTGCGAGCCTCTTTTCATGTTTGAGAAGGTGCTTTAAATGGCGGGAAGATGCAACACGCTGGAAATTACGTAAAATGGACGATGTTTTTCGAAAATCGCTAAATAGCGACTAGTCTCGGACAAGGTAACTCACATACACAAAGGGAGTGATTGTGGTAGATATCGTTGACAAAGCCCTGCGAATGGGCGAAGGCCGACAGATCAAGAAGCTTGAGCACGTCGCTCAGGCAACCAACGCGCTGGAGGACGAGATCGCAGCGCTCAACGACGAGGAGCTTAAGGGACAGACCGCCAAGTTCAAGCAGCGTCTCGACAACGGCGAATCACTCGACAAGCTGATGCCGGAAGCCTTCGCCACCGTACGTGAGGCGTCCAAGCGCACCTTGGGTCTGCGTCACTTCGACGTGCAGCTCATGGGCGGCGCGGCATTGCACTGGGGCAACATCGCCGAAATGAAGACCGGTGAAGGCAAGACCCTTGTGGCAACCCTGCCGGCATACCTGAACGCGCTTGACGGCCAGGGCGTGCATGTCGTCACCGTCAACGACTATCTGGCAAGCTATCAGGCCGAACTCATGGGCCGTGTCTACCGCTTCCTTGGCATGAGCACCGGCTGCATCATCACCAACCAGAAGCCGCCGGAGCGCCGCAAGCAGTACAACGCCGACATCACCTACGGCACCAACAACGAGTTCGGCTTCGACTACCTGCGCGACAACATGGCGTGGGAGAAGTCCGATCTCGTACAGCGTGGCCACCACTACGCCATCGTCGATGAGGTCGATTCCATTCTTATCGATGAGGCTCGTACCCCGTTGA
>ENA-OQIR01000924-OQIR01000924.1-human-gut-metagenome-genome-assembly--contig:-NODE-924-length-11332-cov-1.795895_pt1 | contig 11332 bp, 14 predicted proteins | sample MGYA00242580_ERZ504745 | MGnify/ENA primary metagenome ERZ504745 (study PRJEB26092, sample SAMD00036214) | human gut metagenome | host: Homo sapiens | study: EMG produced TPA metagenomics assembly of... | reverse complement strand
TGCTGATCAATGGTTTCTGGCCGAGAGATCCGAGTGAATTGAACTGGGTATTTCATATCCAGGCGAGCTCTCCGGCAATCAGGACACAGGCAGATGGTTATCCTGGTATCCCGATTATTGGACGCCAGGAACTGAATGAGTACAGAAAGAAAAGTTGTGCCTGGAGGTGATGACCTATAGCTGGAAAAAAATTTAAAGGCAAAGATAAAAAGGTCGCAAAGATGACCAGGGATGGTCTGACAGAAGAAAATCTCCGTGATGGTAGTGTAAAAGATATCAGTCACAGGAGCCGGGGGCGACCGGAAATTAAGGAAGAATTTGTTCCTGAACGGGAACGAAAAAGGCTGAAAATGAAGATACAAAATCGGGAAAAGGAAAACGACTGCAGATGGAGAAAGTCCGTAAATCTTCTGTCCGGCAGGAAGCTGTTGAGGATACAGTTGAAGTTACACCGGAAGAAAAAGTATCCGGATATCGAAAGAAACTGCATCGTTATGAAAAAATCCCGGATGATGATAATAATCTGAACAGCCAAAAGAAATCCATTCGGAAGAAACAGTTGCAAAAACAGATGACCAAAGAACAGGCAAAAGCCGGAAGATTATCCTTTGATGATGAAGGAAATCAGATGGTGAAAGGTGCTGGCATGAAACCGGGAGGGACAGCCGGGAAATACATTGCTACACAAGCTGTTATATCTGGCATGAAAGCAGTCTCTTCCGAAGAGGAAGAAACAGATGAAAATGCAGGTGTGGAAAGTGCCAGACTTGTAGAGCGTGAAACAGAAGATGCGTTACGTGGTCTGCGTCATGCTCAGATCCGCAGCAAACGGACGGATGTGAAAACCCATCGCAGAGGTTATCGTGAGGCTACCGTAGAAAAGAAACTGAAATTGGTTCTGCAGAAAGTATGGAAGGAGTCAAGAATGCAGAAACGGTAAAGAAAGCCGAACAAAAGAGACATTTCTATAACCGCTTCTTCCAGAAAAAACGATATAAGGATGCTTACCGAGCAGCCAGAGCCGGGAAATCCGCTGGCAGTCTGGGTGGAGCAACAGCCATTGCCGGTGTCGAGAACATGACGGTAAAAGCAAAGATCGCCTTGAAAGAGATCATAAAGCGTAATCGTGCCATGTTCGCAGGCATCGGTATTTTTGCGCTTCTTTTTCTTGTCATAGCGGTATCTCTGGGGAGCTGCAGTGCTTCTATCGAGGGTGCTGGATCTGTGATCGGTATTACAACGTATCCAAGTTCAGACGAGGATATTTATGCTGCCGAAACAGATATGCTGCTTTGGAAAGTGCCTTGAACCAGCAGATTCAATGAGATGGAACGAAGACATCCAAATTATGACGAGTATCAGTACAACATTGCTGAGATTGGTCATAATCCATACCATCTTATCTCGTATCTTACTGCAAAATACGGGGACTGGACGTACTCAGATGTTGAAAATGAACTGCAAGCTCTTTTTGAAGCACAATATCATCTGAATACGGAAGGTCGAACAGAAACGGTGACAGAAACCAGAAATGTTCGAGTCGGAGAATCATTGGGACAGGTAGTGACCAGTGGATATTGTAACTGTCGAATCTGTTGTGGTGTATGGTCAGGCGGACCAACTGCCAGTGGTGCATATCCAACTGCAAACCATACCATTGCCGTAGATGCTTCCAATCCGTTTGTGCCGATTGGCACTAAGGTAGTAATGAATGGTGTGGAATACACAGTTGAGGATACCGGAGCCTTTGCACGATATGGTGTGCAGTTTGACGTTTACTATGATAACCATGCTGCCGCTTCTGCTCATGGACACCAGACCTGGGAAGCCTATATCGCAGATGACAATGGCAGTCAGGAAGTAACGGTTACCAGTACAAGCACTAAGAAGATTCTATATGTGACACTGACAAATGGAAGCTTTGATGCTGTGGCAAGAGCCAATCTGAATGCAGAGCAGCTGATTATTTACAATGCATTAAATACGACCTATGGAAACAGAAATTATCTGTGGGATGTAAACAATGTGACCAGTGGATCAGGCGGTAATGGAATGAGTTATGAGATTCCACCGGAAGCACTGCAGGATGAAGAATTTGCCCGGATGATCCGGGAAGCAGAAAAATATCTGGGAGTACCTTATGTATGGGGTGGCTACTCTCCATCTGGATTTGACTGCTCAGGTTTCGTATCCTATGTCCTTAACCATTGTGGTAATGGATGGAACTATGGACGATTGACCGCAGATGGATTAAGAGGCGTATGTACTTATGTATCACCGGGAGAAGCAAAACCAGGAGATCTGATTTTCTTCCAGGGAACGTATAACACATCCGGTGCAAGCCATGTGGGTATCTATGTCGGTAACAATATGATGATCCATTGCGGGGATCCGATCCATTACTCAAATATCAGCACATCCTACTGGCAGCAACATTTCATGTGCTTTGGAAGACTGCCATAAAGGGGTGAACGAAGGGAGGTGAAAGTTTGAATAAAAAGATTAAAAAATATCTGGATGAGATTGCCAAGACAGAGAAAAAGATCGCGGATCTGCAGCAATATCTTAGGGGTGTCCAGGCTGCATTAAAGCAGGAAGAGGACAATGAGATGATCAGGTGCATCCGTGGTATGAAGATGGATAATGATCAGTTATATGATCTTTTGGATGGTATCCAGAGTGGAAAAGTTAAATTTCAGGTAAGCAGGGAGTCTGACGATGAAGGTTCAGGCTCCTTTGTATTCACAGAAGAAAATAAGGAGGAATATCAGAATGGTGAAATGGAAGAAAATGAATAAGAAAATGGCAGGACTGCTGTTGGGAGTCATGATGCTTTTTACAGCATCAACCACAGCATTTGCCTATGTGGATGAATCGGCAGAGGCATCCAAAGTAGAGACAACTCAGACGGAACAGTCAACAGACAAAGAAGAGAAAAAGGACGAGGCGACAAACACAAACGAGGTGCTGCCAGAAGATGGAACAGACCAGGGAACTGCATTTACGACACCTGGCAATGGTGAAGTCAAGGATGACATTACCGATGATTCCACAAAGGAATTTCTTACGGTTACAACGAAGAATAACAACACTTTCTATATCGTGATCGACCGTAGTGCCACATCACAGAATGTCTATATGTTATCCCAGATTGATGAGAATGATCTGTCCGAGTTTCTGGATAAAGACAGTACAGCTGCTGTTGTAACACCACAGCCGGATACATCGAAGGTTGTGCTGGATGAGACAAATAATGAGGATGTAGACAAGGAAGCTACTGTTGATCCTGAGAAAACATCATCTGCAAAAACCAATATGGGTGCAATGGCAACAATCCTGATTTTGGCTCTCGGCGGTGTGGCAGCTTACTACTACTTCAAGATCTATAAACCTAAAAAAGAGGAAGATGAGGATGATCAGCCGGAAGGTTTGGAAACAGGTGGACTGGAAGAAGTTCCGGATGAGGAAGAGTCTGAAGACGAAGATTTTGAAGAAAATGAAAAATAAATAAACTTTTTTAGCGGAGGGGGCTGTAAAACATGCTCTCTCCGTTTCGTTATATGAAGGAGGTAATACATCTTGTATTTAGTAATTGCAGAAAAACCAAGTGTATCAAGAGCAATCGCAGAAGTGATTGGAGCACAGGAACGAGAAGACGGATATTTACAAGGAACCGACTGTATGGTCAGCTGGTGCTTCGGACATCTGGCCGAATATGTTTCACCGGATGCTTACGATGAGAAATTTAACCAGTGGAGATATGAAGATCTCCCGATCATCCCGAAAGACTGGAAAGTTACAGTCTCAGAAGATAAGAAAGATCAGTCTATATCTTAAAAAGAACTGCTCAACAGTCCGGAAATTGAATACGTCGTAAATGCCTGTGATGCCGGACGTGAAGGAGAATTAATCTTCAAACATGTCTATGACTTATCCGGAAGTAAAAAGCCGGTGAAACGATTATGGATCAGTTCTCTGGAAGATTCAGCAATCCTTGATGGAATGCAGCATCTGAGATCCGCAGAGGAATACCGACATCTGGCCGAAGCTGCTGTATGCCGTTCTCAGGCTGACTGGCTGGTAGGAATGAATGCAACCAGAGCTTACACCACAAAGTACTTCAAAAAGCTGACCGTTGGAAGGGTTCAGACACCGACACTTGCCATGTTGGTGGAACGTGCCGGACAGATCAGCAATTTCCAGAAAGAAAAGTATTTCAATGTGGAACTCGATTGTGATGGAATTCCGGCTGTAAAGCCAAAAATCTTTGATCCGGATGAGGCGGAACAGTTAAGAAGCAGATGCCAAGGAAGTGAAGCTATTGTCACAGCAGTAAAAGAAACGGAAAAGAAAGTAAAAGCACCAAAGCTTTATGATCTGACCACACTGCAGAGAGAAGCAAACCGTATCTACGGAATGACAGCCAAACAGACACTGGATACCGCTCAGAACCTGTATGAAAAGAAACTGATCACTTATCCAAGAACGGACAGCCAGTATCTGACCGAAGATATGGAGCAGACCGCAAGAAATGTGGTTCGTCAGATTTATGAGAAATATCAACTGACAGGTCCGTTTGATCAGCCGGAGCAGCCAGATGTGAAGAAAGTCATGAATAACAGCAAGGTGACAGATCACCATGCAATCATTCCAACGATGGAACTTGCATCCTGCCATCTGGATGAATTGAAATCCTGGGAAGAAAAGATTCTTTTCCTGATTGCAGTCCATACGGTCATGGCAATGAGTAAGGATCACATTTACCAGGAAACAGAGATTGAAGTGGAATGCCAGGGAGAAATCTTCAAAGCAAAAGGAAGAACTGTGTTGCAGGATGGATGGAAACTCTTTGAAAACTGCTTCAAGAATAAGGATCGCATGGCAATCGTAGATCCGGATCAGGAAATGAAAGAGAGGATGCCGAAAGTAACCCAGGGACAGACTTTCTATGCTGTAGCTGCAGAAAAGACAGAACATTTTACATCGCCACCAAAACCATACAGTGAAGATACTCTCCTTGCAGCAATGGAAACTGCTGGAAATAAGGAATTCGATGAAGACACAGAAAAGAAAGGATTAGGAACTCCGGCAACAAGAGCTGGTATCATCGAAAAACTGATCTATTCCCAGTATGCCACCCGAAAAGGAAAACAGATTCTTCCAACAGAGGATGGAAAAGTCCTTGTGGAGATCCTGCCGGACTTCCTGAAATCTGCAAGTATGACTGCAGAATGGGAAAACCAGCTGCTCTTGATGGAGCATGGAGAGATTGCACCGGAACAGTTTATGACCGGGATCAAAAACATGCTGACCATGATGCTGAATGGATGCGATGCGATTTCCGAAGAAGAAACAAGAAGATTTCAGACCAGAGAAAGCATTGGAACATGTCCGGTATGTGGAAGCCTGGTATATGAAAGCAAACCCAACTTCTATTGCAGCAACCATGATTGTCACTTTGCGCTCTGGAAAGATAACCGCTATCTGCAGAGCATGGAAAAAACCATGGATAAAAAGATGGCTGCAGAACTTCTGAAAAACGGAAGTGTGCATGTGAAAGACCTGTATTCCAGAAAGAAAAATATGTACTTTGAGGCAGATCTCCATATGGATACAGATGAAACCGGAAAGGTGAATTTTTCTTTATCCTTTCCCAAAAAGAAATCAAAAAACAAAAGCAAAAAGAAATAAGAAAACAGATTAGAGGAGGAAACGAAGAATGAATTTTAATGAATTTGTAAATGAAGTAAAGGACAATATCAGACTCTTTTTACCGAAGGATTATGAGAATGCAGAAGTATCAACGATGGAGTGTCAGAAACTGAACCGTGCCTATACGGGCTGATGGTGAGAAAAGAAGGTGAGATGCTTACCCCGACGATCAATCTTAACCAGCTGTATGAAGCATATAAAGCACAGCCTGGCGTAACAATGGAAACTGTATGCAGAAAGATTGCAGATATAGTTATTGAGGCACCGATACAGGTTGATCTGAAAGCTATTTTTAATTATGAAGATGTGAAGGACAAGCTGTTTATCCGTGTATCATCAGCCGAAGCAAATAAGGAAGTCCTCGAAAATGCTCCACACCAGCTGAAAGAAGACCTCGCAATTACCTATCATGTGGCAGTAGACAAGGATGAGAATGGATTAAGTTCCATGTTTATCAAGAATGATCTGCTTGAACAGTATGGAATCTCAGCAGAACAGCTTCATGAAGATGCTATGAAAAGTTCACCACGAGTTATGGTCCCGGAGGTATCAAGTATAGGTGCATTGATAGATGAAATGTATCAGAAAAATATTCTCATGCTGACACCGGATGAACGTGAAATGCTGCAGGAAACATTGCAGGAATCAAGTGAGATGCCGACATTCTTTGTTGTTACAAATACAGAAAGAGTTGATGGTGCCGGTGTGATCTTTTATCCGGAATTCATGGATAACATGGGGGAACTTCTGGGAAATGATTTCTTTATTTTGCCATCATCCATTCATGAAATGCTGATTTTACCGGATGACGGGCAAGTGGATGCAGAAATGTTAAGAGATATGGTAAAAGAAGTCAATGCGACTCAGGTAGCACCAGCAGAACGCCTTACCAATGATGTATATCACTTTGACACAAAGGATCACGTCTTTGAAAAAGCCGACAGATTTACAGAACGTCAGAAAGAAAAAGAAGCGCAGGCTGCAAAAACAGAGAAAGCAGGAAAAGAACAGCCGGATCAGAAACCGAAAACAAAGAAGCACGATATGGAACTCTAATATCAAGCATGAAACCCGTTAAATGAGCAAACGCCCTGCGGCATAAGGAAATGTCGTGGGGCATTTTGAAAAGGAGAAGATTATGACGAAAGAGAACATTAAAACAAATACAAGCTTAAGATACAGCCAGTATCGAAAAAGATTATCACACACATTTTCGTTTAAAAAATTGAAGAAGCAAATTGAGACGTTACATGATCAGGAATTTATTATAAATGTGCCGATTGGAGGTGTTGCTGATGGCAGATAAATTAGAACAGGTAGCAATTCGTATGGTGGAACAGCCACCACTTTATAGTAATGAACCTATGAATAATCCAGATGTAGCAATTCGTGTTATGAATGAATTTCTTTCCCAGATGGATCGGGAACTCTTTTGTATTGTTAATTTACAGGCAGATTTAACACCGATCAATATGAATATCGTATCTGTAGGATCGCTGAATGAAGCATTAATTAATCCAAGAGAAATATTTAAGAGTGCAATTCTTTCGAATGCTCATTCAATGATGCTCATTCATAATCATCCGTCCGGAAATCTGACACCATCTACATCGGATATCCAGACTACAGCAAGAATGCAGGAATTAGGGGAATTGATGGGGATTTCATTGGTTGATCACATCATTACAGGACGGAATGGGAATTACTATTCCTTTCGAGATAAAGGAGAATTTCCAGATAGCAGGGTTCGTTTTTCTACTCGTGTTGAAGATATTGATCTGACTAAAGGAATGGTGACTGAAGCCACCGCACCCTATGAAGAAGTAACAGATACAAAAGAAAAGGGTGACGTAAGAGATATTCCAACAGTGCAGACAGCAACAATTCCATTACCGGTTCAGGGAAAAGATATGGACAGCATTATGCAGTCACTGGAATCCGGTGTGGAAGAACTTTTTACAAGTAACCGCTATCAGGAATTTCTTAAAACCATGGCAAAGTTTCACAATTATTCCTTTAATAATACAATGCTGATCGCCATGCAGCGACCGGATGCCACACTTGTTACCAGCTACAAAAACTGGCAGTCCATGGGTAGACAGGTCATGAAAGGTGAAAAAGGAATTACAATCATTGCACCGGCACCATATAAGAAAATGAAGGAAAAAGAGGTTCTGGATGAAAATCAGCGACCGATCATGGGAACCGATGGAAAACCTAAGACTGAACAGGTGGAAGTTACGGTTCCGCATTTTAAAGCAGTTACCGTCTTTGATATTGCTCAGACATCCGGGGAACCAATCCAGACACTGGCACCGGAATTATTGACTGCAGCTGTACAGGATTTTGATTCTTTCATGCAGGCTATTCAGAAAATATCCCCAGTACCGATACGATTCGATGAGATCGATGGCAATGCTAATGGATATTATCATAATGCAGATAAGGAAATTGTGATCAAAAAAGGACTCAGTGAAAGCCAGACCTTAAAGACTGCTATTCATGAAACAGTCCATGCAAAATTGCATGACAGGGAGATCATGGAAAGCCTTGGTGTAGAAAAAGACCGATTGACAAAAGAGGTTGAGGCTGAATCCGTTGCTTACTGTGTGTGTTCTTCCTTTGGTTTGGATACATCGGATTATAGTTTCCCTTACATTGCAGGTTGGAGCAGCAGCCGGGAAATGAAAGAAATGAAAGCATCTATGGATGTGATCCGCAAGACAGCCGGTGAAATGATCGATCAGCTTACAGAAGAGCTGGAAATCATTCTTGAAGAAAAACAGAAAACAGAATTACATGATAAATACGGCATTCTGGTAGATGCACTGGAAGCAGCCGGATACCGCTATGATTATCGGGAAAGCGAACCGGGACATATTGTACTGGCGCCGGATGGGACACATGAAATTGCCGGATACTTGCAGTTTGAATCATGGGGAGATATCAAAGACTGGCTGGAAGATACGATTGCAGAAGGAACGGATATTTCGGAAAGAGTTGATCGGGCTTTGTATCCATTTAAGTTTGATTATACCTAGAGGAAGAAATGTTCAGAGGTAATGGTGACCGCTATGCGATTTATCATGTGGATGAAGACACACCGGGAAAACAACATTTATTTATGAATATGGCAATGGTCAAAGAAGATGGCATTACAATCGATGCAGCAAATTATAAATGTGTCTATTCTGGCAGATTACATGAAAATGAAAAGCTGGATGATTTGTATGCCGTATTCAACGATAATCCACCGGCAGATTATAAAGCACATTCTATGTCGGTTAGTGATGTTATCATTACAAACCGTGGTGGGGATATGCAGGCATATTACGTGGATCGATTTGGATTTGCAGAACTTCCAGACTTTGCAGTACAAAGAGAAAAAATACTCGATATTGTCCCGGAAATAGAAAATGTGGATTATGAAAATGATCTTACATGTATCAGCTTTTATGCGGCTGAATGTGCTGAATTTCCTGTGATGGGTGAAGTACATTATGACCTGACATTACCGGAAGCCTTGGAAGCTTATGAGAAAATCCCATCAGAACGTATGCATGGACTGAAATGTGTTGGCTTTGATCTGAAAGACGGAAGTGATTATGAAGGAATGCAGAGTCTGATGATCGAAGGAAAAATACAGAAAGAATTTTTGAATTCGATTCCTGGATTTAGAGAAAATTCTTATGTGCAAAATGCAATCAGTCGTGTGGAAAAGTACTTGGAAGAAAGACATCCAAATGTGGAAAATCCTCTGGAATCCAATAAGAAAGTGGATAACGAAAAAAATATAAGCAAAGAAAAAAACGAGAAGGAGCTGAATATACAGATGAAACCAATACCGAAAAAGAAAAGGGGGGAAATGAGCCTATGAGAAATGTAAACCTGGAAGAAAACGAACTGACTATTACTGCTATCTTCCAGCAGCACACAAAGGAAGAAACAATCCAAACACTGAAAGAAGCTTTGGAAGTTTTGGAACAGGAAGAAAGTGATCCTGAGAATGATGAAATAATTGAGATCATCAATTCTACAGTTGGAAAATTACAGCAGATCGAAGACAAATACTACTATTCTCTGGATCTGAATTATTATCTGAATAACTTGGAGGATGATGCCTATGAAGCTTAATCAATTTGCAGTCTACCGAGTAGATCAGCAGACAGCAGGAAAAGCACTGTGGCATCTGCCATATCAAGAGGCAAGACAGCAGAATGTGTCGATTACTGTCGAAAATTACCGATTAATCTCGATTCATGAAATGCAGGAAAATGAAAAAGTCGCTGACATCTGGAAACGGACGAAAAATCAATGCGAAGTCAGTGACGTGCTCGTATTGAACAAGAATGGAGAAATCAGCTGCTACTATGTAGATGAGAACTATCCACAGTATCTGGCCGGATTTATTCGTATCAACACATCCGGTGCACTGATCACTATGGAAACTGAGAATTATCAGATTGATGGGAAAAAGGGGAACTGGATTGCAACAGACACCATCATTATTAATGGAAAACAGTTTTATTTGATGGAACATCAGGTATACCGAGATCAGGCCCAGGGTGTTATCCTGGATGCCTATGGAAAAATGGTTGTCGAAGAATGTAAGAAATTCGATGAAAAGACAAAACAAAAGATTCATGATTACATCCAACAGCAAGTACCGCTAAATCCGGTCGAACAGCTAAAACAAGATGGTAAAATCCGTCTGGAACATTACCAGAAATTCTACCAGAACGGCACTTATGAACGAAGCAGAGAATCTGGTACCGAAGCCAATTATGATATGGTGGACGGTCTGGTGAATAATCAGAAGAAGAATCAGGAAAAGACCTCTGATGCTAGCAGCAACAATCAGACCTCCCGAAATCAACAGGATGGAAAATCTAAGAAACGAAGATCCGTGATCAAACGTCTGCATCAGAAACAGATTGCCATTGCTCGCCGGTCCGGAAAACCGATACCCAAATACCTGGATCAGGAAATGGAAAGAAAGCGGGGGTAGAATATGCGAAGGTTAAAGTGTGAAAAAGAAACGATTATTCTGACCAATGAAGATGACGGATTCCCTGATGTGCTATGTATAAATAAACTTTGCTTTATATAAGCAGATGGGCAACCGCCCGAAAAAAGGAACATAAAAACCCTCCAAATTTAAAAACAAATTCAGAGGGTAATTTAGGGTATAACAAAATAACCCACCCGAATATCGTTTTTTTATTTGGTGAGTTTGTTCTTTCAAATACGAAACAAAAAGAGCCGATGATTCGTGAATTGTTCCACAATTTCATCGGCTCTGCGTCTTAAGCGTCTGGCTCTTTGATGACAGTTATCTTCAAGTTGTCAACTTTAATCAATCTTTCTTGTCTGCATTTTGGACAATAAAGGGGATAATTCTCCAAAACAGTGTCCTTCCTAATTTTATTACGGGTTTTGCTCCCACAAACAGGACACAATATCCATTCGCATTTCATCATAATTAGTCTCTAATCCTTTCAAATCTCATTTTATATGACTTTTGCAAGCTGTTAAGCTAACTTGTGGAACATATGCCGAACCTTATCTATACGGCTATTCGGGCGGCGGGGTTGGCAAATAAATTTACCAATAGCTGGCT
>ENA-OQIR01000923-OQIR01000923.1-human-gut-metagenome-genome-assembly--contig:-NODE-923-length-11335-cov-2.613490_pt1 | contig 11335 bp, 9 predicted proteins | sample MGYA00242580_ERZ504745 | MGnify/ENA primary metagenome ERZ504745 (study PRJEB26092, sample SAMD00036214) | human gut metagenome | host: Homo sapiens | study: EMG produced TPA metagenomics assembly of... | reverse complement strand
AATTCTTCTTTATAAAGTAAAAAGAGAAATTTTTTTAATTTTTTATTATATATTAGGGATATCAAGGAGGAGAGTTATGGAAGATATTGAAACACTATTAATGCAAATAATTTCGTACAGCGGAGATTGTAAGTCTTCTTGTATTGAAGCGTTGGATTTATTTAAGGAAGAGGATTATTCTCAAGCCAATTCAAAGCTAGAAAGTGCTTATAACAGTTTGTTGAAAGCAAAAAAGATTCATGCCAAACTTCTTTCAGAATCTGTTGATAGTAGCACAATGCAAATCAGTTTGTTTTTGGTGCATGCGGAAGATCAAATGATGAGTGCAGAAACTATTATTACTTTAGTAAGAAAGTTTTTGGAAATTATTAAAAAGAAAGAAGGAAAATCTAATGATTAATGTAATGCTAGTTTGTAATGCAGGAATGTCTACTGCTATGTTGGCTCAAAAAATCAATAAAAATTGTGATGGTTATTGTTATGTTGAAGCATTTGGAGAAGGAGAATATATGGAACATATTGAAAACATTGATGTTATTCTTGTAGGACCACAGATTCGCCATTTGATTCCTAGTATAAAAAAACAACTCAAAATAAAATTCCGGTTAGTTATATTAATCCAATGGATTATGGAATGATGAGAGTGGATAATGTGATTTCACAAATTAAAGAAATGTTGGAGGGATAGGCTATGAAAAATTTAGAAGAGAAAATATTGGAAATTTCGGCAAAATTAGGTAATGAAGTTCACTTAAAAGCTATACGAAATACATTTATTTCAATGTTACCAATTATGATTTTCGGAGGTATATTTGCTGTAATTGGTGCAGCACCAGCGACAGAAAATGCTACAGGATTTATGAAGGCATGGGCAGACTTTGTGTCTGCAAATAGTGCAGTCTTTTCTTGGGTTTCAGTTCTTGGACTAGGTTTTACATCTTTGTATATTGCATTAGGTATTACTTATAACTTATGTAAAGAATATAAAGTAGATCCATTGATTCCTTTGTTTATATGTATTTTTGGTATGTTTATGTTAACAGTAAAACCTGAAAAATTAGTATATGGAACATCTTTAACAGATTTAAATTATTTAGATGGAAAAGGAATTATTGTAGGTATTTTTGTAGGGATTTTCACTGTAGAAATATATCGTATTTTAAAACAGAAAAATTTCGGAAAAATCAAATTGCCAGATAGTGTTCCGCCATCATTAAGTGAAACATTCTCTTCATTAGCTGTTTCTGTATTGATTATGCTATTTTATTTAGTATTATTTGTTATTTTCAAATCAATGAATACTACTTTTGCTGCTTGGATAGCAAGTATTATTGCTCCACAAATCAAAGCTACTGATAGCTTATGGTTTATTTTACTAATGACATTTATTATAAATGCAGCTTGGTTCTTTGGAATCCATAATGCTACATTCTGGGGATTGATGGGACCTATTATGTTTATGAATCTATCAACTAATGCAGCACAACAAGCTTCAGGAATAGCTCCTACTGCAATTTTAACAGAATCTTTCTGGGTATACTTTGTGGTTATTGGAGGAGTTGGTGCGTGCTTATCAGTTTCAATATTATGTTGTTTTTCTAAATCTGAAATGATAAAAACAGTAGGTCGTATAAGTGTGTTACCGGCTTTCTTTGGAATTAGTGAACCTGCTACTTTTGGTTTACCTATGATGTTAAATCCAATTTTCTTTATTCCATGTGCATTTGTACCAACAATTAATGCATGTATTGCATATTTTTGCATGAATACTAATATCATTGGTAAAACATATGCAATGTTATCGTTTAATATGCCAAGCGTTTTTGGGGCATTCTTGTCAACTGGAGATGTAAAAGCATTGCTTTTAGTTGTAGCATTATTGATTCTAGATATGGTACTTTATTATCCGTTTGTTAAGATGTATGAAAGACAACAATTAAAACTGGAGAATAAAGAATCGAAATGATCAATTTAAAATGCGATTGTGTTGAAGAATTAATAAATGCTAGTCAAGGATATGTTGATAATGATACAGTATTCAAAAATATCAAAATTTTAAATGTATTTACTAAAGAATGGGCTTTAGCACATGTCTATATCTATAAAAAATGGATATCACATGTTGAATATGATGTTGATAAACCACTGATGAAATGTAAAAATATTATTGATGGAAATAATCTATTTCTCTGTCCATCGTTTGTTGATGCACATATGCACATTGAAAGTAGCTTATTAACGCCAGCAAACTATGCAAAATTAGTTATACCTCATGGAACGTTAACAATTTTAGAGGATGCTCATGAAGTTGCAAATGTGGCAGGAGAAAAAGGATTAGGGTACATGCTTTCTAGTGCTAAAGACCTACCTATGCGGCAGTTATTAACTGTACCTTCATGTGTACCTTCAGTACCAAACTATGAAAATAGCGGTGCAAATTTTGATTATAGGATATATGAAAAATTTCTAGACGAGAAAAATGTTATCGGTTTAGGTGAAGTGATGGATTATGAAGGTGTCATAAATAACGATGAAAGAATTGGGAAAATATTAGAAACGGCCAGAAGAAAAAATTGTTATATCCAAGGCCATGCACCTTTAGTAACTGGTAACAGATTGTCTGCATATTTATGTGCAAATATTAAAAGTGATCATGAGGCTAGGCAAGTTGAAGAAGTGGTTGAAAAGTATAGACAGGGAATGTGGATAGATATAAGAGATGCAAATACCAATCATAATATGCCTAAAATTATACAAGCCTTAAAAAAATAGGGAACTACGAGAGAGTGTCTTTTAGTAGTGATGATCGTAGAAGCGATGTAATTCAAAAGAAAGGACATCTTGATGGCATTATTAGACATGCTTATTCTTGTGGTATGCCTCTAACAGAAGCTTATATAAGTGCTTCTTATCGACCTTGTCTTGAAGCAAATATTAATAATTTAGGAGCAATTGCTCCTGGTTACGTTGCAGATTTAAATGTTTTAGATGATATTGAAAGCGTAAATATAAAATCTGTTTATTTTGAAGGTCAGTGTGTATCTAAAGATGGCAAACTTGTTTCCATGTTATCTGTTGATTCTAGCGGAAATGATTTAAGGGATACAATTCATGTCTCAGTTTTTGATGAAGGAAAAATTTTAAAATATTTCTAAGAAGAAAAAAGAAATTATTAATGTAGTAGAATTTGAGTCATATTCATCTTCTATAACAAATTTAAAACAAATTGAATTTCCAATTCAAAACAAACAAGTAGATATATCAAGTCAAAAAGATTGTATGTATGTTGCAGTAATCAACCGATATAAAAAAGATACTTATACAATTGGAGTTGTAAAAAATTTTGGTATTAATCACGGAGCTATAGCAAGTACTGTTGGACATGATTCGCATAACATAACGATTGTGTATGATAATCCTGCGAATGCAGTATTGGCTTTACAACAGTTAATCAGACAAAAAGGAGGCTTTTGTGCAATCGAAGATGGAAATGTAATTGCTACATTAGAATTGCCTATTGCAGGGTTGATGTCTGATAAACCTATAAATATCGTTATTGATAAAATCACAAAAATGAACGAAGCCAATGTACAATTAGGAAACACATACATTGATAATCCTATATCTAGGATAACCATACTCTCTTTATTGGTTTGTCCTTATGTGAAAATTTCGGATAAAGGGATTGTGTTGACAGAAGAAAAGGCATATGTTTCATTATTTAATTAATTGCTAATATTTTAGTTTAAGCATAAATATAAGAATAGTTATTTATAGACTGAATTTTAATTTGTTTTGGAATATATTAAATGTTGTTCTTAATAATAATTATTCTTTTCATACTATTTGATTTATAATTTGAACCAAAAGAAATACATATTAAATTATTTAGAAAGTAAGAGGATTTTGGGTATGAAGGTACTTCTGAATCAAAGACAGCGTAAAATATTAGAAATTTTATCTAGAGAAAACGGATGTATTACTTCTCTTGAAATATCTAAAAATCTTTCAATTAGTTCGAAAACTGTCCAAAATGAAATAGTGGCTATAAATACAAAGTATGGAGATTACATTATACAATCGAAAAAAGGTAGAGGATACAAATTAAAAGATAATTTTGTCATAAGTAGTGATGATAAACAACAAGTAGTGAGTGAAAATAGAAAAATTTTTATAGTAAAGGAATTAGTGGCACAAAATGTAATAGATTATTACGAATTAGCGGATAGATTATATATTAGTACTTCATCATTAAATAAAGATATCAAAGAACTTAATGATGAAATTTCAAAAAAATTTAATGTGTGTATAGTAAGGAAAAAGAATAAGTTGTATTTTAAAGGCGATGATGTAAAAAAACAAAAGGTAATCGTATACTATTTGCTTACGGAAAGTGAAAATGCAGATTTTGATATGTCTATTCTAGAATCTTACTTTGCACCATTAGATGTAAAATTTATTCGAAATGCAATTTATGAATACGTGAGAGAAAGAAATATTGTTGTAAGTGATTTTGAATTGATGGCTATCCTATTACATATTTTAGCTGCACAACTGAATCAGAATTTTCAAGAAAATACAGGAGACAATGATTTTTTAAAATATTTATTTAAACAAACGGGACTGTTGTTGAGCGAGGAAGTTGCTACAAGAATTGAAATATCTTTGAAATTAAATAACATTGATAATCAATCAGTTAATTATCAAGATTATAAGTGTTTTTTAATGGAAATCTTTGATGAAATAAAACAAATATATTCTATTAATTTGAAAGATGATAATACTTTAATGGATGAATTGAGTTTGCATCTAAAGTATGCAGAACGAAGATGTAAAGCAAACACGCAATTAAAAAACCCATTAATTGATGAGTTTAGAAAAAAATATGTATTGGTTTATGATATTGCGGCGTTTATATCTTCAAGATTTTATGAAAAAACAACATTAAGATTAGATATAAGTGAAGTTGGTTATATAGCAATGCATATTTTGGGATCTTTACAAAAATTAAGTGGCGAGGACATAAAAATAGTGCTTGTAAATCCATATGGTAAAGCAGTAGAAAAAATCATTTTAAATGGCATTAGGGATATATCAAATGTGAAATATTGTGGAAATTTTTCGTTTTTGGATACAAAGGGAATTTCAGAAGTTAAGCCAGATTTAATTTTAACTCTAGTTCAATTGGATTGGAATAATTCATGTGAAGTATATAGAATTGAAGATTATTTCAATTCGAATGAATATTATGCGATTGAAAAAATAGTTAAACAGATCAAAGTAAATAATGCTTATCAAAGTTTAGCTATATCAGAATGTTTTAATGAAAATTTATTTTTACCTGAAATGTCGTTGCAAACAAGAGATGAAATTATTGATTTGATGTGCAAAAGATTATATGAAAATAATTATGTTAATGAGAATTTTCGCAACCAAGTATATCAGCGAGAGGCCGTTGCACCTACTTGCTTTTCCAATCAAATAGCTATTCCACATAGTATAAAAAAAGATGCTAAGAAAAGCGGAATTTGTATTTCAATATTGAAAGAACCGATTTTATGGAATGGTTATAATGTACGTCTGATATTTATGTTTGCTTTAAACAAGTCTTTTGATCAAGTTCCTAAACTATATGAGTTGATTTTAGATGCAATCGACGATAAAACACGATATCAAAAAATGTTGAAATGTAAAAATTATAAAGATTTTATGTCTATATTAATGAAAGGAAATGATTAGTAATATGAGTACACATATCGGAGCTAAAAATGAAGATGTAGCTAGCATTGTTTTGATGCCGGGGGATCCGCTAAGAGCAAAGCTGATAGCAGATACTTACCTAAATGATGTGACAATCATAAATAATGTTAGAAACATGTTAGGTTTTACTGGATATTATAAAAACATGAAGATTACTGTTATGGGAAGTGGTATGGGAATACCAAGTATGGGAATATACTCTTATGAATTGTTTGATAAATATAATGTTGAATATATTATACGAATTGGAACAGCTGGATCATATACTGAAGAATTAGATGTTTATGATACGGTGCTTGTTGATGAATGTTATAGTGAGTCAACTTATGCATATTGTCAATCGTTGGAAAAGACTAATATTGAAAAACCATCTTTACAATTAAATAAAGCGATTTTAGAGACGGCAAAAAAAATGGGAAGGAAATTGACTGTTGCTAAGGCACATAGTTCAGATGTATACAAAAGGGAAGAGAAAGCTAAAGTTTTAGTAAACGATGCTATTCAAAAAGAAAAGTGTAAATGTGTAGAGATGGAATCATATGCTCTTTTTCATAATGCAAAAGTATTAAATAAACAAAGTGCATGTCTATTAACAATTTCAGATAGCATGGTTTCAAAGAAAAAAACAACAAGTGAAGAACGTGAAAAATTATTTATCAATATGATTGAAATTGCTCTTGAAACAGCGTTGGAGTTATAGATGAAAGAGAATTGTAAATTCAAAAAAATTGTAACTATTGTCATTGATTCTTTTGGGATTGGACAAGCTACAGATGCCAAAGAATTTGATGATGTAGGTGCCGATACTTTTGGACATATCCTAGAATATCGCCCAGATTTAAAGATAGATAATCTATATCAATTAGGTTTAGGAAATCTTCATCCTTGTGGTAAAGCTTTACAATCAAAAGGCTATGCTTGTAAGATGCATGAGGCAAGTTGTTCCAAAGATACAATGACAGGTCATTGGGAAATGATGGGAATTCATACGACAAAACCATTTAAAACATTTACTGAAAATGGTTTTCCTGATGAATTGGTTCAGGAATTAGAAAGATTAACAGGCCATGTCTTTATTGGAAATAAGAGTGCAAGTGGAACGGAAATTTTAGATGAGTTGGCGATGGAAGAGATTCAATCGAATGGAAAGAAATTGATACTTTATACATCGGCCGATAGTGTTCTACAAATTTGTGGACATGAAGAAGTGACTGGATTAGATGAGCTATATCGTGTATGTCAAATTGCTCGAGAAATAACTCTAAAACCAGAATACAAGGTAGGAAGAGTCATTGCCCGTCCTTATGTTGGAGATTCAATTGGTCACTTTACACGCACGAGCAATCGTCATGATTATGCTTTGTCTCCATCGAGTAAAACCGTTTTAGATGTCTTAAAATCAAATGCATTTGATGTGATTGGCATTGGTAAGATTTCGGATATTTTTAATGGGCAGGGAATCACAAAAAGTATTCATTCGACTTCAAGTCATGAGGGTATGCTTCAAACGATTGAAGAAATGAAAAAAGATTTTACAGGTTTATTATTTACAAACCTTGTGGATTTTGATGCCAAATGGGGACATCGAAGAAATGTTTCTGGATATGCCGATGAGCTAGAAGATTTTGATGTCTTGCTAGGGCAATTACTTTCAGTTCTTGATTCAGATACACTATTGATTATAACGGCCGATCATGGAAATGATCCAACCTATAAAGGAACGGATCATACTCGAGAGTGTGTGCCATGTTTAATGTATTCACCAAGTATGAAAGAACATGGAATATTAGACGATTCAAGTTCTTTTGGGGCAATAGGATCGGTTGTGTTGGGTGAATTTGGTATAGATAAACCAAATTATATGATTGGAGAATTTGACTTAAACAAATTAGTTTAAGCGGTTAGTAAAATCAAGGGATTAAAAAAATTATGAAAATACAATATGAAAATGTGAAATTACCGGAGTGTGATTGTACAAATATTCCGGTACAGTTGACAGATGAAACGATGAAAGAACGCTTGAATAAAGTGTTAGATAGAATGAATTGTGAAAATTTCGATTCATTAGTTATTTATGCGGATTTGGAACACGGTAATAATTTTGAATATTTAACTGGATTTTTGCCAAGATTTGAAGAAGCGTTATTGATTTTGAATACAAATGGAAATCATTATATGGTTTTAGGAAATGAGAATTTGAATAAGGCCTCAAAAGCTAGAATTAAAGCGACTCCAATTCATTGTCCATATTTTTCATTACCTAATCAACCAATGGATGTGAAAAAAGGAATTAAGGATATTCTTAGTCAGTGTGGTTTTGACAAAGCAAATAAGGTTGGTATAGTAGGATGGAAGAATTTTACTAGTAATTATGAAGATAATTCACAATTGTTTGACGTACCTTATTACATTGTAGATACAATTAGAGATATATTTGGATATAACATATATAATGCAACTCGATTGTTTATTGGGGATAATGGTGCACGTTGTACCAATAATGTAAATGAAATCGTTCACTATGAATTTGGTGCTGCCTTGCGAGTGATTGTATTTTAAAAGCTATGAACCATTTAGATGTTGGTGTTTCAGAAATGGAATTGGGAGATATCCTAAATGCATATGGACAAAAAAATAGTGTTGTTACAATTGCTGCATCAGGTCCTAGATTTATTAAGGCAAATATTTATCCAACCAATAACACTGTAAAATTAAAAGATCCAATTAGCTTATCTATTGGATATAAAGGTGGCTTCTCATCTAGAGCAGGCTATGCAGTGCATGACAGCAGTGAATTAGATGAATCTGTTCAAGATTATCTAGATGCATTAGTAAAACCATATTTTGCATCTGTAGCTGTATGGTTAGAAAAGATTCATTGTGGTATGCCAGGTGGCGAAGTCTATGATTTAGTTGAAGCAACAATGCCAAAGGCTGAATACAATTGGAGTTTATGCCCAGGACATTTGACGGCAGACGAAGAGTGGATGTCATCAAATATTTATGAGAATAGTCAAGAATTGGTTCAGAGTGGTATGTTGTATCAAATTGATATTATTCCATCAAAAGCGGGTTATGCAGGAACAAGTGCAGAAAGTTCAGTCTTATTAGCAGATGAGAATTTACGAAAACAAATTGAGCAGGAAGAACCAGAACTATGGAGTCGAATTCAAAAGAGAAGAGAGTATATTATACATGAATTGAATATTCCATTAAATGATGATGTTTTACCAATGTGTTCAACCGTTGCCTATTTAAGACCATTCTTATTAAATAAAGATAAGGCGATGAAGTTACAATAAGAAAAACAAGAAAACCATTCTAGTGTTGGCATCTAGAATGGTTCCTTTTTGTTTATTATTATTTTTAAAAGAGAGATATGAATATTGGTTTATTTTCTATATTCATTGCCTTATCTTTAAGGCACTTATAGAATATCATTCCATATTGTCACAATTTTATTTTAACTTTGGTAAAAGTTGTGAAATTGAAATGAATTATGTGAAATTATAAAGTAAACCATTTTCAAGAATTAGAGTAGTTTTCTTTATGTAATATGAATTATAAATTGTAGATTCTATATTTTAAAAGTTATATATAGGCAAAAAATTGAATTGTATTTTCATAATTTACATAAAAATCTATCATCTATAGACAAATGTTTGTAGAAAAAACACGAAAACTCGAGTGTAAGCGAATACAATGAAAAATACTTGATATAAAGACAAAATGACGTGTCGTGTTCATGAAAAATATACATTAATGTAAATTTGTATGTAAATTATTTTCTTAAACCCTTGAAAACGTGTTTCTAACATAGTATAATTTCATCACACATAGTTAGTGAGCAGACTATAGGAGGAAAGAGAAATGAATAAACAAAGAATTGTTGCTGGTTTAGCATCTGTAGCAATGGCTTCTACTTTAGTAGCATGTTCAGGCGGATCTAGCAGTAACGCAAAAACATTAACAGTATCTGTAAACCAAAGTTTGACTGGACAGTTTACACCTCAATATGCATCAAGTGCTTATGACCAATATGTAGTAAACTTATGCTACGAATCAATGTTAAAGTACAATGCGGATAACGAATTGGTACCAGAATTGGCTAAAGATTTACCAGAAGTAAGTGCAGATGGTTTAACATTAACTTACAAATTGGAAAAAGGACACAAATTCAGTGATGGAACTGAAGTAACTTCAAAAGACGTTAAATTTACATTCGCAACATTAGCTGACCCAAGCTATGCTGGTCCTCATGGTGGTGGATTGGAAAACCTAGTAGGATATAAAGAATATAATAGCGGAGCTGCTAAAGAATTAACTGGTATTGAAACTCCAGATGATTACACAGTAGTATTCCACTTAGTATCACCTCAAATCGATGCAATCACAAAATTTGGTGGAATGGGAATCACTAGTGCAGATCACTACTCAAAATACAAACAAGGTAAAGTAAAAGTTGTTGAAAAGAACCAAGAAGAATCATGTGGTTCTGGTGCTTACCAAATAAAGAGTTATGATAAAGCAAGTGGAGCTTCATTTGTTCGTAATGAAGAATTCAAACGTGAAAAGGGACAATACCAAGTAGATCAAATCATTATTAAGAAAACAAATGTAACTACAGAAGTTTCAGAATTGAAAAAAGGAACAGTTGATTTAATTCCAGATGTAATTGAAACAAATAAAGTAAGTGAAGCAAGTCAAGATAAAAACATGGCATTCAACTACTACTCTCGTAGTGCTGTTGGTTTCGTAGCTATGAACGCTAACAATGGAGCTACAGCTGACAAAGCTGTACGTCAAGCATTGATGTATGCGACAGATCGTCAAGGATTCTGTGATTCATACTTCGGATGGGATAAAAAAGCAAGTGACGAAGTTAAGAAAGCTAAAGGTGGATATGTACCAGCTGCATACTGGAGTCCAGCATCAGTAAACTGTGGTGCCGTTGTTCGTAATGAAGAAACAATCGATGGATTAAATACATATGCATTTGATATGGATAAAGCGAACCAAGTATTAGATGAAGCTGGTTGGGTTCGTGGTGCTGATGGAATCCGTGAAAAAGATGGACAAAAATTAGAAATCAAATTCTTATGTTCAGAAGGTAACTCAGTACTTGAAACTTTAATTCCTATGGTTAAGAAAACTTGGAGCGATTTAGGTGTTGACTTAAAACAAACTACAGTTGACTTCTCTACATTATTAAGCAACATTCAAGATGAAAGCCACGATAGCGAATGGAATATGTGTTTCTTAGCTACTAGCTTTACAGATAACCAAGATGCTGGAGCTAATGATTCATATACTAATAATCCAAATAACATGGCTGTAAATAACTACTCTCGTATCAATGATCAAGCATTGGTTGACCAATTGACAAAAGCTCGTGCTGATTCTGATGAAAAACAATCAAAAGCTGATTATGTTGAAGCTATGAAGATGGCTGCTGATGATGCAGGTTACATGCCAGTTTACTCAGGTATGCAATTCAACCTTTACAATAAGAAAGTTGACTTGACTGGAACAGGAACATTACGTAACTGGTCTCAATCAATGGATACAATTACTG